>Ga0224523_1000802_pt1 | contig 14751 bp, 9 predicted proteins | sample CFST50metaG_FD_182732 | JGI IMG/M metagenome (GOLD analysis project Ga0224523, IMG submission 182732) | Peat soil microbial communities from Stordalen Mire, Sweden - C.F.S.T50 | ecosystem: Environmental > Terrestrial > Soil > Wetlands > Peat | place: Sweden: Norrbotten County, Stordalen Mire...
CCAGTGCCAGGCCGCCGTCGCCGGGCGGGACCTGGCCGGGGCCCGGCCAGGTCCCGCCCGGCGACGGCGGCCTGGCACTGGGACAGGCACTGGTGGCCGACGCAGTGGCGAGGAATTTCTAAACAGCATCGCGTGGACCGCAGATGAAGTTAGCTGTTTCTCACAGAGAGCGCAGAGGCCACAGAGCCGGATGAGGAAGGGATGGGTTAGATCCCCTCCGAACCCCTTGTCCCCTCTGTGTTCTCGACGGCTGGTGGCTGACGAGATGAGTGACCTCGCCCGCCTTGGTTGCGGCCGTGAGGCGGCTCTGTGCTCTCTGTGTGAAATAGGCAACCACTGTACTGGATCGCGCTCTGCGAGCTCCAGGTCAGCGGACTTTGCCGCGCGGTCTACTTGGACGGGCCAGCCGCAGGGGGAGTTGGCGCCGCGTTGGCGGCGAGCTTGATCTGTACGGGATTGGTAATCCGGCTCGACAAGAGCTGAGCCTCTTTGGTCCAATTGGCCGCGCCACCAGCCGCGCTGGTGCGATCCCAGGAGGTCCCGACGTAGTAGGTCAGCGGGCCGCTCTTGGGGGCGGGCGTGACCAGCAAGAAATCGAGGTCGGTCTGTTGCGCTTCGACCTTGGCCCCCATGGGCAACACGATGGCGGTACCCAGATTGCCGCTCTTGCCCTCATTAAGAGGTTCCCAAACCCGCATCCAGGGTGCCTTGTCGTCGATTTCCACCACGCCGCCAGGGTGCTTGGCGATGCCGATGGCGAAGGACAGCGAGCCCTTGCCGCCCTTGAAGGTGCTCTCGAACTTGTTGAAGTGCGAGCCCGCATCGAGAGTCACACGCTTGGTTTCGGCCACGCGGGCCGTGCCCCAGGCGGCGTAGGTCAGCTCGAACACCAGACGGATGGGGCCGTTGGCCAGCACTCGCGTGCCGGTGAAGTTCTTCGAAACCTGCAGCTTACCCCCCGACCAAATCCCCAATCCGCCACAGCCGCGCGACTTGCCCACGCCGTAGAAGTCCGCGCCTTCGCCGTGGTCCTGGTGGTAGTTGTCCGTCATGTACCATTCGTTAACCACCAGCTTGGGCACGCGCTTGACCCAAACGTCGACGCCACTTGAGGTCAAAGGTTCCTTTTTGCAAGTTTCCAGGTCAGGCCCGTACATGCGGTGGGCGATGAGGTCGTTCTCCCACGCGAAGTCGTCGTGGCGCTCGCGCACGAAACGACCGTAGGCCTTGTAGTCTGCCTCGACTGCCGAGGCGCGCTCTCCGACCCTCAGCTTTAACGCCTTGCTCTCGCTTGGGCCGAGATCGGTCTGAAACACAATCTGGTCAGGCGTTTCGTCGCCGTCCGAGTCGACCAATTGCGAGAGAACCAGCTTGCCCTTGGCGTCCACGACTTGCAGCTTCTTCAAGTCCAAACCGGGAACGAGCTTGACCAGGTCGGCGGAGGCGAGCGCAATGGTCTCGGCGGGGCGCTTCACCGCGAGCGGATTGGTCAGCGTGACCACGACTACGTCCGTCCTATCGGCGATAGCCGCGGCGGCTTGGGCCGCGGGCGTGGCGGCTGCCGGGGATTGACTCGCGGGAGCAGCGGAGGCAGACGCAGGCGCGAGCAAGCCTGCGAGCGCGAACAGAAAGAGGCAGCTTGTGGTCTTCATGGCCAGGAATTATCACCGAAGTCCTGACCGCAAGGAACAGAAAGTTGGGTTCACCTCACTGCTCCCGAGCGGCGTTCTTTCTTCGGTCGGCCGCGGTCCGTTACGTCACGAGTCCCGTACTACTGGGCGGCGCCTCTGCATAGTACGCCAGGTTAGGCAACTTGAGCGGTCAGTCGCGGCCGCTGCCAGCAGCTTGGGTTGCGGCCGTGGGACGCCGCCTAGCCACCCGCATTCGCTGTCACGGGGTTCCGCAGAAGTTCTTCACGGCTTGCGTCGCTGCTACGCAGTTGACGGCATTACACGCAAACACCCGAGCATTGGAGCCGGGAACGTCAATGACGAACTTGCACTGACCTTGGTCGGTGTTTGCAACGGCGTGGCTGACACTGCAGCACGCCTGCACAGTCGTTCCGGTCGCTGGACATTTATCCATAGAACCTGCGTCCGTACCAATGGTGGTCGGTTGGCATTGGTCGTCAGACCCACAGCCGACGCTCAGCAATGAGCAAACCGACAGCATGACACTCAATACGACCCGAGAAAGCTTCATGGTATTCCTCACAGAAGTGCTGATGGTACGTGCAATTATCGTGGTGTAATGCCGTCCGATTACCAAGTGAACATCATGCCGCTGTTGGCGAAGTAGTCGACTTGCTTATCGCCCAAGAACCAAGCGCAGCTGGCGCGGAACAGGTCCACGTCGATGTGAAGCCAGGGCTTAACGTGATAGACGGCGCCAGCCGAGAAACCCTGCTGGTACTTGAGTAGGTCGAAACTAGGGTAGTTCGTGCCAGGGACAAGAACCTTGTCACCGGCGGTCAAGAAGACACGGGTGATACCCCAGCCCGCTGAGACATCGACCTTGCCCAAGACCACCATGGCCAACACGGAGTACCCATCGATCCAACGCAATTCGTTTTGCTGAGTGACTGCGGCCGCGCTCGATTCGAGGGTATTGTAGAGCCCGAGTCCGCGGCCATAGTGTCCGGAGACGCCCAGGCGAGCTGGACCTAGCTCGAGACGGCCGCCGTAGGCGATGCCCTTGGCCGATGTGTTCGCCTGCCAGTCCGGCGTGTTTCGCTCGTACAACTTCTCGTAAAGCGCGCTGGCGAAGGCAACGACCTTGCCAATCTTGTTTCCAGACGAAAAGAACGGACATTCGAGGGTCAGTTCAGCTTCTGCGCGCGGCCATCTGGTCCGCGTCCAGGCGCCCACGATAACGGCCGGATCGAAGACCCCGATGTTGAGCTGTGCGGTAGGTCCGTTCTTCATCCCCAGTGCCGGTGTTCCGTAGACGACGCCGGAAGCGAACCAGCTCCCGAGTATGCCGAATCCGACCTGGCCCTGCGTGGGTCCGTAGGAATCGATGCTGTTGCCTGGGAAGCCGACTCCCCAGCGATGGGCGTAGAGCACGTCGATATCGGTCGCGCCGCGGGAGAAGAGCGTACGGGTTCGGCCAGCCAAGAGACTGCCCCAGAGCTCCTCCAACTTGGCATATCCCTGCCTGACGTCCGCGTAGTTGAAATTGTTCTTGATTCGTCCATTGCTCTCGACCCAGGCCCAGATCTGGATGTAGCCGGTGACCGTGGTCCATGGGGTGGCTTGTCCGCGCACGCCAAGGCCGAGCTGGTTGCCAAGGAAGCCGCTGCGAATCCGCATAGAGTTGACCGTACCCTGGTCCGGTTGATTGGTGCTGGAGGCGCTCTGTTCGGCCGTCACACCCCAGCCACCACCCAACGCGTTGTGGAGGATAACCCCGGGGGCCCCATCGGTAGTGTAGGTGTAGTTAGGGCGGCCTTGGCCGTACACCCAGCCAAAAAAGTCGCCGACCCGCCCATCGGTGTATACCTGCCAGTCGTCGCCCTTGGCCAGGATCTTTTCGGCGAGCTCCCTGAATATGTCTCAGGCACCTCCCTGTGGGGCGTACCAAGGTCGCGCCTATTGCTCGTATCGTGCGCTGCTCGTCGGCAATGGGCTTGAGCAACGACAGGATCTGCCGGTCAATGTAGTTGACCGTGGTTGCGAAGAACAGCAGGAAACAGATGAGCCAGCGATAGCGGCTCACGAGACTCGATGTCGCGCCCGTGGCGAAGGCGCGACTACCAGTTGAAGGTCACGCCGAAGGCGCTGCAATTCAAGACTTGCGACTCGCCGAGTCTCCACTTGTCCGCGGCACGGAAGTACTCCAGGTCGAAGTGAACGTTCGGAGTCATGTTGTAGACGATGCCGGCGTTGATGCCCATCTGGTACGTGATGGCGCTGTTCCAGTCTTGGCTCTGGTCGAGGGGAGTCCGGAAGAGACGTACGATGCCCCAGCCAGCAAAGAGGTCGAACTTGCGCAGCACGAGCTGTGTCTGAACGTAGTAGCCATCAGACCAGCGGAGACGGAGATCGGGGGAATCCGCTGCAGCGGGGCTGTTCTCCAAGGCATAGCTGAGCCCCAGCCCCTTTCCGTAGAACCCCGCCACACCCAGGTGAAAGGGACCCACTTCGAATCGACCGCCATAGCCCACGCCCTCGACGGTCTCCTCGCAGAGCCGCACCGACGAGTCACATTGACCCGTCAGGTAGATCTTCTGGTATATCCCGTCGACGAACAGGACCACCTTGCCGGTCTGACCGAACTTTCTCTCGAAGGTCAGCTCGGACTCCGGACGTACGTACTTGGTTCCATTCCAACCCGGTCCCCCGAGGGTGACCGGGTCGAAGATGCCGACGTTGAGCTGCAGTCCGCCGAGCACCGGCGTTCCATAGATCATGCCGGCACCAAACCCGCTACCCATGACGCCGAAGCCGACCATGCCCTGGGTGGGGCCATGGTTGTCGACCGTATTGGGGAACCCGACGCCCCATTTGTGAGCGTAGAGAACGTTGATGTCGGTCGCCCCACGCGAGAACAATGTCCTGGTCCTACCCGCGAGGAAGCTGCCCCATGGGCCTTCCAGCTTCGCGTACCCCTGTCTTGCGTCAAGGGGGTTCGTATTGGCCTTGTTCCGCTGGTCGGCTTCGACAAAGGCCCAAATCTGGATGTACCCTGTGACCGTGGTCCATGGGGTGACCTGGCCCCGCACCCCAAGCCCGAGCTGGTTTCCGAGGAACCCGCTGCGAATACGCATCATGTTGACGGTCCCTGCGGAGTTGTCGCTGTGTGGCTCCGTGGGTATCGCCCACCCTGGGTAGGTGACGTTTTCGTTCTGGCCATCTCTCACCAAGTTTGGATTCGCCGATGGAGCACCGTCGCCGTGCACCCAACTTAGGAAGCCTGCGACCCGACCATCCGTGTAGACCTGCCAATCATCGCCCTGGGCGATAACCCTTTCCGCGAGGACTATGCGCGGGATTGCGAGCACTGCCAAAAGCACAAACAGAGGATAGAGCCGGGCGGCACGCGCCCGTGGTCGCGGTGACGTCAAGATTGTTCTCCTGTTGGGGTGGGGTGGGGTGTGAATGAGAGAACCGCCGTTGACTCAGCCGGGCGGTAGCTGATCCGGCGTTACGAGCTGGTCACCGACGTTGCGGTGATCCACATCCACTGTGGGTAGTACGTCTTGGTGAATGTGTTGGTGGGTGGCTGCTTTGCGGGTGAGGCTGGGCTGGTGGCAGGCGGCTGTGGGGTCATCCCGGACAGGTCGACCGTGCGCGCGGCGCAGGACGAGTTTGGGTCGGTGTTGGGACCGCAGTTCTGCTGCGCCTTGCAGTTGTTGTCGTGGACCCTGAAGAGCAAGGACCCGCCTCCCATGACTTTGAAGCTGGCAGTGTACTTCACCAGATAGGATGCCTCCCGCTCACAGTCGCCGCCGCCGGTGAGAGTGCTGGATGCGCTATTGAAATAGTAGACGTCTTTGGAAGGGTCACCCGTGGAAGGACTGACGTGGAGCTCGTAGGTGTTCCACAAACTGGTGGCGTTGTACGGCGTTCCGCCGGCATACCACCAGGCGTTGTAGCCGCTATCCTGGATGGTGGCGCTGTCGGTCGAGGGGCGCGTTCCGCCCTGATAGCAACGAGTCCCGACCACGCCACGTACCTCGATATTGACGGTGTACAGCTGGCCCGCGGTTCCCTTCACAGTGAAAGTCTTGTCCATATCGATGCCGCCGGAGGGACAGGTCGTGCTCTGGCTGTCCGTCCAGCAGTTGTGGCCTCCGGGATTGAAGTTACCTTGGCAGGAGTCTTCCCAGTAGAAACCGACCAAGTCCGGGACGACATCGGCGGGATTCACTGACATGCCGCCGCCCGCACCGGTCGAGCTGGTCACGCCGCCTGAACTGGTGGCCCCGCCCGTCTTGGCTGTTGTGCCACCCGCGGTGGTCGCGCCGCCTGAGCTGGTGGCCCCGCCGGTCTTGGCTGTTGTGCCACCCGCGGTGGTCGCGCCGCCTGAGCTGGTGGCCCCGCCGGTCTTGGCGGTCGTCCCGCCCGCGGTGGTCGCACCGCCCGAGCTGGTTGTGCCGCCCGCGGTGGTCGCACTGGTTGTGCCGCCCGGGCTGGTGGTCCCGCCCGTCTTGGCCGTGGAGCTGGCGCTGGTCCCTGCAGCTGGGGTGGTCACTCCCCCCGTGTCGGCCACGCCGCCCGTCTCGATCGCGATCGTCCCGCCTGGGCTGCCACCGGTCTCAGTGGAGCCGCCCGTCTGGGCGACAGTTGAGCCGCCGGTGTCTTGCACGGTCGCGCCGCCCACGCTGGTCGCGCCGCCCGCACCGGACGTGCCAGCCACGCTGGTATTGCCGGCAGGAGACGACTGGCCGGCCACAGGGGTCGTTCCGGGCGATCCCCCTCCGGAGGAACAGGATGCCGCGACGAGTGCGAAGCTCGCGACGCAGAGGATATTCAAAGTCGATCGGTTCATCGGAGGCCTCCTCGGAAACATTGTTCGAGCTTCGCCGGGTCGAAATCCATGCGACGCCGTTTCTCTAGCAGTGGTAGTAGGATGCAATTCGGCTCTCAATTTCAGAAGCGCGAAAAACTATACCGCAAGTCCCGCGTCGATAGGGCGGCTTTTTGTCCACCTTGAAGTCGCCGCCGAGCGCATGAACCCTTGGGCTCTGCCGCGATGGCGCACCGCGCTTCTCTGCCTGATTGGTCAGCGAGGTCTGGCCGACTCTGGTCGCGGGGACGCCGAATCCTCCGCCGACATGTAACCCTCTCTCGCTACCGCGTAGGGGTGCGGCGCGAAGGCAATGCGAGTAGCATGGTGTTTGAGGGTGCCGCTATGTGGCTTTTCCCGCTGGGAGTGTTCGCGTCCGAGTTCAGTTTCGGGTCAGTCTCGTGTTCTACGGGGATAGCGCTGTGCCGAGTCCGCTGACCATTCTGCTCATCGCGATCGCGGGGGTCTTCTGCCACAACGGGTTGAACTACGTGCTCTCGCTGACCGGGAGGCGCAAGGATCCGCTCAAGGCCCTCTTCGGCATTCTATGCTTGCTCGGCGGCGGCTACGCCCTGGCCTGCCTGGCGGGGTATCGCGCAGCCGACGTGCCTGCGTGCCTATACGCAGCGAAGTGGCAGAGTGTTCTCTCCTGCTCGATCCTGATGGTGGTGCCCTGGTTCGTTGGCCTCTACTCTGATTTTCGGCCCAGGCGCTTCCTGGTCGCTCTATCCGCTGCCTTTTTCGTTCTCGGCGCTGCCGACCTTCTTTCGCATCACGGAATCCTTTACTCGGAGATCACCGGGCTGGTCCATCACGAGACCCCTTGGGGGGAACAGCTTGCCTCGCTCGCCGGCAAGGTCTCGCCGGTCGCCTATCCAGCCTACGCGACCGACCTGGTGACCATAGGGTTCTGTGCTCTGTGTGGTCGGCGGCTCCTGCGACGCGGGGAACGGGGCCGTGCCTGGCCGCTTCTCGGATTGGTGGGCTTCGCGGCGGTGACATTTGTCAACGACACCCTGCTCGACGCCGGCCGGATTCGCAGCGTGTATCTGGAGGAGTACGTGATCTTTGCGTTCCTCCTGGTCATCGGTTCCTGGTTGGGTGCTCGTCGGATTCGTGCCGAGAGCAATTACCAGACGCTGTTTCACGCCGTGGGCGACGCCATCACGGTGCACGACGCCCGCACCGGCCAGATTCTCGACGCCAACCAAAGCGCGGCGCGCCTGTATCGCACCACCCGCGCAGACCTGCTGGCCGGGGATCCGGGCCGCGCGGCTTCCGGCGTGGCTCCCTATGAGCCCGCGCTGGCCGTCGATCAGATTCGCTGCGCTGTCAGCGAGGGTCCCGCGACCTTCGAGTGGCTGAGCCGGCACTTCGACGACGGTTCCTCTTTTTGGATCGAGGTGGCCCTGCGCGCCGAAACGATTGACGGGCGCTCCGTCGTGCTGGCCGCCGCGCGCGACATCAGCGCGCGCAAGAAGGCCGAGGACGCCTTGCGGGACAGCGAATCGCGCTACCGCGCGATTGTGGAAGGGTTCGATGGGCTGATCTACATCTGCTCGCCCGACCGCAAGATCGAGTTCATGAACGCCAAGTTGATTGCGCGCACGGGTCGCGATGCCACCGGCGAGTCCTGCTACAAGGTGCTGCACGATCTCGACGAGCCGTGTTCCTGGTGCGCGAATGATCGGGCGCAAAAGGGCGAGACCGTACGCTGGCAGATGCAAAGCCCGAAAGACAACCGCTGGTACGACGTCGTCAATACCCCGATCCGACGCGTCGACGGAACCATCTCCCGGCAGGGGATGCTCAGTGACATCACGGAGCAGAAGAAGGCCGAGGAAGATCGCTACCAGCTCGATGCGCAGATGCAGCAGATCCAGAAGCTGGAAAGCCTGGGTCTGCTGGCCGGTGGGGTGGCACACGATTTCAACAATCTGCTCACCGCGGTGCTGGGCAACACCGAGCTGGCGCTCAGGGATCTGCCCGCGACCGCCCCGGCGCGAGAACCCCTGGGCGAGATCCGCACCATCGCCTGCCGGGCCGCGGATTTGTGCCGACAGTTGCTGGCCTATTCAGGCGGCGGCGGCTTCGTGAGCGAGCCCATCGCGCCCAAGAATATCGTCGAGGAGATATCTCGCATCCTGGAGGTTTCGGTGTCGGCCAAGGTGCGGCTGATCTTCCGCTTCGCCGCCGACGTGCCCCTCGTCGTGGGCGATCCGACCCAGATCCGGCAGGTGGTGATGAACCTCATCACCAATGCCTCCGAGGCCATCGGCGACCGGGAAGGTGTGATTACCCTGAGCCTGAGCAAGCGTCCCATCGAGCGCAGCCACTTGCGCGACTTCGTCGTCTCCACCGACGCGGCCGAGGGAACCTACCTCGAACTGACGGTGAGCGACACCGGCTGCGGCATGGACGAGGCCACGCGCAGCCGCGTGTTCGAACCGTTCTTCTCCACCAAGTTCACCGGGCGCGGGCTGGGCATGGCCGCCGTGCTGGGCATTGTGCGAGGTCACAAGGGGGCCATTCGTGTCGCCAGCCAGGTGGGCAAGGGCACGACCGTGACGGTGCTGCTGCCTGCGGCTGGCCCCGAGGTCAGGCTTCCCGTCGAGCCGGCTCCGACCGCCCCGGGGGCGCGACCCACGAACGCTGCGGTACTGGTGGTGGATGACAACGCGCGCGTGCTGCAGGCGGTCTCGCAACTGGTGGGGGCGTTGGGTTACCCGGTGCTGACCGCGGCCAGCGGCCAGGAGGCGCTGCGCGTGTTTGGCGAACACCACGCGCAGATTGGGTGCGTGTTGCTCGACCTCACCATGCCCGACATGGACGGGCTGGAGACCATGCAGGCCCTTCGCGCCGTCGATCCCAAGGTCAGGATTGTTCTGTCGAGCGGGTACAGCGAGCAGGCCGTGCGACGCCGCATCAGCGGGGACGGGCCCACACATTTTCTGCAGAAGCCATTCGTCGAGGACGATCTGAAGGCCGCCATCGAGTCGGCCCTGCGCGCCAGCGACGGCAAGTCGGCGTGACGGATCCGGAGTTTCACCACAGAGAGCACAGAGGGCACAGAGCCGGAGCGGAAAGGGAAGGGTTGTGTTCTGTCCGGTCCGAACCCCTTCCCTTCCGACCTCTGTGTTCTCTGTGCTCTCTGTGGTGAAGAAATTCCCCTCTGCACAGCGGTGGGCGAGTGGACTTCGGCGGGATTGTCGGCGATCCTCCACGGCGTGACGGCCGCTGCACGCCCTTCGGTTTTGGTCATTGGTCTGGACTGCCTCGCACCTGATCTGGTCTTTGATCGCTACCGCGAGCAATTGCCGACCTTTGCGGCGCTCATGGACCAGGGCACCTGGGGCCCGCTGCGTAGCGCGGATCCGCCCATTACGATTCCGGCCTGGACCTGCATGATGACCGGGGTTCCGGCCTCGCGCCTGGGACTGTATGGGTTTCGCCATCGGCGCCTGGGGAGCTACGCGGACAAATACCTGGCCAATGCCAACCACGTGCGTGCGCCTCGGGTGTGGGACGTGCTTTCGCGCGCCGGCCGCTCGGTGGGCGTGCTGGGCGTTCCCCAGACTTGGCCGCCCGCTCCGGTCAATGGATTCCTGGTCAGCGACGCGCCGGCAGGCGGAAGCAGGGCTTTCACCTTTCCTGCCGAACTGGAAAACGAGATCGAGCGCACGGTTGGCCGCTATCAATTCGACGTGGAAGGATTCCGCATGGCGGATCCAGACCGGGTGCTGGCCGCCATCGCCGCCATCACCCGTCAGCGTTTTGAACTATTTCGCGCGCTCGGCACTTCGCGCGGCGGCGATTTCTTGATGATGGTGGACATGGGGCCCGATCGCCTGCACCACCTTTTTTATCGTCACTGCGATCCGGCCCATCCGCGCCACCGGCCCGCTCATCGCCACAGCGGTGTGGTGCTCGACTACTACCGGCTGCTCGATGCCGAGCTGGCGCTCACGCTGCGACTCGCGCCTGCCGACTGTCACGTGCTGGTGGTTTCCGACCACGGCGCTCAGCCCATGCTGGGCGGATTCTGCCTCAACGATTGGCTGGTCGCGCGCGGCTATTTGCGGCTCAAGTGCCCTGTGCCAGCGGTGCGCGATTTTCACGAGAGCCTGGTCGACTGGTCCCGGACGCGTGCCTGGGCCTGGGGAGGACACTGTGGCCGCATCTTTCTCAACCTGCGCGGGCGCGAGCCCGAGGGCACGGTGGCGCCTGATCAGGCACCCACTCTGTTGCAAGAGATCGCGCACGAGCTGGAGGCAGAGCTGGACGCCAGCGGCCGTCCCATGGGCAACCGCGTGCTGCGCATGGGCGGGTCGGAGCTGCCCGATCCAGCCGGCGACCACCCGGACCTCATCGTCTATTTGGGCGAGATGCGCTGGCGTGCACTGGGGTCCATTGGGCACGCCGACCTCTTTCAACTGGAGAACGACACCGGCGCCGACGACGCCAGCCATCACCCGATGGGGGTATTCATCCATTGCGGGCCCGGTCGGCCGCAGGGACATCGCGCGGACCTGCGCATACTCGACGTCGCGCCGACCATCCTGTCCTGGTTCAACCAGCAGCCCGTCGACGGGTGCGACGGCCGCGTGCTGGACTTGTAGTCAACCAGGATCTCGTGGAGAGCGCGATCCAAAATGTTGATGCTAGTTTCTTCACCACAGAGAGCACAGAGAACACAGAGGTCGGAAGGGAAGAAGGGGTTCGGACCCGGCCGAATCCAACCCTTCCCTTTCCGGTCCGGCTCTGTGACCTCTGTGCTCTCTGTGGTGAAATAGCTAGCTTCGATCCACGGTCCAGGAGATGGTGGTTAGTCGATGTAACCGAGCGCGCGCAGTCGTGCATCGGTCCCGTCTTCGTTGATGCAGAAGGCGCGGGCCTGTTCTTGCTCCAGCGTCTGCCATCCCTGCACGGGCTCGCCCGAGCCGCGTGGCAGGGGCTGCTGTTCACCAGGATCCGTCTGCAAGTCGAAGACGTGCGCTTGGTTAGGCTGCCACAGGTACTTCCAGCGTCGGCTGCGCAGAGCAAAGGCCGTCCATAGCTCGGCCGGCGAGCGCGGCGCAGGCCGGGGCGTGGAGAGAAAATCGTCGGAGCCGCAGGCCAGAATCTCTTCTGTGGCGGGCGGCGTTCCCTGTTTCCAGGCCGAAGCCAGCGACACGCCGTCGCGGTCGGAGGCAAGCACGTCCTGGGCGCCCAGGATTTCGGCCAGGGTGGGTGCCAGGTCAACCGTGCGGGCCAGGCCATCCACGCAACCGCGGTGCAGCCAGGCCGGTCCCCAGGCCAGAAGCGGCACCCGCAACGACTCGTCAAACAGCGCGTTGCCGTGTAGATCGAAAACCGTCTCGGGCGGGCGGCCTTGGCGCTCGCCCCAGGTTTCGCCATGGTCTGCCGTCACCACCATGAGAAAACCGTCGCTGGCGTGGCACGCGATGGCGTCGGCCAGCCGTGGCAGGAAGAGCTCGCTGAAGCGCTCGACCGCGCGCTGATAGAGCCCGCGCAGCTTGGGCAGCACCACATCGGGATTCTTGCGCCCGGCCGCCAGCACCTGCGAACAAATGTCGCCCCAGGCGCCCACGCTGAGCGGCCGGTCGAGGTAGGGAAGGTGCGTGCCCCAGTAGTGCACGACGGTCAGGAGATTGGGCTCGCGCGCGTTGCGCAGGAAGTTGCACACGGCGCCAAAATCCTGCGACGAGCCCATCACGTTGGCCTCGGGCACGGCCGAGAACAGGTAGCGCGGATGAAACACGAAACTGGCTACGCGCGAGCCAGCCTGGGCCGCGGCCGAAAACACCGTCGGGAAGCGCGGCAGGATAGGGTGCTCCCAACGAAACACGCCCAGCCGGTGCGGGTACACACCCGTGACCAGCGCGCCCATCGAGGGCACGGTCCAGGGCGCTGATGTGAAGACGTTGAGAAAGCGGGTGCCCTCGCTGGCCATGCGATCGAGAAACGGCGTCGCACAGGGGCCGCCGGCGTGGCCGAGAACATCGGCGCGCAGGGAGTCCGCCACCACCACCACGATTCTCACGAAGAGCCTGCTTGCTCCGGCGCGGCGATGCGCGCGCAATACGGGTTCTCACCCAGGCCGCGTCCCGCTGCGTGGGCCAGCGTCTTGCAGCCCCCACGGCACAGGCGCACAAAGCCGCAGTCGCGACAGGGGCCGGTGGCAGCCGGGGGCGCTCGGTTGTAGGCGAATCCGTTTTCGTTCTGCCAGATCTCGCGCAAGGATCGCTGCCGCAGATTTCCCTCGTCGAATACCGGCGGCATGGACAGGCACCCGCGAACCGTGCCGTCGCTGGTCAGTCCCATCACGCGCAGGCCGGCCTGACAGCCGCAGAAGGCGCGGTCAGTGGGCCGCACCACCGAGCGCAGCGCTGGCTCGCAAGGCAGCATCCAGCCGATGTTGTCAGCGCCGTAGCGAGGCAGCCGGTCAGGCCGCGAGTCGTCGGTGATGAAATCGACCACGCGACGGACCTGGGACGGATCGATGGCCAGGTCGCGGCCGCAGCGGCCGATGGGCATGGTGAGCTGGAGCTGCCAGGCGCCGAAGCCGCCTTCACGCAGGCCCGATTCTATGACGGGCAGGAGATCGAGGTTGGGTCGGCACACCTGGGTCACCGCACCCACGCGCAGGCCCTCGGCGCGCAGCGCGCGCGCGGCAGCCATGACCCGGCCAAAGGCGCCAGCAACGCCGCGCAGCCGGTCGTGCACCGGCGCATCGCCATCCACGCTCAGGCTCACGGTGCGGATGCCGGACAGGGCAATGCGAGCGGCGGTGGCCGCGTCCAACGACAATCCATTTGAAATCATCTCGACCAGCACGCCGTGGCCGCGCAGGGCCCGGACGATCTCTGGCCAGTCGGGGCGCAAGAGCGGCTCGCCGCCCGACAGGGTCACCTCGCGCACGCCCAGTTCCGCCATGGCCGCACAGGCAGCCAGGGCCTCATCGGTGGAAAGCTCATCGGGCCGCGCCCGGCCCGCCCAAGAACCACAGTGCAAGCAGGCCGCATTGCAGGCCAGGGTCACTTCCCAGACGCAGATCTGCGGCGAGGGTGGGACGGTCACGGCGACGGCCTCATATTCAGGACCCGGTGCAGACAGTACGGGTTTTCGTAGATGGAGCCGGTCACCGAGTAGGCGAGACAGGTGCAGCCGGCGCGACACACGCGGCGATAGGGGCAAGTCGCGCACGCGCCGGTCAGGCTGCTTTCCTGCCAGTCGGTGTTGTAGGCGAAACGCGATTCGTCGGCCCAGATTTCGGCCAGGGGTCGCTGGCGCAGGTTGCCAGCCGTGAATTCCCGCGGCAAGCAGGAGCAACCCTTCACGTCGCCGTTGCTCTCGATGCCCAGGGTGAGTATGCCGGCGTAGCACCCGGTCCACACCCCGTTGCCCCCGCGCAGAACCGGCTCGCAGGCCGTGTAGTAGCCGATGGTGTCGGTGACCCTGATGAGCGGCCGCGGCCCCGATTCGATGAGTTGAGTGAGCAAATGGGCCAGCTCGGGAAGCTGGGTCGGCTGGATCATGTAGGGAGTTTCGATTTCGCGCAGCCGACCCAAGGGCAGCCCGAGCTGTACCTGCCACATGTCGGTGTCCAGCTCGCGCAGCAAAGAATGCAGCGCAGGCAGTTGAGCCAGATTCCAGCGACTGATGTGGGTGATCACCGCCAGAGCTAGCCTGGCTTGCTTCACGTGCCGAGCAGCCGCGACGACCGCATCAAAGGCCGAGTCGCCGCCGTGCCAGACGCGTACGCGGTCGTGCGTGGCGCGCAGTCCGTCGAGCGAAAGCGCGAAGCCGGTGACACCGTGGTCGGCCGCGCGCCTCACCAGATCCGCGTCGACCAGTGAGCCGTTGCTGATCAAGCTCACGCGGATTCCCCGCGCGGCCAGACGCTGGCAGATGTGCGGCCAGTCTTTGCGCAAGAGAGGCTCGCCGCCCGAGACGTTGCACTGCTCGCACCCGAGATCCGCGAGCGCATCGCACACGGACAGGGCCTCGTCCCTGGAAAGCTCGTCGCCACGCCGGGCGCCCGCGGACAGCTCACAGTGCAGGCAGCGATAATTGCAGGCCGTGGTGATTTCCCAGATCACCACGCGCGGAACCCGCTGGATCGCCCGCAGGGCAATGGGCCTCATCGAGCGATCACCAACAGGGCCTTAGACGCGTGGGGAGCCCGCCAGCTCCCCCTGCGGGGACTTCGGGACGGCCCGCCACCCTGCCCACCCCGCG
>Ga0224523_1000803_pt1 | contig 14741 bp, 18 predicted proteins | sample CFST50metaG_FD_182732 | JGI IMG/M metagenome (GOLD analysis project Ga0224523, IMG submission 182732) | Peat soil microbial communities from Stordalen Mire, Sweden - C.F.S.T50 | ecosystem: Environmental > Terrestrial > Soil > Wetlands > Peat | place: Sweden: Norrbotten County, Stordalen Mire...
ATATTGATATCAAATATAAAAAAGTAAATTAATCTACAAAATGAATTAGTCGAAAATATTTTATTTCTAATATTAAAGAATTTCTAAATCTCTTGAAAATTTTAGAAAAGAATTAGGATTCTTACACCTAACCACCTGCTGCAATTTCCTTCTTGAAAAGATCCATAGCCAGGGCTTGTAGCGATCACCTTTGAAAACAACCTGAATCAGGCTATCCCGACTTTCTATATGCACTTTCTGAGTGTCGCCAATAGCAAGCCCTTTCACAGTATAGAACTCATCATGGTAATTAAAAACTCGAACAGGAACTGAATCAAAGATTATGCTGTCATGGAGTTTTGTGACAATATCTTTTTCTTGTTTGATAACTGTTTCAGAATAATTGTTTACAGATCGGGGATTAATTTTTAAATTTTTTATTTCAGAAATTATTTCAGGATAAATATTTTTCAGTTCAGTGTATCGCAATTGCAATACCTCAATCTTTGCAGCTAACATCCCATCACGTGTTGTGTAATATTTTATCTGCTGATTAGCGGCAGCAAATGATTTTTCCAGACGGACTTTATCATTATGCTCGTTGAAATATAAATTTCCGAGTAAGGTTGTAATACCAATAATGATCAGTATTACAACAAATGTCCTTATTATTTCATGATTTGTTTTCATTTTCTTTAGAGTTTGAAGGTCTTTTAGTTTCACCCCATATATAAGTGCTCAGAATTGTCATGATTCCCGCTATGCAGGCAGTGGCAGGAGCTTCCATGTTTTTAAAAACAGAAAACCCTGCCAGAGCTGCAAGCATTACAGCAGCTATGATCGTTACCATGTATCGTTTTGACCGTTGCATTGCTATTCAGGATTATGAACAAAATCAATCGTAACAATATGATCCTGATCCATGCCAATAGTAACCACATTATCCACCGGTACTATTTCATTGTTAGCTTCATCCCTCACACCTTTTACCTTTGAGACCTGATTTGGAACCAGTGTGCTTGATACCTGGCTGTCCTTCTCAACTACAAAACGCTGAGCAGAATTGTAAGTAGTGCCATCAATCTGGTAAGAGCCATCACCGCCGTTGATGCTGTTCTTCTGCACACTCAGCGCCACTTCGTAATAAGGCTTACGGAACGAATCCGCAATAAGCGTTTCACCATTGATCTTAATTTCATTATTGACATAATCAACATGACAGAAGTTTCTGAACACATCGAATATTTTGAAGTTCAGAATTTTTCCATCGTTCTTGCGGACAAAGCCTATTTCCGTGTCCTTCCATTCTTTTACAGTTTCTTCCATGATTATTTATTTTTTAGAGTTAGTATTTTTTTTTTTGTTTTCTCTGAATTTACTCCACAGCCATAAGCTGCCGATGCCAAGGATAGAAAAGCCGACTATTCCAAGTTCAAACTTTTTTTTTCAACGGCAGTAAGTACATCATCAATGAACTCTTTAGGAATCGCATTGGCAATCATTCTCTTTGCTTCAGCCATTGTGATTTTGCCATCCTTATTGTAATCCATTCCCGGATTCTGAGCAGCAATAATAGATGCAGGAATAGTTGCTGTCTGTATCACATAGTCATCACCCTTGCCGATAGCCGCAGGGAAGAAGGTAGTCATGTACAAATCGTAATAACTTTTTATTCTGCCGGCATATGGTTTGAAATAATTGTACACGTAGTCAAGCTGCTGAATATTGGTCATCATGTACAGCTTCTGTCCGGTGGTTCCAAGCCATGTTGCAGTGAATGGCATGAACTGAATTAATCCAACTGCACGGTAAGCTGCACGAGTATAAGCATTAACACTGTCACCCGGCTGAAAATTGACAGCCTGAGCATTCAGACCACTTTCGTTGTGCATGACCACCATAAGCCAGTTCGGGTTGATTCCAAGCAGACCAGCTATCTTCTGAACCTTTGCAGCAAAATCAGTTCTGATTTCACCCTTGTTGCATGTAATTTCATTAGTCAGTATCATCGTTCAATAATTTTAATGGTTGATGCATCCGCCCAGCGTTCAGTATTGTCGACTGTACGGAACTTTATAAATTTTTTCTTTTGAGAGTCAATTGCACCGATGTATTCACCGAGCAGAGTTTGCTTTTCAACACGAACAATTGGTTGCAGACGTTCATCCAGTACCTGCATGTTAACAATTGAAACAACCAGTCTTCTTGTAAAGCCAGTCACACCGGTATCATAAAAATCAAGAGGCTTCTTATATTTAACAATGGTGGACAGGGCTGGGTACTTGTCGAACATATGTTTGAAGAAATCAAACTTGTCAACATAATCACTGCTTGAAGAAACCCAGAACGTAAATTTCTTTCCTGCATAATCTTTAAAAGCAGAGGGGAGATTATCTTTCACTACCACAAATCCCACCTGAATAAATTTTACATTATTGACAGCATCAAATTCCTGCTTGCCGGTGGCATAACCAATAAAGTCTCCCGCTTTCGCTTTTCCGACAATATTATTACCACTGCTGCTTTCATAAAAAGCATCATGATAACTTGCATCGGCAGAACTACGCATGAACACTTCTTTCTTTGCTACGATCATTTGACCTTTAGTAGCGTAGGTAGCAATAGTACTGGTAGTGCTGGTTGCATTGGCAGAAGAACTGGCAGTGATGAGTGTAAGAAACTTCTTGTATTCTTCAGTGGTGAGTTCACTTTGCAGATCAGAAGTCAGATTATCGTTGTAAAGTTTTTTGTATGCCTTAGCGACCTTGTCAAAATTCTTTATCTGCTTCGCAATAGCAAAAATGGCATCGTTATTTGTAAGATCAAACGACATCATCCAGGAGATGCCAGAAGGATTCATGGCATTGCGCAGAAGCATGGCCTGCTGCACATCGAGATTGCTGTCAGCCTGAGAGCTGGTGTGGTTTTTATTAATATCCTTGATAACCTTATTTCCAAGTTTATAAATAAGAAACCCGCCAATTCCTACTACCAGACCACCCACAAGTATGCGCTTCGGATTATCGAACCAGTCTTCCACTTTCGATTTTTGAAGTTTCTGTTCCATCACATAAACATTTTAGCTTTTCTTACAAGCGATGGTTTAGCTTTTATTTTTTTTGCAAAGTCGATGAAGTCGGCTGTGGATAATTCGCTGCGGGTTGTCTTCATCAGGTCGAACATGGCCTGCAATATTGCTTTAGCTTCATCATTTGATTCCGCATCAATCTTTACTTTAAATTCAAACGTTGTCATGAGACGACTCCTTTCTTTTTATCAGTTGTTCAATTAAATCATCAGCAACGGCATTATCCGTTTCGATCTCGGAGAAAATGGCGAAGACCTTTGCAATTACCTGCGTGCTGCTGGAATGCAGGTATGCGGCAATCAGGTCAATGAGTTCATTCCGCTTTTTTTGTTCTTCAGGTGAATACATGCCCTGATCAGAAACAGGAGCAGTAGTTTCAGCAGGAATAGCAACAGGAGGTGTTACGGCAGGTGAGGAGGGTTCTTCAACGATGCCGGAGTTATCGGTAGTGGTGGCTGGTAACTCTTTTCTACCCGCAGATTTCTCCTCAGTAAATCCTAAAAGCCCCGCAATAGGTTTTCTCATCTTATCCTTGGAAAAACCAAAGCCTTCCAGAATATCTCCGAGCATACCTGTGTAATACCTGATCTCCTGTTTATTCGCAAGCTCCGTTTCCAGTTCAGTATTTCTTTCTTCCAGAGCATCAATCTCATTTTGCAGATCCTCGTTTTCAGAAGTAAGTTCTTTCACTTCCTCCTTCAATTGTTCAAACTCGATTGCCCGTTGCTTTTCTGCTATGCGCTGGTCAACAATCTGGTTGATCTCCACTTCGCCAAGACCTTTGTGTTCCTGCACCGGGACAGCAGTCAGTACCACAGCCTCATTCACGATTTCACAGACATTCATGTCGAGATATTCACCTTCACGGGTAAACAAATCAATCTTAATTTTCTCAGGCTTTTCAATAATAAGTAATGATTTCACCTGCTTTGGTATAGATTTCGCAAGCTGGTTTGCAATAGGTGTTCGCTGACTGCTGCCGTTGATGAATGTAGCCGAGAACAGAACATCCTTACCTACGTCAGAATATTTTTTGGCTTTCTTCTGCATGTTTGCAAGAAAAGTATTTACATTTTTTGCGGTCATTTTATTCCGGTATTATTCTGATGAATTCCAAAAGCTGTACTGTACGTTTCGGGTTTTCAATAATAAGAAGCCCTGTGAATATGCGAACCTGCGCCAGTACCTGTTCAGCATAATGCTGGTTTACCTTGTACACATTGATGTCCGAATGAATGATAGTACCATTGACCACATTCTTCGAAACAAGAAATAGGAACTCATTGTAAGAAGGGATGCGGTATTCATAAACATTATCATCGGTAAGCAGCGATTTCGTGCCAATGCGGTACCTGTTGTATCCCATAACATGCATCCGTTGCCTGATCATTTGCAGTGCGTAGTATTCCATTTTATTCAGTGGCTAAACAATCAAGATAAATATTTAAACAATAAGGAACAAAAGTTCCGCTGGTATTAAAAGCTTTACCGCTGTCACGGTAGAAGCCGTTGACAGTGAGATTGGGAACAAGCTTTTCGCTGATTTCTACAAAATAACTATTGCGGTTCAGAGCTTCACGTTTAAAGCTGACCATATGATGAAAAGGGTGAATCTGTCCTGAGTTCAGCAACAGGCTTACTTCTCCAAGATGCGGAATATCATGAACAGTGTTGATACAGTTCTTTACTGACAGCAGGATGCCCTTGCACCGGAACAGGTGCGCAGGTATCTTGCGGTCAATATGAATGATCTGACCAGATTCAGTCACATTGACAGCTAATACTACAAAGCGTCTCATTTCTTTATTTTTTTGGACCGCCATTGTCGTCTCCGTTTTTCAGTTTCAGATAAATAATTGCCTGGTAGGGAAAAGTTATGCCCGTGGTAAATCCACCATCGGTAAATCTTCCTTCTATATGGCTTCCTTTCGCTTCTATTGACTCATCACTGTCGAAGTGGAAGAATCGTTCATTAGGGCTTGTCGATTGATTACAGCCCAGCAATTTCGTTTCAAAGCCTTCAGGCAGTATTTCCTGATCGGCGATGCGAAGTTCCAGCGTAGATTCAAAATGAGAATCATCATAAGGTAATGAAACAAACATGCCGTCAATACGCTCATACAGCTTGTCAGTGTCGGCAGTGAACTTTATAGATTCACCCGCAGCGTTCACTTTTATTTTTATCAGTTGATATTTTGTCAGTTTCATAAAACAAATTTTTATTCACCCCAAAATCCCTCTCAGAACGGGAGAGGGATCAGGGTGAGTGATTAATACTTGGTGACGGATGTGCCCACCAGAATAGCTTTCATGTACACATCGGCAGGAGCATTCGTTCCCCATTCGATGTTAAGTTCCATAGCCTGCTGATCGAGGATCACCTTCGGGTTATCCAGGACGAACAAGCCTTTACGCACGATCATGTTGGTGGTGTTGAATACATCACAGGTGGTGGAAGGGATGAGTGTTGTGCCATTGGCCTTGAACTCGAATTCACCGTTACGGATATAATCCGGCAGAATGTCGAAGTTCACCTGTTCCACCTTACCACCCACTGGTGCTGTACCAACCAAGAGAATAATTCCGGATAACAACATGATGTTACCTTTTTCCAATTTTGCAGAACTGATGTTACACTGTCCTACAATTTTGTTGTCATCATCCTTCAGCATCTTGATGATCTTGCTGGTGCTGATATTCTTGGTGACGTAGTAAGCTGCATCCACAGCCTGAAGAGTTTTGCTGGCAAGCCCCGCCTGAATTTCTTTCGGAAGCCAGTGCAGACGGCGTTCAAATTCACCACGGCTGTTGGTTTGTCCGGCAGCAGCAGTGACAGTTGCTTTCTGCTGCTGCTGTATTTTGCGCACAAACTGTTTTTTTTCTGCCAGTGGCGCACGTTCAATTGCCCCGATAAGCTCATCTTCGCTTACCGCTCCGAGTAAATTATACTCGCTTGTTGATAGTTGTCCTAACGTGAACATGATTTTTAGATTTTAGATTATAGAATTACGATTTAAAAATTTCAGTTTAAAATTTTGATTAAGGGTTACAGAATCTGAACTTCCTGAATTTCCTGGTAGTCGTCAAGGTCTCCCATTGAGAGAGGAGCAGAATCGATGTTGATTGTTTTCACATCCTGATGATCCGGTAACTGGGGAAGGTCAGGATTGTAGGGACCGATTGCAAGACTGACAGGTTCACGGAACACACGTTTCAGCGGGTCAGCAATATTGAAATCACCCAGTCCGTTGAGTATGTCTTTTTTCAGAAACACCTTTACGGAAGAAGCAATACCACTTGCAGCCACACCGGCAGCAACAAGTTTAAGGTTACGGTCTTTCAGCAGGATTGCACCACCCACACCGGCGGTGATCTGCACGATTGGTTTTACAATTGACTTTGCCTGAAACCCTGTAGCAGTATCATCTACAGGAAGGACTTTGTCAATGAGTTTTCCTGCCAGGTTTCCACCGATCATACCAAGTATGATGAGTCCGGGTGTTTTAAGCTCCTCAAGAACGGTCTTTGCGTCCAGTTTGGGCTTTGCAGCTGTTGTTTTCGCAGTTTTTGCCATTTTTTTTTGTTTTTATTGATTTGACTTTTTGTTTATTATCAGCTCATATTGATATGCTCAATCTTGGCTTTACCTGATTTCGATTTTACTTTCGATTTTCTCTTTGCCTTCTTTCTTTTTTTTGGAGTTCCGCTTAATTCCTTGCTTTGAGCGGTTTCTGGTTTATCTTTTTTGGCAGCGAAAAGTTTGCTAATTCCCCAGAGCGCAAGGCCGGCGCCACCTACAGCAATCACAGGATTCTTTTTTACAAATCCGATGATGCCGTCTTCATCGGAATCATCGCCGCTGTCGTCACTTTTATCATCATTGCTGTCATCATTTGCAGCATCATCATCTTTTAATTCAGGATCATTCATCATAATATCACCTTCGGCAGATTTTGCATCAATGTCAGCCTGCAAGCCGTCAGCTTCAGTCTGTGTCATCACACCGCTGTCAACCATTATCTTCAGGGCAGCAGTAATAACAGGAACAGCAGCAATCAGGGCAGCAGCGGCTGGAGCAACGCCAAGTCCTGTAAGAATAAACTCATCATCAAATCCGCTGAGACCACCAGCTTTACCTTTGAGTATGGCACTTTTCAACTTATCACTTTTCCCTTGGAGTTTGTCAACAAAAAGCTTTTCAACTTTAGTAAGACTGTTCTTAGATTTTGTCCATACATCGGTAGAAATATTTTTTGCAGCAGCCTCTTCCTTTGTTGCATAGCCCCATTTCAGGCGGCTTCCCATTTTTTTGATGTTAAGTTTCATTGCCAGAAGGAAACCGTTACGTGCAGAGATAGTCACAGGATTGTAGCGTACAAAGGCTTTTCCGCCCTTCTTCACAGCTTCACCCACTTTTTTGAAGAAACCTTTCTTCGCAGGTTTGCCAGCATTCGTCTGCGACTTCGCATCTTTTTTCTGCTGCTTCTTTTCCTTGCGTTTCTTGCCATTCAGTTCTTCAGCAATCTCAGCATTGCTCATTCCATCAAACTCGTTCCAATCCTTTTCCAACCCATCCAGATCAGAATTTTCTGAGATACCGTCAATCTGAAATTGTTTATTGAATGCATCTTCATTCTGTTCGAGGATAGCTAATGCTTTCTCACGATTGGGTGTGTTCCAGTTGGCAATGGCATAATCCAGCATTTTAAGAAAAGCAGGAGGGTAGTCTACATCCTGCACCAGATGCGGACGACCGGCAACAAGGTTGCGTGTTTTTACAAGATGCGCATAGATGGCTTGCAGACGTTCCTGTTCACTGTCTGCTCCGAGGTTTTCAATTCCTTCAAGGTCGTTTACCAGTTCCATTACATTGGGAACTGTGCCTGAAAGTACAGCTACGTTGATTCCGTTTAAGCTCATGGTAAAATCTTTTTTTTCGGTAAATTGTTTTTCAAAATTGAATTGTGAAAGCACGCAGTCAATGATGTAATAATCCTTTCCGCTTTCATCAGGGACAATCACATATACATGCTGGAACACATCAAGATCATAGCGTGCTATTCTGAACTTATGAGGTATTTGCAGGTTGGTCAGTATGGATGAAACAAAAATGGAAAAACAGTCACAGTCAATTCCTGTGCTGCGTTCAGCCCAGCTACGAGCAGGTCTGCGCAATTGTTCAAGTCCACGCTTATCAAGTTTATACTGAATATGATTGTATAAAAAGTTCCAAATGTTTTCGCAGGTCTCACGAAGGGTGCGCCCTTTGAGATATTCGGAAATTTTCTTTGTATCGCTGAGATATTTCCAGACAACTTTCTTCATCAGCTCTACAGTGTCGTCCACTTCACCATCTTCAATAATTACTCTGTCCTTTTCATCCGGGACACCAAAGAACTGATTGAACTGCCTACCGTCACGAATAGGGCGGTAGCCGCTGCTTATGGATTCTATGTGAAATTTGCTGCTCATATTATTTTTTCGGGATCAGATTCAAAATAGATTCCATCAGCATATAAAGAGTATTTCATCTCGAGAGGAATTGCAAGGGCTTTACCAAATGCAGCAATATCTTTTACTTTGAATGCGGCAATCATTGCAGGTACTTTGCCAACAAGTCCGACAATATATCCTACAAGAATAGTCCAAGGAATGATGACTTCGATAGTGTCAATCTGTGAAGTAGCAAGAGGCTTAATAGTGATTTCTTTTTCTTCTGGATGAGTGCTGGTAATGTATTTTCCTTTTGAGGATAGTGTGATTACTGGTTTTGTAATTTTTACTGAAGATTTTGTAGGGTTATCAATATTTATTTCAGTGTGAATTATCAAGCCACGAAGATCAACTGTGTGAATCCTTGGGTTCGACAGAGAGGTTACAACTTTTTCTGAAACCCTGTTCATTTCATAAAGCCTGTAAAGTCCGAATGCCAGACCACCGGCGATACCGATTTTAATTAGATTGTTCATCGTCTGATATAGTTTTTAAGTTTATCTATACCGACTTTTACAGCATATCCCACAATGGCTGAAACAGCAGCATAGAAAGCAACTTCAAGTGTGCTTTCAAAGTTGATGTTGTTAATGATAAGAGGGCTTGACAGAAATAATTTGCCAACCCCGCCAAAGATTCCAGCTGTTGTAGTGACTATTGAGTTTTGAGAGTTCTGTGACATTTTCTTTGCAATCTTTAAAGCCCGTTAGTGAGCGAATTCGATTACAAAGTTCCGGTGGCTGAAAATGGCACTGGTGACTAATGTGAAGATATGTGTTGCAATGCAGCGTTATTGTGCATTAAGTGATGATAAAATTGAGTTGAAATAGAATTTTGTTTTCTGATTTAATTTACAGTATTCAATGTCCCGATAAAGAGTTTTGTACTATGTGTATGGTTAGAAATGCAAATGAAGACCCTCTAGGAGACCCGTTAGTAGTTAATGAGTATTTTTGTAATATCGCAAAACTCAATAGAAAAATAATGCTTGAAAGGACGGAAAAGCTTATGAATTCTTAATGGTTGTAATTGATTAGGTGAATACATTAAGTTATTCATTTGAAGAAATAGTGGAACAACTGATAGTGTATTACAATAACATGAAATTAACATACTACTTGTCATGAAATCCGCTTTTCTGCTTCATAGGCGGATTTCACGTCAGCATAACGGCCTAGGCTTCAGAAAGGATCTTATGCATTTAAAAATCGATATAATTAAAAATCCCCGAACTACATTGTCCGGGGATTTTTGTAATATTTCAATGCACTCTTTATTTTATCACCACAATTTTATCCGTGCCAATTAACTTGTTTCCGGCAATGGCTTTGTAAAAATATATTCCTTTATTCAGGTTCGACCCATTAATTGCAAACGAATTTTTTCCGCTGAACATTACAAAGTTCATTAACTGCCTGCCAGTAATATCATACAGTGTAAACAACCCTGTCTGGCCTTCGGGAACATCATAAGAAACGGTCATATTTCCGTTGTTAGGATTCGGAATAACCTGCACCGAGGAGTTTTCTTTTGAAGTGGTTACATTTGCCGAACTGCTATTTTCATTGCCTAGCTTCAAAAGGTCTGCAGTGGATTCGCACTGTGAATACTTGAGTGTTGTAAAATCGTAATTAGTATTATTGCCATAGCTTTCACCACATACATAAACATTGCCATTCTGGCTTACAGTTACCTGCACGGGAATATCATTAAAACCACCAACGCCATTGTATGTTTGAGTCCACAAAACTGTATTTGCGTTATTGAGTTTTTGCGTTACGATATCACTAGTGGAAAATGTCGTGGGTTTTGAACTACCTGTAACATATACATTATCGGCCTGATCAAGGGCAGCCGACTTAAATACAAAGGGATGTGCAGCCAATGTGCTTTGATGCCATTGCAAAGTCCCGCTGGTATCGTATTTTAAAGCAAGCATACTTGAATTTGTTGCATCGCCTGTGGAACCTGCCGTATATATATATCCGGCATTGTTATATAAAACTTTATAAGCATAATCATAGGTATCCGTGTTATAGATGCTAGTCCATTTTACATTGCCGTTATTATGATTATAACTTCTAATTACGACCTGGTCAGTGTTATTACTTCTATGGGAATACCCAGCAACAATAATATTTTCATGACTGTCCAATGTGTTCGAATACCCGTAATCGTTGCCTCCATCCGGGTTATTGTATCGTGCAACCCATAAGCTGTCACCATGCACGCCATCAGATTTAACAGTATATATGTCGTAATTCCCCGCACTATTTTTACTGTAGCCAGTTGCATATACATTGTTGCCTGAATCGATGGTTATTGATGAAAGCACATTGTCGGGAGGAGATGTATTACCATAATAATCCTTAGTCCATAGTAATGTTCCGGCAGGATCGTATTTTAAAATAGTGAATACTGTACCATTGGCGGAAAGTAAATGGATACCGCCAACAATAACATTCCCGTCATTATCAAGCTGTATGCATTTGGCAGTGGTATTTGTACGGTAATAGGTCCTTGCCCAGCAAAGAGTTCCGCTGGTATTATATTTTAATACTGTAAGCATCGAAAGATCCGCAGGGTAGCTTTCGCCTGCAACATAAGCATTACCATAAGCATCAACGGTAATTGCCCTTGCAATATCATTATGATGAACAACAGTGCCATGGTATTTCTTTGTCCACAATGTATCACCGAGCGGGTTGTATTTTATGGTAAGTATTTCGTAATCGCTTGCATCAGTATTAGTGGTGCCTGTAACATACACATTACCCTCAAGGTCTATGGCATTGGCAACATCCTCTAACGAGTCCGCCCCGTTATAGCGGGCTTCCCACTCAAGGTTAACCGAAGTGGTGTAATGCAGGGTCAGCGGACTGTTTGCTATCCAGTACGAAATAGGGTGTGCCATCATACCGTCAATAGATATGCCGCTGTACGTAGTAATGGTATATGATTTCGTGGTATCGAGCTGCAATATTTGCGATGAATTGAAGTGAAAATATCCATCTATACCACTAACAGCAGGATTAACGGTAGCTACATGATTATTATTCCAAGTAATATAAAGAGAATCGCCGCTAACAGGAGTTCCTCCGCAGGAAAGATTTTCATAAAGGTAGCCGTAAAGTTTACAATCGGGAACAGTAATATAAATGTTAAATGTATCAGCAATATCTGAAGAATCGTCAAATAAAGTTGTACTGTTTGTATCGGTTCTTATTACTGTAAAATGAAATGTACCTGATGAATTGTAAAATATTTTAGGACAACGTAAAGTCGAAGTCTGTCCATTACCAAAATCCCAGTAATATGTATAATCATAATCTGTTGAATCACCGAAGAGACCTTCAAACTTTATTGTATCTATCGGACAGGGCATGGTAATGTAAATATTATTATCGAATGTTGTGTCCGCATCTTCTATATCATTGCAAGTTTGTTTAGGTAAAGATATGAGTGAATCGTAATAATTCGTGTACATATTATCTGGATAACCAGAGCCATCTGAACAATTAATTTCTCCAATTAATGCATGAAAATTTGAGCCTGCAATTGCATGAAACCCGGCTTTTAGATGTATGTTATCTCCAGCTTTATATGTTACAGATGCTTGTTGGATTTCCTGTGTGGAATTTATTGAGTTATATCCAACAAAATTTGTTGACGAATCAACGGTTCCTACTAATTTTTTGTCATTATAATTTACATAGTAAGGGGAGTAATCCTTTGTTTTAATATGATATAGATTATACAGCAACATATAATCTAATCCATTATAATTTCCAGTACACCAATCTCCATGGTCTTGTTCATATCCTCTTTTAAACCATCTGTAATCTGTTGCCCACCCGCCAGAAGCATGAACACCATCAGTATCGTAATTATTGTAACCAAGTTTAGTATCAATTTTATAGCAATACGGTCCAGAACAAGGGGCCGCATCTAGTTGTGTCAAAGTTTTATCCAATAATTCTTCTTGATTGTGGTGATTTCGTTTTTTATCATTTAAAACTTCCCATAGTAACAGATAAAAAGTATCCCAATTCTTTTTATCGTTAGTTAAACCTGCAATCCTACCTGGTGAATAATTACCCATAGCGAGTATAGTGGCTGTAAGATCCTGATCACTGGCTGATCTTATTGCTGCCTGCCATGCTATTTGGTTAGGAATTTGGAATATCTCCCAAATTGCATTAGTTCTATACCAATGATCACCTGTTATCTGATATCCTGATTCGAGAAAACCAGGGCTGTATCCAAGTGTACTACCACCTTTATTACCAGGGATTTTATTTCCGGCAGGATCATATATGCGGCAATAATTTTCACCTGTAGATTGATAATCAATGTTCAGTACTTCTTTAATTATTTTATCTGCCATATTTTTGGCTAAAGTATGTATTGAATCTTCATCATCTTCATCAGTACATTTTACTGCCAAGGCGCAACCCATAAGTATTATAATCGCTTCATCCTGGCTCATGCTTTCTGGATGATTATTAAATTCACAGGGCGTACCTCCAGAAGTACCTCCACTACACGCTGCCGATGTTCTGTGAGTAATATAACCTACATGTCCTCTTGGAAAGATGCCAAAAGTTTTACTGGATGGATTATATAAATCATTAGTAGGATCAAGCCCTTTATTTAAAATGCTTGTGTGACTCTCGCCATTAATAGTAAATCCATTTCCATTTGGGTTCGAAGTATCAAAAAAATCACATGGAACATTACCACGTATAAAAAAACCGTCCCAACTTGCAGTGTAACTGCCATAAAATGGTTCTGCTAAAGAATCCCAGTAGGTTTTAACTGCATAAAGTGAATAGTATAATTCTTTTAAGGTGTTTGCGGCATCATCATATTGGCCGTTTTGTTCCAATAAATAATGCTCAGTAGCTAAAACACCTATATACAAACCATCATGTTTCCCGTGTTGACCGTAGTCAACATTATCAGAAAGCCATTCACTTTCAGGATAGGCCAATTTATTCCTTGTACAAATAATTTGACTTTCTCCTATTTTTTCTCCAGGTACAACAAAGTATTTAAGCCTATTTCGGTAATACCAGTACTTCATCATATCGGTACAAGATTGCGAGAATGACGGAATAATATTAACAAATAGTAGCAAGGCTAACAATATTTGTTTTTTTATATTTCCTTTATTTTTTTTCATATTCTTTATTTATTACGATTTAATTGCATTAAGTTTTATTATATATTCTTTATTATTGAAATTTGTTTTCATTTTAATCTCTTTATTTGTCAAACGAAGAATATTCCATTCTGGTTTTGCTGTATCAACAAATGGTCCTGTTCCAGACGGCCATGAGATGACGCCAATTCCTGTTAAACAACTTGAATATGTAACTATTAAGATCGAATTATTTTTATCTAAATGCCATGTCCATACCAAGGCATTATAAGCGCCATCATTGCGAACTCCATTAATTGTACAACCATCTGTATTAGAATTATTATCATGGAAGAATTTCAAATTATTACATAGACTATCATTAAATAAGTTTAAAGAGTCTGCACCGTTTACTGTATATGTAGTTAGTTTGTAATTTCCGTATATTCTATTTTTAGCGGAGCGAAGACTCAAACATGGACCTTCTTCATATTTCTTGCAGCTTTCTGTGAGAGCTGTCATTATTAGAATAAGTAGAAATACTTTTTTCATAGTTTTAAGATTTTGATGATTCAAGTTCAATACAGTATTCTTTGCCATTATAATTCGTTTTCATTTTAATGTCATCATATTTTAATTTTATTATTTCCCATTCTGGTAATTTATCGGTACCAATGGGGCCAATTCCCGAAGAAGAATGATCAAAATTGTATAGGTATGATGTATAAACCTTAAATGTTTTTTTATTATTTATTAAATTCCAACTCCAATATAATTCACTTCCTAATCCATTTAAACGTTTAGGACCAATAAAGCAAATATTTCTTTTTACTGTCTTGTCATAATGATATAGAAATTGATAATTTAAACTTAAACTATCATTATATTGACTTAATGAGTCCACGCCATCAACAGTATACTTGGAGATTCCGCGCAAAGTAGACCACCTATTCCGCAGCAAACTGGGCCACCAAAACCGAATTTTTTATTGAAGGATTTTCTCTGCTATTTTTCATTAATACAAATATAGTTTATTTT
>Ga0224523_1000804_pt1 | contig 14712 bp, 13 predicted proteins | sample CFST50metaG_FD_182732 | JGI IMG/M metagenome (GOLD analysis project Ga0224523, IMG submission 182732) | Peat soil microbial communities from Stordalen Mire, Sweden - C.F.S.T50 | ecosystem: Environmental > Terrestrial > Soil > Wetlands > Peat | place: Sweden: Norrbotten County, Stordalen Mire...
TTTGATGATGCCGACCTTGGCAAAACGGTTTATTACATTGCAGTGTATATCGACAAGAAAACGCTGCAGCCGCTCGAACAAAGCCCCGTGGTTAGCGCGATGATCAATTAAAACAGAAACACAAAACAAAACGCCATCATACTATTTGGTGGCGTTTTTTATTTTGAATTCGTTAAATATCTTATACCCTAACCCGACTGCCCGGTAGGCAGTCTTCCCTTCCCCTCGCGAGGGGAAGGGCGCAGGCTTTGAGCGATGGAGAAGGGGTAATAAAATAATGGCTATAACCTTACCTTGAAATTGGTGGCGTTTTTTTATTTGTTTAAAGAAATAATTGTAAATTTGGGAGTGAGAATATAAAGAAAATATACGAACCTTTGGTACGTAAACACAACCGTTATACACAAGGCGATTAAATAAATCAATGATTAACTATAAACTTAAAATATAAAAAACATGAATGAAAATGAGATTATAAAACAAGAAAGTAAAATCACACTTTGTGATGGAACTCCATTAGGGAAAATGGGAGAATTAACACTCACTCCAACGACTCTTAAATTTTATAGACAAAAGAATTTCCTGTTAAAAGAAGTAAATTTTACTATTCCATTAAATAGTATTATTAGTGTTAATGCACAAAAAGCAACTATCGCAAGTAATACCGACTATCTTATAATAATATGTAAAGATATAAATGGGCAACAACAGACTTTAAAATTTCAACATGTTATGTTTAATATGGAAAGTACAATTGGTGTAGTTTATTTTAAATCATGGGAAGACGCAATACAAAAGGCAAGAACACAAAAAGACGAAACTCGACCGACTTCAAATTTAGATGAACTAGAAAAATTAGCTGGTTTAAAAGACAAAGGAATTATAACAGAAGAAGAATTTCAATTAAAGAAAAAACAAATATTAGGAATTTAAATTATTCTAAAATATAGGTATGACAGAAATTGAAAATGAAGAATTTTTCCATATTCAGATTTTAAATCAAAGCGGAAAAGAATGGTTTATTAATGAGAATTATCTGATTGGGAATAAATATAACAATTATTATCAAGGAGTGATTAAAAGCATAGAAATTCAAAAATTTTATGCTCCAAATGAATTATATATTAAGAAAATTGCTGATATACTTAAAGAATCCGAAAGAAATGTAAATACATTAGAAATGATTCTTGTAGATGTTCGGGAATCGTTTGGACAATATCTAAAATGGGTACAAGAAGAAATTTTTGAGGGAGTTAGAAAAGAAAAATTTTCAAACCTACCATCAAGAAAAAAATGTTTATGGGTTTGTAAATTTGAAGATTTACCTAAATGGTTTGAAATTTTCGAAGAACATTCTTTACCTATGAAAATTCTTAAAATAAAAGCAACCGGTATAATTCATAAAGCTGACGGAGGTCTCATAATACCTGATTCATATTCTATTCAAGAATTTGAAAAAAGAGCAGAGAAATATTGGTCAGGAGTAATAAACAATAATAAGGAAATTGAATTTCTATTTGATGGTCAATTAGAGATATTGGACGAATATAAAACAGTGGGAGAAATTAGCTAATTACTTAACTTGACAATTAAGCATTCCTATGACACGACAGACAGTTCGCCCAGTGTATAGAAATCGCATTGCTTCAATGGCGAAAGAGAAATACTTGGAGTGCCTAAAGTTTGCCCGCCTGACCGGACGGGCAGGGAGTACTTAAAGTTAAAGGAAAAGAGTAATGAGTAATGAGAAAGATGGAGTGTGGTTTAAAAATATCATTGGGCAAACACGGAAGTAAAAAAATAAAAACATAATAAAAAACAAACTATATGAAAAAAACTTTAGCAACATTATTTTTATTAGTGACTGTTATTATGGTTACAAATGCACAGATAAAAACCGTTAAGCTGTCGGCAATTTATGCAGGTCCTGTTTGGGGAGGATATTGCGAAGCAACAAGTTTAGATAATAAGGCTTCGACCCAATATGTGTATTTAAGTTTTTATGAGAACCATATCGGTACTAACCCTACTGTATCTATATACCTTTACAAACAGGCGGACCTGGATGCATTTGTCAAGGATATGGAAGCGGCATTGGCTGAGATGGGCTCAAAATCGGCTATTGAATGGACCAGGACATTGTATAAAATAAGCACGCTTTCAAATTCGAATATCTTATATCTTGCACAAAAACCTTCGGATGGGACATATTACACCTTTTTGAAAAAGAGACAGGTAAAAAAATTATTATCACAGTTAAAAGCTATTCATTTAAAATAATAAAATATCCGTCGGCAAAAAATAAAAATGTAAATAGATTGAATAGTTTAATTTATTAATTATATAAATTTAAGATCATGAAAAAAATAATTTCGTTTTTAACTTTTACGCTGCTTTTTATTTCAATTTCATTCGGACAGCTTGATACTAATTATAAAAAGTCATTAAAAAAAATGTTTGAAATCACCGGAACTGAAGAGGTATATAAAACTGCAATAAAACAAATGTTCACAATGTTTAGAAATCAAAATTCAGATATAAGTGCAGATATATGGGATGCCCTGGAAAAAGAGTTTCTAAAAACTTCGATAGATACTCTTGTTGACATGCTGGTTCCCGTTTATACTAAATATATGACTCAACCTGACCTGGAGGAAATAATAAAATTCTATCAAACACCGGTTGGGCAAAAGTATGCAAAAAATACTCCATTGATAACGCAAGAGGCAATGCAAATCGGGGAAAAATGGGGAATGAAAATAGGCCAGGAAATTGACAAAAAATTAAAAGAGAAAAAACAATAAATCATTAATCAGTAACAATAAATTATTGAATTCAATAATTTCAACAATGAAAAACAAAAAATGATTTAATTGATTAGCAGATGTGATAATTTGCTGATTTAAAAAAAAATTAATAAACCTTAAAATCTAATTATTATGAACAGAAGAATGTACAAATTCAGAGCAGCATTAATCATCACATTAACAAATCTGCTCATCTGCTCATCAATTTTTGCCCAAGCACCTCAAAAAATGAGTTACCAGGCAGTGATTCGTGATGCAAATAATAATCTTGTAACAAACCATGCCGTGGGAATACGTATAAGTATATTGCGGGGTTCAGCCACAGGAACTCTCTCGTATAGGGAAATATACAATCCCGACCCGCAAACAAACGCCAATGGTTTGGTAACTATTGAAATTGGTAGCGGAATAGCATTGACGGGATCATTAGATACGATCAATTGGGCAAAAGGGACTTATTATATTAGCGTTGAAACCGACCCAACAGGTGCAACCAGCTATACTATTACAGGGACAAGCCAATTATTAAGTGTTCCTTATGCCTTGTATTCAGGAAGTGCAGCAAATGGATTTAGTGGAAATTATAATGACCTTACTAACAAACCAACCTTTGCAACCGTTGCAACAAGTGGCAGCTATAACGACCTAAGCAATCAACCGACCATTCCTGCAACACAGGTAAATAGTGATTGGAACAGTAATTCTGGTTTAAGTCAAATATTAAACAAGCCAACATTATTCAGTGGCGCTTACTCTGATTTAACGGGTGCACCAACACTTGCGACCATAGCAACAAGCGGAAGTTACAATGATTTAACTAACAAACCAACAATACTTGCAGGCACAGTTGCCGGACAAATGCAATATTGGAACGGCACAGCATGGGTAACAATTGCAGCAGGGCTGAATGGGCAAATTTTAGAATATAAGAATGGAGTACCAACATGGGTGGATAATAACATTAATAATTTAAATATTGGCGATAGTTACCAAGGTGGCGTAATTGCTTATTTTTTAGTACCTGGAGACCCCGGTTACGATGCCAATGTTAGGCACGGGTTAATTGCAGCACCAAGCGACCAAAGTATAGGTATTCAATGGTATAATGGAGGCTTTACAACAACGGGAGCAACAGGAACTGCATTAGGAACAGGAAATGCGAACACGAATACTATTGTTACAAGTCAGGGCGCCGGAAGCTATGCAGCTAAACTATGTGCCGATTTGGTTTTAGGCGGTTATAGTGATTGGTATTTGCCTAGCAAAGACGAATTGAATAAACTTTATTTAAATAAAGTTGCAGTTGGCGGTTTTGCTAGTTACTACTACTGGAGTTCTTCCGAGGACAGTCAGTACTACACATGGGGTCAGTACTTGGTAGATGGCACCCAGAACTCCTACGGTAAGTCAGGCACCTTCTATGTGCGTGCAATTCGGTCTTTCTAGACTAAGCTTCAATGGCAGCCGCTAGCGCGGAGTTCAAAGTTTAAAGTTAAAAAGAAAATGAAAAAAGTAATGAGTATTGGAGTTTGGGACTTGTAACTTGGGTCTTGTAGCTTGCGACTTGGGTCTTATAAGAACAGTCCGCCACAGAAAGCTATGATTTGATGCAATGTGTAATGAATTAAAAACAAGGTATATTTATATCAAACAAGGAAGAATAATGAAAAAACTAATTCTCTTTCTAATAATAATAACAGCCATTACAGCAGGCTGCAAAAAATATCCCGATGGGCCTATGTTTAGTTTGCGCTCTGCTAAACATAGACTATATGGCGAGCATACTCTTGTAAAATATACAGTAAATGGTATTGATTCGTTGGCTCATTATTATGATAGTCTTAGCTTAAACTTTAATTTTTATATAAGCGAAAGTGATGGATTAAATGTTTGTGATATGACTGGCAGTAGAAAAGATGGAGGTGAAAGTCTTTTGATTTGGACGTGGGAATTAGCTAGTCATAATAAAATATTCAAAGTAACGTCTTCAGGAACAAATACACCTGGATGGAGTTCGGGCCCTTTTAGAAATAATTTTAATCCTGAATGGGAAATATTAAAATTAAAAAAAGATGATATAATTATGCAAACCACTTATAATGGTAAAGAATATCTTATTGAATTAACAGGCGATTAAATTTTTAATGACTATTAATGACAATAAATGACAGTGATAACGAATGACTAAAATTTTAAAACCATGAAAAAGCTATTACTTTTTATTACAAGTCTTTTTTTATCAACACTTGTATTTAGCCAAACCACTATTACCGATTCAATTATAAGTGGTGGAGTTTATCGCACATTCATGTTATATATTCCTGCAAAATATAATTCGGCAAATCCTGTCCCGCTGGTTTTTAATTTACATGCATACGGATCGAAGAACACCGATGAACTAACATATGCCGATTTCCGGCCTGTTGCCGATACGGCAAATTTTATCATGGCGCTTCCACAGGGCGATTCGGTACATCAGGCTTATGAATATAACCTGGGGTGGGATAACTGGAATTCGGTTGCACAGGCAGGTAAAGACCTGGATTTTATTTCCAACCTGATTGATTCCATAAAAGCCCGCTACAATATTGATCTGAACAGGGTATACTCCTGCGGCTACAGCAATGGCGGTTTCATGAGTTACGACCTAGCCTGTTATCTGAATTCCCGTATTGCCGCCATAGCATCTGTTGCAGGAGATATGATCGTATCGCACGATAGTGCATGTAATCCGGCACATCCCACACCTGTTATGGAAATTCATGGCGCTGCCGATTCCTGTGTTACATGGAATGGTGTTGCCGCCCAATGCCTGACATTGCAAACGATACATTGTTTACCCATAGATACGCTTATAAAGCATTGGGTGATCCGTGATAATTGTTCAACAACTCCGGTTCTCAGCAATGTGCCTAACAATAACTGGTTAGATCAGTGTACCGCCGAGCTTTATGTTTATAACGGCGGCACCAATAATAGCAAGGTTGAATTGTATAAAGTTAAAGGAGGAGGTCATACATGGCCCGGTTCAGGCTTGGTGCTGGGTAGTGGAACATGCATGGATTTTAACGCTGCCGTAGTAATATGGATGTTCTTCAGGCAATATACATTATCAGGTTTGATAACCAATACCAACGAAATTGCTGCTAACAATGAAAATATCTTTTCGGTTTATCCTAACCCAACCAACGATGATCTAACCATTGAAACTTTACAAAATTCAAGAATAGAAATTTTAACCATACAAGGACAGACAATAATTCAGCAACAAATACAACAAGGCAAAACAAACATTGATATGAGTAAGCTTACAAAAGGAGTTTACATTTTTAAACTGAACTGTAATGGTAAGACAGAAGTAACAAGGTTTGTGAAAGAATAAGATAAGATTATAAAGTTGTCTAAAGTTTGTAAAGTTAAAAAGTAATTACAAAGGAAAAATGAGAAAACAGAAATACTGAAACAAAAACGATAGAGGTAATAAATAATTATAAATTGTACTATATGACAGAAATTATTGAACAATTAAACAATGAAAAGAATTTATATCAAACTCATCGGTATAATTATATTTCAAAAAAGATAGCATTTATTGTCTCGCTATTTGGGTTGAGTTCATTAAACATTAATACCGTATCATTCTATGAAGTTTTGTACTTAATTCCATTTATTTCTTTAGGCTTTGACATTTATATTTTAAATGAAGATTTCAAAATTAAGAGGATCGGTGAATTTCTAAAAATCAACGAATCAATATCAACCAAATGGGAAAACTGGGTAGTAAAATACAAAAATCCTTATGCTTCTATTGCTGCATTTGGGTTTACTATGATTACAATAATTGGATCCACAATTCTAATATTTAAACGAAACTCCATTGAGACACTATATGATTGGGTTTTTTGGTTATGGTTAATTATTGCCTTAATTATAAATTTTACATTGTTGTATTATTCGAAAAGAACAAGAAATTATTTTAAATAAATTTACTGCAGTTAACTTATCATTGCTTCAAAGGCAGAGTTTAAAGTTTTTAAAGTTAAAAAGTAAATAAAACAAAAGATGACACGGGATTGGGTGTAAGGCAAAGTAGAAAAAACAAATACATAGCAATTAATGAAAGGAGGAAAAAATGAAAACAAAAAAAGCAATTTTATTAATGGTATTATTTGCGTTTTCATTGAGTAATATTTTAGCTAACAAAATAATTGTAGCTCCATCGGGAGGCAATTATACTTCTGTCCAGGCAGGCGTTAATGCTGCAAATCCCGATGATACTGTTTTGGTAAAAGCAGGTACTTACAATGAAGCTGTTGCTTTTACTAATAGCGGCTCAGCTGCTAATGGATATATAACCTTACTGGGTGAAACAGGCGCTATCATTGATGGCACAGGAAAAGGTCAGAATGGTATTTATATTTCCGGGAAAAATTATATTAAAGTAATTGGTATGGAAGTGCAGAATTTTACCGGAACAGGGAATACAACACCCATAGGTATCAGTATTGATGGTAGTTCCAGCTACCTTGAGATTCGGAATAATAAAGTTCACAATATTGAAAACGACAATGGCAACGCCCACGGAATTGCTTTCTATGGAACCAGCGCATCTCCTATCAGTAATATCATTGTTGACGGTAACGAGATCCGAAATTGCTTGCTGGGACAAAGCGAATCAATGGTATTGAACGGGAACGTAACAAACTTTACTGTTTCAAATAATATCGTGCACGACAATGATAACATTGGAATTGATTTTATAGGTTTTGAAGGAACAGCTCCAAGCTCCGATCAGGCAAGAAATGGAGTTTGCAATAATAACACCGTATATAACATTTCTTCACTGAATAATCCCACTTATAGCGGAGATCAAAGCGCTGACGGAATTTATGTTGATGGAGGAACAAATATCATCATTGAAAAAAACACGGTATATAATTGTGATATCGGAATTGAATGCGCAAGCGAACATCAGGGTAAAAATACCCAGAATATCATTGTGCGAGATAATTTTGTTTCAGGTTCATACCAGGCTAATATCTTGGCGGGCGGATATGCATCCAATAAAGGAAATGCAGTAAATATAACCATCGTGAACAATACTACATATCAAGGGACAGGAGGCGAGCTGGCTCTTCAGTTCAATTGCGATACAATTACTATTGAAAATAATATTTTCTATGCATTATCAAACCAGGCTTATTTACAGGAATGGGGAAGTAATAACACAGGCGTTAGTGTAAATAATAATATGTATTATGGAGAAAGCACTTCTTCGCCCGGTGGCTGGAGCGATGTGAATGCCAAATACGTAAACCCTCAGTTGGTAAGCCCTTTTGCTAACATGCATATTGCGTCAACATCGCCTGCAATAAATGCCGGGATTGCTCTAGGTAATGATAAAAATGGAAACCCCATATCGGGCACACAGGATATCGACAATCAAACAAGAATAATAGGTGGCTCAATTGATATTGGCGCAGATGAATATGACGCGACGACAATGATTGCCCAAAATCCTGTTGAATATAATGGAATTGAAATTTTCCCAAACCCTGCAAAGAATAATATTACTATTGAAACACTACAAATAGTAAAAGAGATCACTTTGACAATTTCCAACCTAAACGGAAAAGAACTAACAAGACAACAAATAAAAGACAGCACGACGCAGATAGACATTAGCAATCTGGCAAGCGGAATTTATTTTGTGAAGCTGATAACCGAAAAGACCGTTGAAGTAAGAAAAATAATAAAAGAATAAAGCCCAACTTTTATATAGCATTGCTATAATGTAAAGAAGTTAAAAGTAAAAAAGTAAAAAATGAAAACAAAAATCATTAAAGTATTTTTTATTCTTCTTTGTCTGTGTTTATTTTCTTGCAAAAAGAAAGTTGATGATGATTACAGACCTGAATTTATTGGTGATTGGTGGTGTCCGCCTGGAAACTCTGGTAGTGGCACAGAGGATTTTTATTATAATATTTCTATCGATAGCAATGGTAATGCGGTTTATTCTGAATATGACAATTTAGGTGGGGGTGGACCCCATTCACAAATACATGGGAAAGCAAGAGCAAATAATAATCATTTTAAAATCGGAAGAATTTATAGTTTTAAGATTGAAGAATATCCGCATAAAATAGATACAGCTACATCTAATTACACTGTACCTAGTGGCAAAAAAGCTAATTGGAAAATGGCTCTAAGCAAGACACTTTTCCACTTGGGAAAAGGTACTTATTATAAAGCAGATTACTAAAAGCAGGAATAATAGAAATGAATAAAATAACGCAGCTCTTTAACAAAGCATTGCTTCAATAACAGCCGCAGCGAGAAGTTTGAAAATAAATGGAAAGTATAATTAGTATATAAAAAGTAAAAAACAAAAAGATGAAAAACGCAGGTATTCTAACATTATGTATGCTTTCGATAGTGTTCATGATAAACACGGGTTGTAAAAGCAAAAGCAAAACTAACAGTTATGCTGAAATTTCAATTAAAGTGGATACTTTTTGCGAAAAAGGAAAAGCAAAAATTGAAGAGGCGCTTTCAAAAGAAGAGGGCGTCATTGCTGTTAAAGCCCATTTGCGAAAACAGATCGTAACCATTAATTATGATTCCATAAAGGTGAATAAAGACAAGCTGGTTGCAGCTCTGGAAAAACTAGGATTCAAAACCGAATTTACAAAACCCGGCATCATAATAAATAAGTCATGCCCTGAAAAGGGAAAAGAATAAAGTATTCTTTGGTTTAGCTGTTAGTGCGTTTCGATTACGCTCAATGCCCAATAGCAAGGCGACTGAGCGAAGCCGAAGTCGCTGAACGCAAATGTGCCCTTCGACTGCACTAAAAGGGCGTTTCGGCTGCGCTCAACGCCCGAAGAACCGGTGGCTGAGCGCAGCCGAAGCTACCGTATAGAGCGCAACTAAAGTAAAATTTTCTCCTTTCTTCATAAATTCCTAACTTCGCACTCTTAAAAAACAAATGAATAATGGATTATAATTTCAGGGAAATAGAACCCAAATGGCAGAAATACTGGAGCGATAAAAAAACTTTTAAAGCTGAGAACAAATCGGACAAACCGAAATTTTATGTTTTGGATATGTTTCCTTATCCTTCGGGAGCAGGCTTGCACGTAGGTCATCCGCTTGGCTACATCGCTTCGGATATTTACGCAAGATACAAACGACTGAAAGGTTTTAATGTGCTGCATCCCATGGGATACGATGCTTACGGGCTTCCCGCCGAACAATATGCCATACAAACCGGGCAGCATCCTGCAATTACAACTGAAAAAAATATTGCACGTTATCGCGAACAGCTTGATAAGATAGGCTTTTCATTTGATTGGGACAGAGAAGTCAGAACCTGTGATCCTTTCTATTACAAGTGGACTCAATGGACTTTTATAAAACTTTTTAATTCGTGGTACAACAAGAAAACGGATAAAGCCGAAGCTATTGAAATATTAATTAAAGAATTTGAGAAGAACGGAAACACCAATATTCATGCAGCTTGTAGTGAAGCGGAAGAATTTTCTGCAGCGCAATGGAAAGCGATGAACGAAAAAGAACAGCAGGAAATGCTGATGAATTACCGTCTTACTTACCTTGCCGATACTATGGTAAACTGGTGTCCTGAACTGGGAACCGTTCTTGCCAACGATGAAGTGAGCGAAGGATTTTCTGTCCGCGGAGGTCATCCTGTTGAAAGGAAGACCATGAAACAATGGTCGCTACGCATCACCGCTTATGCTGACAGGTTACTGAAAGGGCTTGATGGCATTGAATGGTCGGAATCAATTAAAGAGATCCAGCGCAACTGGATAGGAAGATCGGAAGGTGCAATGATTAAATTCCCGATAAAAGGGCATGCTGGTTTGTTCATGGAAATTTTTACAACACGTCCTGATACGATCTTCGGAGTTACTTATATGACCTTTGCTCCTGAGCACGAATATGTGAATTTAATTACAACTCCTGATAGAAAAGTAGCAGTTGAAAAATATATTACCGATACAAAAAATCGCAGCGAGCGCGAGCGCATGGCTGACGTTAAGCGCATCACGGGCGAGTTCACAGGTGCATACGCAATAAATCCGTTCACAAAAGAAGAAGTTCCTATCTGGGTTGGCGATTATGTTTTGGCAGGATATGGAACCGGCGCAGTTATGGCTGTTCCCGCGCACGATACCCGCGACTGGGCTTTTGCAAATCATTTCAAATTACCGATAAAAGAAGTTATTTCGGGTGGAGATATTTCGAAAGAAGCTTATGATTCGAAAGATGGAATTTGCGTGAACTCAGGGTTCATCAATGGTTTGAAAGCATCAGAGGGCGCTAAAGCTGTAATAAAAAAAGTGGAAGAATTGAGCATCGGTTATGGAAAAACGAATTACCGTTTGCGCGATGCCATCTTCAGCCGCCAGCGATATTGGGGCGAACCATTCCCGATTTATTATAAGAATGGAATCCCTTATGCAATGGATGAATCAGAGCTTCCGCTTGAACTTCCTGCTGTGGATGCTTATCTGCCAACAGAAACAGGCGAACCACCTTTAGCTCGTGCAAAAGATTGGAAAACAAAAAACAATGATCCCATTGAAACCAGCACCATGCCAGGCTTTGCAGGGAGCAGCGCGTATTACCTGCGTTACATGGATCCGAAAAATACAAATGAACTTGTTTCAAAGAATGCAAACAATTATTGGGAAAACGTTGACCTCTACATTGGAGGCGCAGAGCATGCAACAGGACATTTGATGTATGCTCGTTTCTGGAATAAATTTTTATTCGACCTTGGTTTGGTTTGCAAAGACGAGCCTTTCAAGAAACTGATAAATCAGGGGATGATACAAGGAGTAAGTATGATGACATATAGAATTAGTTATTTGGATAAAGGAGTTTATTATGTTTTATTATTACCACAAAAAGCTGCTGAAGAAATATATAAAGATATTAACTCGCCAATTGCTCTTGACAGAATTCCGATAGAATATATAGACACAAAAGGTGAAAAAAATTATTTATCAAATGAAAATTTGAAAAAAATCAAAAGTCAATATACTCAATTTAGCGGTCATCAAATTGCAACATTTGAAGATTTTAAAAATTTATGTAAATTACATAAAAAATCAGAAGAAGAAATTAATTTAGATTTAGAAAAATATTTCTTAAAGGACATGGTTGAGCTAAAACCTGAAACAGAAAAAATGTCTAAGTCAAAACTTAATGTTGTAAATCCAGATGATCTTGTAGAAAAATATGGAGCAGATACTTTACGACTTTATGAAATGTTCCTTGGTCCGCTGGAACAACACAAGCCATGGGATACTCAGGGTATTGAAGGTGTATTTCGTTTTATAAGAAAACTCTGGAAACTTTATCACGACTATGATAATAACCTTGCTATTTCTGATGAAGAGCCTACAAAAGCCGAATTAAAAGTTTTGCATAAAACCATAAAAAAGATACAGGAAGATATTGAACGCTTCTCATTCAACACAGCAGTAAGCACTTTCATGATATGCGTGAATGAACTTTCGGAATTGAAATGCAATAAACGTGCAATATTAAAAGAACTACCTATCATTCTTTCGCCTTATGCACCGCACATTGCAGAAGAATTGTGGAGCTTATTAGGAAATAAAGAAACCGTTACTTATACCGATTTCCCTGCATTCAAAGAAGAATATCTTGTTGAAGACAATTGCACGTATGCCGTTTCATTTAACGGAAAGACACGTTTCACAATAGAATTACCAGCTACTATGTCAAAAGAAGAAGTTGAAAAAAGCGCGCTTGAACATAAAGATGCCGAAAAATGGCTTGAAGGAAAGACACCGAAAAAAGTAATTGTTGTTCCGAAGAAGATCGTGAACATTGTTATTTAAAAATAATTTGCATTAATAATTTTTTAATTCATCCGTTTGGAATAATTTTTGCGTTTTTGTTCAGCTATAAAAAATGAAAGCCATGAAAAAGTCAGTTGTTTTTATTGTTATTGTGTTGATAGGCTTTGCCCTCCATGCACAAACATTGCGTACCGCTAACAATACCGCTTTTAAAAGAGGAGAGGTTCTTCGTTATAAGGTTTATTATGATGCAATTCTTACAGGTAAAGTAAATGCCGGCGAAGCCGAGCTTGATGTAAAGGATGAGAATAAATTAATAGCAAACCGCAGTACTTATCATGTTGTAGGATTAGGACTATCAAAAGGCGCTTTCAATTTATTTTTCAAGGTTGTTGACCGTTACGAAACATACATTGATGAAGAAGCTCTTGTTCCCTGGCTTTTCATCAGGCGCGTGAACGAAGGCGGCTATAAAATAAGTCAGGATGTTACATTTAACCAATTCAAGAATGTTGCATCAGCTCTTAATAATAAAAACAACAAAACCACAAATACCAAGGTAAACGAAAACATACAGGATATCATTTCATGTTTATATTATGCCCGAACTCTCGATTTCTCTGATGCCAAGATCGGGCAGGAATTTCCTATCAAATTTTTCCTTGATGACAGTATTTACACTTCAAAAATCATTTACCAGGGAAAAGAAAATGTTACGGTAGATCTGGGAAAATTCCGTTGTCTGAAATTCAAACCGATGGTTGCTACCGGAAACGTCTTTAAAGATCCTTACCCAATGACATTGTGGATCACTGATGATAAAAATCATATTCCTTTGCTTGCCGAATCGGCTATCATTGTAGGGTCGGTAAAGCTTGAACTGATAAAATATTCAGGGCTCACAAATGCATTGATATCGCAAATAGAATAACTTAAAATATATTATTGTACAAAGACCCGGTTAAACGGGTTTTTGTTTTTATTATGTATTTATTATTTGGTTTTTCATTTAATAATTCTCAAATGTTTTTTATAAATTGCAACTTATAAAACCGTATCCTATGAAAACAAAACTTATTATACTTGTCTGTGCCCTTGCTATTCTTGCGTTTGCGGGAAGATCTATTTCAAAATATTTGCCGGTAAAAGAAAAACTTGCTTCAAATTTTTTTTCTCTCACTACGAAAGACGATTATGATAAAGGATGGAAAAAGGTTGATTCCCTTATTGGCAAAGGCTTGAGCCAATCTGCGCTTGATGAAGTAATGATCATCTTTAAAAATGCCAAACAGGAAAACAATGCTCCGCAGTTTGTAAAAGCTGTAATGTATAAAATGAAACTTGAAAATACTTACCAGGAAGATTCTTATGAGAACAGCATCAAAGACCTGAAAGCTGAATTAGCAGGAACTACATTTCCGATAAAACCAATTTTACATTCGGTGCTTGCCGAAATGTACTGGCGCTATTATACGATCAATCGGTACACCTGGCTGAATCGCACGGAAACAGTCAACTTTAAAGAAAATGATATTAAAACATGGGACCTGAAAAAGCTGGTAAAAGAAGTTATTTCAAATTATGTTCTATCGCTGAAAGATGCGGAAAACCTGAAGAAAACAAAACTTGATCTTTTTGATAACATCATTACAAAAGATTCCACAACACGAAATTTACGGCCAACCCTTTATGATTTCCTTGCCCAGCGTGCAATTGACTTCTTTATGAATGATGAATCGGAATTGACCAAACCTGTTTACAAATTTGAGATCAACAGCGAAGATTATTTTAAACCATCGAATGAATTCACAAAACTCAACATCACTACCAAAGATTCATTATCTTTAAAATACTATGCAGCACTTATTTTTCAGGATGTTCTGAAATTTCATTCCACAGATACCGATCCTTCAGCCCTGATTGATGCGGATTTGAAAAGATTGAAATTTGTCAGATTAAATTCTACGCTTGAAATAAAAGACAGTCTCTATTTACAGGCACTGAACGATCTTGAATCAAGATATTTGAAATTCGCAGCTTCAACTGAT
>Ga0224523_1000806_pt1 | contig 14694 bp, 17 predicted proteins | sample CFST50metaG_FD_182732 | JGI IMG/M metagenome (GOLD analysis project Ga0224523, IMG submission 182732) | Peat soil microbial communities from Stordalen Mire, Sweden - C.F.S.T50 | ecosystem: Environmental > Terrestrial > Soil > Wetlands > Peat | place: Sweden: Norrbotten County, Stordalen Mire...
GTTCAGATGCACGCAGACCAACGCTTTTTCCTTTGGCGGAAGCAGAACAAGATTTAATTTTATTTCGGTAGTGAAGGCAAGCGTCCCTTCTGAACCAGCAAGCAATTTGCAAAAATTAAATTTTTCTCCGCCGTTGGAAAACGGCTCGCAATCCATTAACAGATCAATGGCGTAGCCGGTATTACGACGTTTTAATTTTTTATCGGGATATTGTTCCGCAATCTCTTTTTGATTTTCAGGTTTTGAAAGTATCTCATAAATATTACGGTATATGCAGCTTTCAAGAGAATTACCATTTAATTTGTTTTGAAATTCTTCTTTTGTAAGCGATGAAAATTCCGTTTCACTTCCGTCGGAAAGTATTGTCTTTACTGAAATCACATGGTCTCTTGTACTGCCGTATATTAATGAATGAGCGCCACATGAATTGTTTCCAACCATGCCGCCTATCATGCAACGCGAAGAAGTAGAAGTTTCGGGCCCGAAGAAAAGTCCTTTCGTTTCAAGTATCTTATTCAATTCATCAAGAACAACGCCGGGCTGGACACGCACCCATTTTTCTTTTTCATTTATTTCAAGAATGGATGTCATATATTTTGAAACATCCACAACAATTCCATGCCCCACAACTTGTCCTGCCAGCGAAGTTCCGGCAGTACGCGGTATCAGTGACGTTTTTTGTTCATGTGCAAAAGCGATTATCTTTTTTATATCATCTGCATTCTTTGGACGCGTAACAGCAGTAGGCATTTCGCGGTAAGCAGAAGCATCGGTGGCATAGATCAATCTGCTGGCATCATCAAAAAACAAATCTCCGTCCAGACTTTTTTTCAGTTCAATAAGCTCTTCCATTTTTGGCATAATCTTTAATTACTGATCATGTTTCAAAAATACTTATTTTTTATATAGATCTGTACTTTGGAAAAGCCTATCGGCAGATTTTGCAATAAAACCAGAATACAATTTTCCATCAATATCAGGATAGCGTTTTGCAAATTCGTAATAACAGGAAGTAACATCATAGACGCCTTCAGCAAATTCAGCAGGAACAACAGCAGCCTTAATGCTCGACTGTTCAAGCAATTCAGCGGGTGTTCCCTGAATTTCCCCGCCTGCATCATTTATGATAAAGCCATTGCTTTTCAGTAGACCATTCACTTTCTCAAGAGTATCATGTTTTTTTAAAGCATTTACACTAACAGTAAAATGATTAACTGTAAACCCATTCACATAAAGCCATGCCGCATATTCAGATTCTTTTCTCAACTCTTCATAAATTTTAAATGATGGCTTTTCCCATGTTCTGCCGCTGAAAATTAAGTCATCGGAAGTTAGTAACCGGGACGAAATATCATCAACTAATTTCTTTACTTTATCCTGCAAAGATGGGTCGAAGTCCTTTGTGATCAATTCGCTTATAAACACTCTCGGCGCTGACGGATCATTTTCAATTTCAAAATGTTTCGCAAACAAATGTTTTTGTTCAAATTTATATTGGCCTTTTTCAATATATCCTGCTTTGAGGAATATCTTCGACAGTACATCCACATTTATTCTGCTATCGCTGAAAGTGCGGAAGGCAATATGATCGTTAACGACATCCTCTCCTTCGGCAATAAAAAGATCATATACTTTTTTTACATAAGGATTTTTGCCAGTGTAGTCAAGCCATAAGCGTGAAAATATATTTTGTGTTTCCATAATTTTTATTTAAAAAGTTTACACAAATTTACTTCATCATTGCATGTAAATGCAATATTTTTCTAATTTTCTACATTTTAAATTTTATATCCCATCTTAATTATTTAATTTTGGAGTTGAGTTTAACCTTAAATTATTTTATATGTCAGAAAAAATATCAGATAAAATTGCTCCGGGCGTTGTTGCCGGAAAAGAATTGCAGGAAATTTTTCGCCTTGCAAAAGCCAACGAATTTGCTCTTCCTGCTGTGAATGTAGTAAGTACCAACTCTGTCAATGCCGTTCTTGAAGCAGCAAAAACAGTCAATTCGCCGGTTATTATCCAGTTTTCGAATGGAGGCGCTTTATTTTATGCAGGCAAATCTGTTTCGAACGAAAATGAAAAAGGAGCAATAATAGGAGCAATATCGGGCGCAGAACATATTCATAAAGTTGCCGAATTATATGGAGTTCCCGTGGTCATTCACACTGATCATGCAGCAAAAAAATTACTTCCCTGGATCGACGGGCTTCTTGACGCAGGTGAAAAATTTTTCCAGAAACATGGAAAACCATTATTCAGTTCGCATATGCTCGATCTTTCAGTAGAGCCTTTGGAACAAAATATTGAAATATGTAAACGATACCTTGAAAGAATGAGCAAGATCGATATGACCCTTGAAATTGAACTTGGTGTTACCGGCGGAGAAGAAGATGGTGTTGATAACACCGGCGTTGATAATGCTCGTCTTTACACTCAACCCGAACATGTTGCGCTTGCTTATGAAACATTGATGAAGATAAGTCCAAACTTTACCATTGCTGCTTCATTTGGAAATGTCCATGGCGTTTACAAACCGGGCAATGTTCACCTGCAACCTAAAATTTTGAAGAACTCACAGGATTATATTCAGAAAAAATTCAACACTGCTGCAAAACCTGTAAACCTTGTATTTCATGGCGGTTCCGGTTCTGCTCCCGAAGAAATAAAAGAAGCAATTTCTTATGGCGTCATCAAAATGAATATTGATACCGATACGCAATGGGCATTCTGGAACGGTGTTCTGAAATTCTATAAAAAGAATGAAGGTTATTTGCAAGGACAGATTGGTAATCCCGAAGGTGCGGACAAACCTAACAAAAAATTCTACGATCCGCGTGCATGGTTACGCGATGGCGAAAAAGCAATGGTTGAAAGACTAAAGATCGCTTTTGAAAATTTAAATTGCATAAACAGGTATTGATCCAATATTTCATGCATAAAAAACCTCGTTGAAAAGCGAGGTTTTTTTATTTTATGAATAAAGATTATTCATTGTAGCCATCTTCCAAGTCAGGGAAATTAATTTCATTATCTTTTACGATAAATGCATTGGGATATGCATCTGTTATTTTATGAAGGAATCGTTGTGCATCCATCCTGCTTCTAAAATCTCCAACTCTTATCTTATAATTTGGTTCCTGAAATGTAAGATAAGCGGCAACTTTCGAATATTTTCCCTTAAATGCATTCATCACATCAACAGCCCTGCTTTTTGAATTATTTCCGGAATCGAAAAAAATCTGAATCCTGAATCCGCTTATCGTTTCACGTTTTTCGTTAAAAGCAATATGTTTGTTAACAAGGGAATTAATGCGTGCATCCTGTGCCAATACTTCTACTTTTCCCGCTTTTTGGCAATATGCGAAATGAAAAGGAAAAATAATAAATAAAAAAAACAGAAAAAATAGTTTATTTAATCGGATCACTTTATATTAATTTTTTCTTGACTGAACATCATAAATATTTTTCGAATGAACCGTCAATACAGGGAATGGTGAATGATTCACCATTTGCTGTGCGTAAGGTCCAAGCCAGATATTTTTTGTGCTTTTTTCCTGCTCGGTCATGACAGCAATTAATTCAGCTCTTACTTCTTTTGCATATTCAATTGTACCTTCCGTAATATTTTCGCAGGACCTGAAATGTTTTTCGCATTTGACTCCAGCTTCTTCAATGTAATCTACAGCTTGTTTTGCATATCCTTCAACCAGATTTTTTATATCTTTTACATTTGTTGAATAGACACCGAGAACATGAATTTCCGAATTAAAATATTTAGCAAGTTCCGTTGCAAAAGGAACTTTTTGCCTTGTTTCCATTGAGCTGTCAATAGGAAGAATAATTCTTTTAATGTGCTTTTGTTTCCAGATAAAACTTTCTCTTATTGTGATCACAGGGCATGGAGCCGATGTAACTAATTTGAAAGCATTGCTGCCGATCCAGAATTCTTCAAAACCGGAAACACCATGTGTGCCTACCACAAGCAAATAGGCATCGCTGTATTTTGCCTGGTTTGCAATTTCGGTATATACTTTTCCTTTTCTGATCTTGTATTCCAGCTTCCCATTCGCATGCAAAGAAGACTGATATTTCTTAACAAGTTTATCGAGTAACCCTTTAATTTTTTCCTGATGCTCACTCCCACGTTTACTGTATACTGATTCCGTGCTCTGAGGTTTGTCAACATGTACCATCAGGACATTGCCAGCCATGTTATTTGCTATACCTATTGCAAATTCAAGGGCTTTTATTGAGCATTTGGAGAAATCGATAGCTACAAGTAATTGTTTTTCATTCTTCATATCCAAGATCCGTTAAGTTTATTCTGTGTAAAAATATTAAATTTTATATATATTTTATTCCTTTATTAAAAAAAAGTTTCATTTCTCGTAAAAATGCATTTCCTGTATGTACTGATAGACTTTATCAGGAAGGAAATACGTCATATTCTTTTTTTCTTTAATAGCTGTGCGGATAAATGTTGATGATATCTCAAGCAATGGTGCCTGTACCCAATTAACTTTTGTATGTTCTTTATATTTCCCTCCATCAGAATCAGGCCTGGGGTAAACATATATGTTGTACTGTTCCAGTATTTGCTCGTAATTTTTCCATTTATTAATGCTTTCCAGGTTATCGGAGCCCATGATCAATGAGAATTCTTTCTGAGGATATTTTTCCTGCAGGTAGATCAAAGTATTGATCGTGTAAGAAGGTTGTGGCAACCTGAATTCAATATCGCATGATTTGAAACGAACATCATTTTCAATCGCAATATTGACAAGTGCAAGGCGATGATAGTCGGTAAGCAATGACGTTTTTTCTTTCAGTGGATTTTGAGGAGAAACCACGAACCAGATTTCTTTCAAATCCGAAAACTCGATCATATAACTTGCTATCATCAAATGCCCGTTGTGTATGGGATTAAATGAGCCAAAATATAATCCGATCTTTGTTTTCTTTTTCGCGGGAGTCATTCAAATTTATTTTAAAAGAAACTTCTCAACAAGTGTTTTGGCTTCTGCAACAGCTAGTCCGAGGTCATCATTAATTATTATTTTATCAAATTTATCAGCAAAGGTCAATTCATAATTTGCTTTTTCAATGCGTTTCTTCAATGTTTCTTCTGTTTCCGATGAACGAAGTTTTAGTCTTTCTTCCAATTCTTTAATTGACGGAGGCATTACAAAAATGGATAATGCATTTTCCCGTCCGTATTTTTTTATATTCAGTCCACCAACAACATCCACATCGAAGATCACATGTTTTTTTTTCGCCCAGATCTTTTCCACTTCTGTTTTCAGCGTTCCGTAAAAGCTGTTCTCGTAAACCTCTTGCCATTCAAGGAATTCATCATTTTTTATTTTATTGCGAAATTCTTCGGCGCTAATAAAATAATAATCTTTTCCATCAATCTCATTTTCGCGTTTAGCCCTGCTGCAAGCGGATATTGAAAACTCAAGATCGTTCCGCGATTTAAGAAGTTCATGGACGATAGTGGTTTTACCTGCTCCCGAAGGTGCTGAAAATATGATCAGTTTTCCATTCATTCAATAAATTTTAGGCACTCCAAACTTTAGGCAATTTAAGTACTTATTTTACAAAATATTCAATAATTGTTCTTTCACTTTTTCAAGTTCATCTTTCATTTGCACGACAAACTGTTGCATATCGGCATCATTCGCTTTAGAGCCAATGGTATTGATCTCCCGACCTATTTCCTGCGTTATAAAACCAAGCTTGCGTCCGTTTGCTTCCGCTTGTTTCATTGTTTCAATAAAATAATCGCAATGTTTTTTAAGTCTTGTTTTTTCCTCGGTAATATCAATTTTTTCAAGATAATAAATAAGCTCTTCTTCAAACCTGTTCTTGTCGGCTTTATCGTTGCCTATTAGTTCCTCGAGATTATTTTTTATTTTTTTTCGGATAATATCCAGGCGTTTCTTTTCAAAAGGTTCAATTTTTTTCAACAGATGTAAAATAATATTTATTCTTTTTTTAATGTCGCTACCTAGTATTTCGCCTTCATGCAAACGAAATACATTTACTTGCTTTAATGTATTATTGAGTGTCGTTAAAAATATTTTCCATTCCTTTTCTGTTAATTCATCTTCGCCCGAAGTCAGTACATCCGGCATACGCATAGCAAGAGCAAATATATCGGATGATGATTCATTTTTCGCTTCGGCAGAAATTGATTTTAATTCTTTATAATATTTCAGTAATAATTTTTTATTGATCTTATGGTTAGAAGTATCTTCGTTATTCTCAAAATAAATAGCAACATCGATCTTCCCGCGTTCCAATTCTTTTGAAATGACCGAACGTATTTCCGATTCTTTATCTTTATACAAATGATTTGTCCTTAAATTCAGATCAAGCTGCTTGCTGTTAAGCGTTCGGATTTCTATGCAAAGCTTTTTCTCTTTATACTCAGCAATCGCTTTTCCAAAACCGGTCATTGATTTTATCATGGTAAATTATTTTGATAAACAAAGATATGAAATATCTGATATGCTGGCTCAAGAAAGCCTTGTAAAACTTTTGATAATACTTTTCAAAAGTATTATCCGCTAGTAATTTAATTTATCCCGAAATCGAGCCTAACAGTGACTGATGCCGTTTTGTTTTTTGATGAAATATTGAAAGTTCCGCCATAAGTATATTCTTCGGAGCTGTTCTGCGCAGTGATCTGGAAAATTCCCATATCTGCTCTTTTTAGTTTTCCCAAATTGCTTTTTGCATTTTCGGCAATTGCATTTGCGCGTGTGCGTGCATCTTCGGTTGCGGATGAAAGCATTTTTATTTTTAGTTCGGCAAGTTTTGTATAATAATATTCGGGCGGTGATGAAACAAAATTCACTCCAAGGTCGATCAATTCGCTTACTTCACGCGAAATATTTTCAATCTTATCAACTTCGTTCGATTCAATTTTTAAATTTTGTGTAAGCATATATCCTTTGAATTCCCTTGTAGATCCGCCTTCTTTATTATAAACCGTTTCATATTCGGGGTTTATGTCAACTGATGAAAAAATCATTTCTTTTTCTTTGATGCCTTTGTTTATAAGATATTTCTTTATCACTTCCGCATCCTTTTTAATTTGAGAATATGCTTCTTTTGTTGATTTTGATTCGGCTGTAAAATAGCCATTCCAAACAATGAGATCGGATACAAAATCCTGTTTTGCAAGACCTGTAACACTTATTGCTTCATTTCCGGAATGTGTTCTCTTCCATGCGCGACCAAGTATTCCGGCTGCCAGAATTATTCCGGCAACAATAATAAATGTATTAATATATTGTTTCATAAAATCGTATATTTGTTTTGTTATAATTATACAAATTTATTCAAAATGAATCAAAAGAGAACAAATTTCGTATAATATATTTTAAAAAGAATATGCCGTTTTTAAAGAGTCCGCAATATCGTTTTTATGATGACCCGTTGCACATGTACAATGCGATGCTGGATGATATTGAACTGGCAGAGGATTATATTTACATCGAAACTTACAAATACGGAAATGACCAGATAGGAATAAAATTCCGCGATGTGCTTACAAAAAAGGCAAAGCAGGGAATTAAAATAAAACTCCTTATCGATTCGTGGGGCGCTTATGTTTCACAAAGCTTCTTTTCGGAAATGATCAAGTATGGTGCAGAGGTCAGGTTTTTCAAGAAACTTAGACTTAGCATCGACTCATTTACAAAAAGCCACCGCAGAAATCACAGAAAAATTATCATGATCGATGATAAAGTTACTTACATAAGTTCTGCTAATATTGCCGCATATGCATTGAACTGGAGAGAATCTTCATTAAGAATGTACGGCGACATTACAACTACTTTTAAAGAAGTTTTTCTTGAAAGCTACAGGATATACAATAAGTATATTTACGATAAATTCAGCGCGACAAAATCATTTTTTTATAACAGTTTTGAAATACTCCGCGATGTTCCATCGACGGTTTTACAGCCTACGCGAAAAAAATTTATTGACCTGATACGATCAGCTAAAAAAGAGATCATCATTGAAACGCCTTATTTCCTTCCCGGCAGCTTCATGCGGAAAGCCCTTATTGAAGCGGCACAGAGAGGTGTGAGCGTAAAGATCATCATGCCTCAGCATTCCGATGTGAACGTTGTGGATATTTTGCGCAACAGGTATATGGGCGAAATGCATAAAGGTAATGTGGAAACTTATTTTTACACTCCTAGAAATTTACATAGTAAAGTCTTTCTTATTGATAAGACTGAATTTATTGTAGGTTCTTCAAATTTCGATTACAGGAGTTTTCGTTTTATGCATGAAATAAATCTTTACGGAAAAGAAAAACGCATAGTAAATCTTCTACTGGAGCATATCTTTGAAACGTTAAATGAATGTATACAGTTTGATTATGAAAAATGGAAGAACAGGACATTGACACAACGCACTTTTGAAAGAATATTAATTCCGCTCAGGCATTTTTTTTAGCAGTTGCTTTTATCCCTACAAGATAAATACCCGCGAATATCATTAAAGCAGAAACGATTTTTACAATTGTAATTTTTTCATCATACATCAAAACCGCAAGCATACTGGCAACCACAGGTTGAAGATAATTATAATAACTGGCGACACTGGGATTCACAAATTTCATTGAAAAAGCAATAAGAAGATAAGCCAGAAATGTCGTTCCAACAATAATATACGCTAATGCCGACCATGTAAAGCCAGTAAATATCTCCCACTTCACATTTGTAAACGCATGTGAAGTGAACGGAATAATAAAAAGAAAACCGAATAAGAAAGTCCATTTCATAACTGTAATCGGACTATATTTTCCCATCATTGGTTTTACAATTACAAAATAAATACTGTATGAAAATGCATTTATGAAAAGAAAGATATTTCCTTTTAATACATCTGAACCGCCGGAAATATTTTTTCCGTAAAGTATCGTGATCATTGCTCCAGCCGCACCAACTATGATACCTGTCAATTTTGCGACCGTTAACTTTTCTTTAATTAAAAATATAGAAATGAGCAATACCATCACAGGAATTGTCGCCATGATGATGGATGCGTCAATTGTATTGCTTAAGTTAAGACCTTCAAAAAAGAGAACCTGGTTGATGGTAACGCCGAACAACCCGCATAAAGCCAATGTCAGCAGATCTTTCTTTTCGATTTTTTCTTTAAAAAAGAGCTGTTGAACCACAAAAAAAAGAATTGCCGAAATACCCGCGCGCAAAATAATTACCTCTATCGGGTGAAAATAATTTGGCATAAGACTTTTGGCAACGGGAAAATTGATCCCGAAAAGAATATTTGCTGCAACCAGTGCTATATGCGCTTTGTAATTTTTCACCCGGAGAATTTAATTTTTATTGGCAAATATAATTATTTCAGGTTCTTAATTCTTCCTGCAGAATAATAATATTTTGTGTAATAGGAAATGCTCAGGTCGCTTACGATCACTCCTTTTGAAGATGAGGCGTGAATAAATTTACCATCGTTGATATATATTCCGACATGTGATACTTTCGAACTTTTTATTTTGAAGAAAACAAGATCGCCTGTCTTCAGATCTTTTTTATCAATAAGTTCACAGTTTTTTACAATATCTTCTGCTTTCCGGTAAAGACTGATATTGTAAACTGTTTTATAAACTGCTTGAACAAAACCTGAACAATCTGCTCCATCCTTTGTTGATCCGCCCAATAAATATGGTGTTCCAAGCCAATCTGAAATTTCTTTAATGAATTTTTTATTTTCGTTTCCCGATAATTCTACTCCAAGTATTTTTGAATAATTATTGTAAAAACCCGTGGTATCAGGACTGATATGTGTTGGCACTTTTGTGGTTTTTGTTGTTCTGCAAGCAACAGAAAACAGCATCAATATTATTGATAAAATTAAAATTTCGTAAAAAACTTTTTTCATATTAATACTCTTTTTCCCCTATATCATCCTTCGCCAGAATAATCAAGCGGTTGAAGTAAATAATTCTAATCAATAAAGATAATACCAGCAAAAATTAAACAGATCGAAAAAAATAAAAATTACTCACAACATATTGTTCAATAAAAAAAAGGAGGATCACTCCTCCTTCTAAACCCCCGTTTATTGCAATACTTATGCAATTGCAATTTCTTTCGAAACTTTTGCTTCTTCTTTTTTCGGCAGTTGGATATTTAAAATACCGTTCTCATAAACTGCATTGATCTGCTCTGTTTCCACTATCTTCGGAAGAGTGAAAGAACGGGAGAATGAACCGTAAACAAATTCTTTTCTTGTGTAGTTCTTTTTTTCTTCATTTTTTTCCTCTTCTTTTTCCGAAGAAATTGTCAGTACATTATTTTCAAGATTGATCTTAAAATCTTCTTTTTTCATTCCGGGAACGGCGATCTCAATATCAAATGATTTTTCATTTTCCTTTATATTCGCGGCGGGAATGAATCCATCATTTCTGAAAGGAGAATAAAACCTTCTTTCAAGATCATCGAAAATGTCTGATAACATTGGCTGTTGATTCCATTTCATTAAGTTCATAATTTTTCCTCCTATAATTAATTTTTATTTTTTCTTTAAGGTTTTCAAAAAATATACCATTGCCTAAAAAGCACTAAAATAAGCCATCTTGACAGTTTTGAAAATTATTATTTAGACGGATTGTCTTTGTAAAAAATAATTTTTATTGATTTTCAGAGAATTGAATTTGAATGGTAAAATGAAATTTTGTCGTGTTCAATCTGATTAATTTGTAAACTTTTAATTTTGGGGCTAAAGCCCAACAATAATCGCATTCAATTACCGCGACCTTAAGGTCGTGGTAATGTAAACGCTCTTTAAATAGGGATTTTTATTCAATTAAGAATTAATGAAGGCGAAAACTTGTTTTGAATATTTTAAAGTTTTAATTAAATAAAATGGTGAAATAAAATTTTACTCATTATCCTCAGCGCACCATTCGGCAAAGGAATCATTGGTTTCGCGAAGACGAAGACTGTGTAATTTTATTTTTTTAGATAAGCATTTTGAAATTCGTTGCGCGAAATCGGATAACATATTTTCGCAGGTAGGCTGGTAAGGAACGAATGCAACCCTTTTAAATAATGGTATCGAGGTGATTTTATTTTTATCGGGAGTAGCATCATTAAGCATAAGTGCATGATCGAACTTTTCGATGATCTCTTTTTTTACAATCGCTTTCAATTCGCCAAAATCAATGACCATTCCATTTTTAGGATCAGAAGTTTTTTTTGATGGCGTTCCTATCAATGTAACAGAAAGCTGGTAAGAATGCCCGTGAATATTGCTGCACATGCCGTCATATCCCAACAGTGCATGAGCCATTTCAAAACGAAATTCTTTTGTTATCCTTATTTTAGCCATTTTTGATATATAAAATTTATTTATTGAACGATCAGCTTTGAAACATAATTATTATTTTTTGTTTTAAATCTCAAAAAATACATTCCTTTTACAATGCCTTTCAAATCTAATGAGTTTGAATAACTCCCCTGACTTTTATTAAAATTATTTTCAACCACTTTTCTTCCATCGACCGCCAGTAAGGTTATTTCAACGCTTTCAGCAGTGGATGAATAATAATCATAGGTAACTTCATCAGCAGCAGGATTGGGATAAATATTAGGAGCAATTGAATTTAATTTGTTTTCATAAACTGAAGCTACTACAGCCCAGATAGAATCAGCCCACTGAGGGTTATCAATGAAAGGATTCCTGTTATGCTGAATTCCATATACCGCATTATTTCTATCAATCTCCTTCTGACTTACCGGGTCCTGATGGCTCCACTTCAATAGCAGATTAACTGCCCATGTGGTAAATACAGGGTAAGAATTTCCTGCAAGCATATCGGATGTCCAAGTACTGATCTTGTTTTCGTAACGGGTTGCCAGGTAAAAATAATTTCGTGCAAAATCTCCTTTATATTCATCCACAGGTTCAAAAACGGTTCCCGAATAACCGGCAAAGGAACAGGGTCCCATCTTACCACCATTGCCAAATGTGTGTGTAGGAGAAGAAACTTCACCAAAACAATTATTTCCTCTTGTGTTATTTACATATTTATCAGCTGGTATCAAATGAAATAAATCGGTATACATTGTGTCCTGTGTGCCACCCCACCAACTATTGGGCATAGAGTGCTCCCTATTATAAAATTGACATTCGGATGTACCACCAGTTCCATTATCCTGATTTGTTCCAAAAACGAATATGCAATTGGAATACATATCCCAAACATTTCCCGTGGAATCTTTGTCGGTGGTTTGAAAATCGGTCCACAACTGACTATAACTCCTTACAGTATGATTACGTATGATTTTATGCAAGGCTGTTTTTAGAGCAGATCCGGCCAATCCCTGGGCACTGTCATAATAGCCGGCAGGTATTTGCGCACGAACAGCAAAAAAAGAGAAAAGCAGTGCTGATAGAAATAAAATCTTTTTCATTTATATTTTTTTTGTAAAACAAATTTAGCAATTTATTACTTCTGACAAAATCTGCTCAGGTAGTCCTGTGCTCCAGGACCGTCCATCTGGCGATATTTCAGTAGGTCATAGCATCCGTCCTGTCCCATACCAACTTTCAAAAGTCCGCGGTATAAATAAACATCTACATTCATCGGATTTATTTTCATGGCCGTATTATAATCAGCCATTGCTTTATCCGTTTTTTCAAGGCCTTCGTAAATTCGTCCTCTTCCCACAAAAGCCTGTGACTTAATTGTGATAGAACCATGAGCTATGCAATAATTAAAATCATTCATTGCAAGATCGGATTTCCTTCCTGAATATAATTCGATATATATTTTCCCCCTTTCGTAAATACACTCAGTCAAAGAAGTATCTTTTTTAAAAGCTGTATTATAATCGAAAATAGCGCTTTCCGGATCTTTTTTCATCACGTAAGCTTTGGCTCTTGCCTTATAATAAGTCGTTGCAGCGGATGAATCAATTTGAATAAGTAAACTAAGATCTGTTATTTCTCCTTTGTAATTAGCGGAAACATCAAACAGTTTTGCTCTTAAAATAAGAGCTTTCTTATATTTCGGGTCAAGTTCAAGTGACTTATTCACCAGGTCAATAGCCTTTTTTACTTCAGTCTTTGATTTAAGATCAATGTCTTTTGCCTGGTTATAATATTCTTCAGAAGTCTGAGAAAACAATGATATGCGAGATATCATAATGCAAATAATCAAAATTAATTTAGTCGTCTTCATAATTAAATTTAGTAGATAAACATTTTATTCATTAAAAAAATAAATTTTCAATCAAAATTCCCACACTCGTTAATATCAATATTATTCCGCCTGTTACTTCTGCTTTGTTGCCCAATAAATAATTTAATTTTTTACCAAGATGAACACCAATATAAGAAACTAAAAAAGTAACAATGCCAATTATTAAAACTGCTAAAAGTATTGGTATTTGTATAAAAGCGAAACTTAAACCTATAACAAGCGCATCAATACTGGTTGCAACCGATAAAGAAAGCATGACCCAAATATTTTTTGCATTTGCAATTTTCCGGCAATCAATACTCTTTGTGGCTTCGTACAACATTCTTATTCCAATGATTGCGAGTAAACCAAAAGCGATCCAATGACCAAACTGGTGAATAAAATCTTTCAGGTAAAAACCCACAGCCCAGCCTATAAGAGGCATGACTGCCTGGAATATTCCAAAAAAAGCTCCTGCTCTAAGTGAAACAGCAACTTTATTATTTTTAACAGATGACCCTAAACACAATGAAACAGCAAAAGCATCCATTGATAAAGCAAAAGCCACAAATATGATCGTCAGTAGTCCCACGCTATTCCTGGTTATAACAAAGAAATTATTTTTTCGAGATACTCGGCATCGATCTCATCAAATGAATGAAGTTCGCTGCTGTCAATATCGAGAACAGCAATTACATTTTTATTTTTATCGAAGTAAGGAATGACAATTTCGGATTTTGAACGGGAATCACAGGCAATATGCCCCGGAAACTGCTGAACATCGGAAACAACAATTGTCTTTTTTTCATTCACTGCCGCCCAGCATACACCTTTATTTTTCGAAAGGATCTGGCATGCAACAGGTCCCTGGTATGCGCCAACAATAAGCTCTCCATTGACTAACCTGTAAAAACCGCACCAGAAAAAATATTCAATCTTATGATATAAAACTGCTGAAACAGTTGCCATGTGAGCAGTTTCATCATTGCTCTTTTTCAACAATTCTTCGATTTGCAAATACAAACGCTTATACCTGTTGATCTTTTTCTGTTTCTCCATATTGCAAATTTACGAAAAATATCAATATTATTTTTTCGGGAAAACAACAGCCAATGGCATTCACTTAAAATTTAGAAAAGAAAAGGGAGCAAATGCTCCCTTTTCTTTTATGCCCTGTCGAACTCTACCGTGAAATGCCGCATGATCGGCGCTTCATACAGTATCTTCATTCCGCGGGTAATTTCATTTCGCCGGTTATAAACATTAGCAAGCGAAACCGCAACATAATCCATGTGGTTGTTTGTATAAACTCTCCGTGGTACGGCAAGCCTCAACAATTCCAGTGCAGGGAAACGATTTTCGCGGGTTTCCGGATCGCGATCAGCTAATAGTGCACCAATCTCAACGCCTCTCACGCCACCTTCAATAAATAATTCAACACCTAATGTTTGAGC
>Ga0224523_1000810_pt1 | contig 14673 bp, 6 predicted proteins | sample CFST50metaG_FD_182732 | JGI IMG/M metagenome (GOLD analysis project Ga0224523, IMG submission 182732) | Peat soil microbial communities from Stordalen Mire, Sweden - C.F.S.T50 | ecosystem: Environmental > Terrestrial > Soil > Wetlands > Peat | place: Sweden: Norrbotten County, Stordalen Mire...
ATGATGGGTTAGTTTTTAAATTTACGAAGCAAATATATAAAATAATCGATAAACCAAACATATTTTACTTTATTATTCCACTTTACGCATTACTAACTTAAAATTAGTTAATAAATTCTTATTTTGACCCGCCTTTTGAGAATTTATTTAAAGAGCGTAGGCCCGGCAAAACGGCGAGGTTAGGGTCAGAGTGAATGAAATTTGCTTGGAATTCTTGCAAAGCAGCACGCTTGCGGTGATGTTGTTCTTTGCTTAGAATTCCGGCAATATTTCAGAGAGCGTTGAAGCTTCGTTTTGCCTAGCTATTTCTTTGTTACTTTCTTTTGAGCAATGCAAAAGAAAGTAAGTAAAAAAATAAATTATCAAACAGCGGTGACTTTTCAAACAAGTCAGTTTCCTTATAACTCCACCTACTTGTAGGGGGAGATGTCAGCCACTTCTGCTGACAGAGGGGGTACAAGAAACGAGAATATAATTCTAATCTCTTTTTGTGGCAGAAAAAGAAAAAGATAATTTCAGAGAGCGTTGAAGCTTCTTATTAAAGAATGGCATTCTGAATTTTTACGTAGTTTTCAAGGAAATATAGATATTTTATTAACTCTTCATTACTGCGAAGCAGTAAAAGTGCGTTGGTAATGGCAAATCAGCGAGGACAGGGAAGGTGTGAATGTTATAATGCTTAGAATTCTTACAAAGTTCCGCTCTTTAGGAATGTCTTTGTAAAGAATTCTTGCATTAAAGCAGAGCGGGCAGAAGTTCTGATTTGCCAAGGCTTTCTTTGTAGCTTTCTTTAGCCTTTAAAGAAAGCGAAATAAAAAATATCTATTCTTTTAGATCAAACCAAAAGAATATTATAAAATGAAAATATAAAACACTACAATTCTCACTCCGAACAAACCCCACCCACCTCCAACACCATGCAATACAGCTCTGAATAAGTGTAAAATGACTCTGACGTTATGTAAGATGCCTCTGAATAAGTGTAAGATTACTCTGATGACATGTAAGACTCCTCTGAAAGCATGTAAGATACCCCTGACGACATGTAAGATGGCTCTGATTAAGTGTAAGAAAGCCATGATGACATGTAAGCATCCTCTGATTAAATGTAAGACTGCAATGATGTCATGTAAGATGCCTCTGACGATATGTAAGGTAATCCTGATGACTTGCAAGATAAGCCCGATGATGTGTAAAAGGTTAGCAGTGCTATGTATAATGACTCAGACGAAATGTAAAACCGAAAAATCAAAATAAAAAATAAATTCTTTCCCCTTTGAATTTCATTAAAAATTGTATTTTTACACCTTTCATCAAAACATATAATCAACCAAAAATTAATGATATGGAACCTATAAAATTAAATTTGGAAAACCTGGATAAAGTTTTTCCCGAAAATTTCACACAGGAACAAATTGCAAAAGCAAAAACATTATTCTTAAAAAAACTCTCCGAAGAAGCCCATAAATTCTATGGCGGCAAAGTTCAAACCGTTCCCAAAGCTCCCGTTCCCGGCTTCAACTGGTTCAATGTGTGGTACACACCGGGCGTTTCAAAAATATCAACAACCATAAGGGATAACAATGTTTCATCGTACGAACTTTCAAATAGGGGAAACCTTGTAGCAGTGGTCAGCGATTCTACAAGAGTTCTTGGTGACGGCGATTGTACACCTGCCGGCGGATTGGGAGTTATGGAAGGAAAAGCGTTCCTTATGAAATACCTGGGAGGCGTTGATGCCGTTGCTTTATGTGTTGATAGTAAGAATGAAAAAGGTGAAAATGATCCCGATAAAATTATCCAATTCGTAAAAATGTGCCAGCATAGTTTTGGTGCAGTAAACCTCGAAGATATTTCGCAACCCAACTGTTTCAAGGTTCTTGATGTGTTGCGCGAAGAATGCGATATTCCTGTTTGGCATGATGATGCACAGGGAACAGCTTGCGTAACACTTGCCGGATTTATCAATGCCGTAAAGCTTGCCGGTAAAAAAACATCCGAAGTAAAGATCGTGTTTCAGGGAGCAGGCGCTTCAAACACCACTATTGCCCGTCTTCTTGTTGCCGATGGAGCTAACCCGAAGAACATGATCATGTTCGATACAAAAGGTTCACTGCATTCAGATCGTAAAGATATACAGGCCGACAAACGTTTTTACCGTAAATGGGAACTTTGCGAAACAACAAACCCCAATAAAATAAAAACAATGGAAGAAGCCATGAAAGGAGCCGATGTTCTGATTTCCCTTTCAACTCCCGGACCTGATTCAATAAAAAGAGAATGGGTTCGCGTAATGGCAAAAAAATCGATCGTATTTGTTTGCGCTAATCCTGTTCCCGAAATATATCCTTATGCTGCAAAAGAAGAAGGCGCATATATTGTTGCTACCGGTCGCGGTGATTTCCCGAACCAGGTAAATAATTCCATAGGTTTTCCGGGCATTTTAAAAGGAGCCCTTATGGTAAGGGCAAGCAAGATCACCGACAACATGGCGATAGCTGCTGCTCATTCATTGGCTAATTATGCGGAAAAAAGAGGGATCAATCCCGATAACATTGTCCCTAACATGGAAGAAGCAAGCGTGTTCCCCGAAGAAGCTGCCGATGTTGCCATGCAAGCCATAAAAGATGGCGTTGCCCGTGTACAGATGACCCGCGAACAAGCTTTTGCAAAAGCCAAAGCAGATATTGATTATTCAAGAAGTCTTACAAAAAGCCTTACCGATAACGGATTTATTCAACCGCCAAAGCAGGAAATGCTGCAGGATGCATTAAGCTGGGCAATAAAACAAGTTTCATAAATATAAAAAAAGGCTTTCTTAAAAGTCAAGAAATTGTCTATTCTTCGATTAACTCTGAATGACAATTTCTTGATTCTAAGATGTCAGCCTGAGTTTATCGAAGGCTTATCAAAGCCGTAATAGTTAGAAAATTTGAGATAGCCTTCTTTAACAATGCTGCGCCTTACAAAGAATAACTAATGACAAAATAGTAATTTAATTAAAACATGTTTTCATATATCGAAGGAAGCCTTGCAGAAAAAAATCCAACTTACGCCGTGATCGATTGCGGCGGAGTTGGATTTTTGCTCTTTATTTCGCTGAACACATACACATTGCTTCCCGAAACGAAGCAAAAATGTAAATTGTTCACGCACCTGGCAATTAAATCGGAAGCCACAACCCCTGTTGGGCTTGTAATGTACGGATTTGCCACCGAAGAAGAAAAAAGTTTATTCCTTGAGTTGATCTCTGTTTCGGGAGTAGGAACAAATACGGCAAGGCTTATTCTCTCATCGTTAACAACAGCCGAAGTTGTTTCGGCTATCAGCAATGGGGATATTTCCACTTTCCGAAAGGTTAAAGGCATAGGCGAAAAAACCGCACAGCGTATCATCATTGACCTGAAAGACAAAATAAGCAAAATGCCTCAATCGAAAGAATTTTTCCTTCCACAAAACAATACTTTGCGAAATGAAGCGTTAAGTGCATTAATTATGCTCGGTTTTAACAAGAACTCCGCTGAAAAAGCAATAGAAAAAGTAATTAAAAACGAAGGAGTTAACTTTAGCCTGGAGCAGTTGATCAAACAGGCGTTAAAACTTTTATAGTAATTTTAAGTATAAAGTAATTTATTTAATAAACAAACCTTTATTTGGTTCGAAAAGTTAAATATATAGTTCAGGCATTGTCTTTCCTATCGCTTGTGTTCATTGTATGGATGTCAAGCGCTACTTATATTTCAAATAAAATAAATTTTACTAAGACCTTTTCACCCATTCATGATGATACGATAAGTGATGACACGGCTCATCTGCTTCCCTATCCTTTCTCAAATGGGTATGCTTATCCTTTTGATGGTAAAAAAGATAATAATTCACTCTATTTAAAAAATCCTCCAAACGTTGCAGATAGTGTTTATTATGATCCCGCAACTAATTCCTATATTTTTACTAATAAATCTGGCGTTGAGCCACCGAACAGTATGTCGTTCGATGATTTTCAGAATTATGATTTTAATAAATCATTGGAAGATTACTGGAAGGAACGAAATGATGCCAGCAATTCTGCTAAAGGAAAATCAGGCATACCAAAAATTCATTTGGGCGAAAATATAGAAAAGTTTTTAGGCGGTACTATTGACATCCGCCCGCAAGGCTCAGCCGAATTGATATTCGGACTTAATGCCATCAGGCGCGATGATCCTTCGCTTGATGTTAAACAGAGGAAGACCGCAAACTTCGATTTTCAGGAAAAAATTCAAATGAATGTTACTGCGAAAATTGGTGATAAGATACAATTAGGTATGAATTACAATACCGAAGCTTCATTTGATTTCGACAATAAAATGAAACTTGCCTATGAAGGAAAAGAAGATGAAATTATTAAGTCGATCGAAGCCGGTGATGTTACTTTTCCTCTTAACAGCACGCTTATTAAAGGAACTCAAAGTTTGTTCGGGATAAAAACAAAACTTCAGTTTGGAAAAACAACAGTAACAAGCGTTTTCTCACAGCAAAAAAGCCAAACATCTACGATCAATGTATCGGGTGGCGCTCAGACCAGCAATTATAATATAAAGGCCGATCAATATGACGAAAACAAACACTTTTTTATTGCACAATATTTTCGCAGCAGATATAATGGTGCTTTAAAGAATCTCCCTATTGTAAATTCCAATATAAATATTACCAAAATGGAAGTTTGGGTTACCAATATTGGCGCAGCAACAACCGAAAACAGGAATGTAGTGGCATTCATGGATATGGGGGAATATAATCCATACAATATCAATATTCACCATAGTTCAACTTCAAACCCTTCAAATCATTCGAACACCTTATACGATAATGTTAATAACTCTAATATCCGAAATATTTACAACACTAATTTCAATACATATCTTGCAAGCAAATTTAACCTTAATGGCGCTAATTTTACTTCGGGGCAAGATTTTGAAAAAGTTGAATTGGCAAGAAAACTTTTACCAACAGAATACACCTTCAACAGTAAGCTCGGATTTATTTCACTCAATACAACACTTAACTCTAATCAGGTTCTTGCAGTTGCTTATCAATACACAATTATAGGTAGTGATTCCGTTTACCAGGTTGGTGATTTTTCAGCCGATATTCAGGCTCCCAATGCTCTTATCGTAAAATTATTAAAAAGCTCTTCGCTAAATACAAAAATTCCATTATGGAATTTGATGATGAAAAATGTTTATTCTCTTGGCGCTTATCAGGTAAATAAAGATGGTTTCAGATTGAATATTGTTTTTACAAACAGCCAAACCGGCGTTCCTACCGGGTTTTTCTCCGAAGGGAATGATAATGTTAAGGGAATCCCTATCATTAGGATTGTAGGGCTTGATAACCTTAATACAGAATTAGATCCAACTCCCGATGGAGTTTTCGATTTTATTGATAACGCCGCTATTGCCGGTGGTACCATTCAGGCTTCTAACGGACGTGTATATTTCCCGGTGCTTGAACCTTTCGGGAAAGACCTTCGTACGAAATTCAACGATAACACTCTTGCTGACAAATATTGTTATGATTCGCTTTATACCATGACCAAAACAGGAGCACAACAATATCCTGATAAAGATAAATATTTTCTCCAGGGAACATATAAAGCTTCTTCGGGTTCGGATATTTCCTTAAATGCAATGAATGTTCCGCAGGGCTCAGTAAAAGTAACCGCAGGGGGAATACAGCTCACGGAAAATGTTGACTATACCGTAGATTATACTTTAGGTCGTGTTAAAATTATCAATCAGGGTATTTTAAATTCAGGTGCACCTATTCAAATATCTCTTGAAAGCAATTCTTTATTTAATATTCAAACCAAAACCTTAATGGGCGCTCATTTTGATCATGTAGTAAATAAAAATCTAACATTAGGAGCCACGATATTAAATCTTACAGAAAAACCCATTACTCAAAAAGTAAATTTTGGCGATGAGCCTATTTCAAATACAATTTGGGGATTGAATGGAAATTACGAAAAAGAATCAATGTTTATAACAAAGATGCTTGATAAACTGCCTTTTTATAGCACAAAAACTCCATCAAAAATTAAAATTTCAGGTGAATTTGCCGATTTAATACCGGGACATGCAAAAGCAGTAGGTAAATCCGGAACTTCTTATATCGATGATTTTGAAGGAAGCGAATCTTATATTGATATGAAAAATATTGGTTCATGGTTTCTTGCAAGTACGCCGGAATTACAAGACGGTAGCAATGATCTGTTCCCTGAAGGAAAGCTGAATACAGGTCTTGCCTACCGGTTTAATGCTGCACGACTTTGCTGGTATGTTATAGACCCTTCTGTTTTTGTTCCATCCGGCAGCCTATTGCCTCCACATATTTCCACAACGGATTTGTCAAATCATAATGTCAGGATCGTTTATGAAAAAGAAGTATTTCCTAATAAACAAAGCGCTGATGGAATAGTTCCTCCTTTATCTGTTCTGAATCTTGCTTTCTACCCTGCTGAAAAAGGTCAATATAATTACGATACAAAAGCAACAGTTTATTCAAAGGGGATTGACTCTGCCGGTTTCTTGAAAAATCCCGAAACAAGATGGGGTGGTATTATGCGCAGCATTGAAACTACTGACTTTGAGGCGACCAATATGGAATACATCGAATTCTGGATGATGGATCCTTTTATTGATCCATCGGGTAATGGCAGTGATATCCCGAATCCAACCGGAGGTGAGTTGTATTTCGATCTTGGCGATATTTCTGAAGATGTTCTGCGTGATTCCAGGAAAAGTTTCGAAAATGGTTTGCCGCTTACTTCCACTGTTACGGGTGTTGATACTACAATATGGGGGCGTGTTCCAAGCGTTCAGGCTCTTACAAATTCTTTTGACAATAATCCTGATTCAAGGCAATACCAAGATGTAGGACTTGACGGCTTAAGTGATAATGATGAACGGTCATTTTTCTCATCATATCTTCATAATATAAGTAGTTTATATCCCAATTCAACGGCCTATACAAACGCATACAATGATCCATCTTCTGATGATTATCATTATTTCAGGGGGCAAGATTATGACAATGCGAATAGCGGTGCGGGTACCAGTATACTTGACAGGTATAAAAGATATAATGGAGTAGAAGGAAACTCACCAGCAAGCGGTCAAGCCACTCCTAACGACCCATATGTTGAAACATATCCCATGCAGGAAACATCTATACCCAATGGAGAAGACATTGATCATGATAATACATTAAATGAATCGGAAAGATATTTTCAATATAAAGTTGAGTTGAAGAAAGACAATATGAATGTTGTTGGTCAAAACTATATTACCGATATTCAAACATCAACGGTAAAACTTGCAAATAACTCCACTGCTACAGTTAAATGGTACCAATTTAAAATTCCGATCAACAGTCCGGATAAAAAAGTGGTTGGGAATATCCAGGATTTTAAGTCCATTCGTTTCATGCGTATGTTCATGAAAGGGTGGTCGCAAAGTGAAGTGCTTCGTTTTGCTACGCTTCAGCTTACAAGAGGTGAATGGAGAAAATACGATTATTCATTATTATCACCCGGAGAATATGTCCCCAATGACAATGTGAACAATACGGTATTTGATCTTTCTGCTGTTAATCTGGAGGAAAATGGCAGCAGAACTCCTGTTCCTTATGTTTTACCTCCAGGTATTGAAAGGGAAGTTAATCAAAGTACTACAACCCTCCAGCAATTAAATGAGCAATCACTTTCTCTTAAGGTTTGTAATCTTATTGATGGCGATGACAGAGAATGCTACAAAACCTGCAATTTCGATTTACGTAAATTTAAAAATTTACAAATGTTTGTTCATGAGGAAGCCGGATCTGCCAGCGATGCTTTGAACAAAGGTGACCTTACCGTATTTATGAGGCTGGGAACTGACTTTACTGACAACTATTATGAATATGAAATTCCGCTTACCCCAACTCCGTGGAATACTCCGTCGGCAGATGCAGATGCAATATGGCCCGATGCCAACTCTTTTAATATTACGCTGAGCGTTTTAGAAAATGCAAAACTAAACAGGAATACACAAATGAGGACGTCGGGTTCCGGTGTTACACTAAATGCACCTTATTACGTCTATGACAACGGACATAAGATAACTATAGTAGGAAACCCAACCCTCAGCGATGTTCAGGTTATAATGATCGGCGTAAGGAACCCAAAAAAATCTTCACTTACACCATCTGATGATGGGCTTCCAAAATGTGCTGAAGTTTGGGTAGACGAATTACGTTTAACTGGCTTTATCGAAAAAGGAGGCTGGGCGGCTACTTCTACTATAAATGCTAACCTTGCAGATCTTGGTACAGCAACACTTGCGGGCAAAATCAGTACACCTGGGTTTGGAGGCTTAGAACAAGGTATTAATGACCTGTCGAAAGAAACCACTAAAGAATACGATGTTGCAACAACTATTGAATTAGGAAAATTTCTTCCTGAAAAAACAGGAATAAAAATACCTATGCATTTTGATTATTCTCATACCGTAAGTACGCCTCAATATAACCCGCTGAATCCTGATGTTTTTTTAACTGATGACTTGAATACGTACACCAGTACTAAAGAAAAAGATTCTGTGAAAAAGATGGTACAGGATTATACAGTTAGAAAAAGTCTCAATTTCATGAATGTTAAAAAAGAAAAAACAGGGACTTCAAAAAAAGCACATATTTATGATGTGGAAAATCTCGATTTTTCTTATTCTTATACCGAACAACTACATAGAGATATTGATATTGAACATGACCTGAAAAAAGAATATAAAGGCTCAATTGGATATAATTATTCAAATACGCCTAAAAATTTCATGCCTTTATCAAAAGTAAAATTTTTGTCCTATGGCCCATTAAAATTGATAAAAGATTTTAATTTTTATATAATGCCTAAAACATTAATGTTCAGGACAGATATAGACAGGCTTTATTCCGAAGATAAGCTCAGAAATACATCCGATGCCGTTCTTCTTATTGATACAACATTTGTAAAATCTTTCACGTGGGATAGAAATTACGGGATGAAATTCGACCTTACCCAAAATTTGAAAGTTGATTATACCGCTACTGCTGATGCCAGAATTGATGAACCTGCCGGTCGTATTGACAAAACTTGGAAACGCGATTCGGTCATATCAAATATTAAGGATTTCGGACGTATGACAAATTATGATCAAGCTTTGAATGTAAATTATGCAATCCCTATTAATAAAATTTCCTGGCTTAACTGGATAACCTCATCAGCAAAATACACCGGTACTTATTCCTGGATGGGAGCGCCTCTTTCTGCTACAAGCTTGGGAAATAATATTGAAAATTCAAATACAAAACAACTCAATGGTAATTTTAACCTTACCAGTTTATATAATAAAGTCAATTATCTTAAAAAACTTAATCAGCAGAAATCATCATCAAACTCACCCAGCAAGAGTAAGGATAACGACAAAAATAAGGATAAGAGTAAAAGCAGTAAAAATAAATACAATAGCAAGAATAAAAAGAATCAATCTGATAGTACAAAAACCGATTCAACAAAAGTTGATTATTTAAAAAATATTACAAATAATGTATTGAAATTCCTGATGGGTATAAAAACGGTTTCTTTTAATTATTCGCAGGGGAATGGAACTTCGTTGCCTGGATTTATGCCAAGCCCTTCTATTATCGGAATGGATAATAAATGGAATGCACCCGGTTTTGCTTATGTATTTGGTGATGTTTATGATATCGGACAAAAAGCACAAAATAATAGTTGGCTTGACACAGCATCAGTGTCTAATAATCCGTATGCTACCAAATTCAATGAAAACTTTACGGCACGTGCGACCATTGAGCCGTTTAGTAAATTTCTTATCGAGCTTACATCAACGCGAACGTTTTCAAGAAATCGCTCTGAATATATTCAATGGAATCAGGATTCTTTAAAATACAAAACGTATAATCAGATAGAAAGTGGAGGTTATAGTGTAAGTTTCCTTTCGTTTCGTACGGCATTTGCTAAGGATAATAAAACTACAAATTCGAATGCAATCTTTGAGAATTTTTTAAAATTCAGGTATTTAATTGCGTGGCGACTTGCAAGACGAAACAAAAACTGGCTGGCAAATCCATCAACATTAGCTGATTCTGCTACCGGTCAGGTTTTCCCCGCAGGTTATGGTCCCACATCGCAGGATGTTCTTATTCCCGCATTCCTTGCAGCGTATACACATAAAAATCCCAACTCAGTGTCATTAGATGCTTTTTCTGATAAATTTTCTCTCACTGACATTCCATTACCGAATTGGAGAATTACATACGATGGTCTTTCAAAACTCGATTTTGTAAGGAAATATCTGAAAGTTCTTTCTCTTAGCAATTCTTACAGATCTACATATATTGTAGGAGCATACAGCACAGATATGTTATATGGCGATGGGAATAAGGATGGCTTGTCGGATATAAGAGATCAGCTTAGTGGAAATTATATTCCAATTCGGGATATTTCGCAAATATCGATTGCCGAACAATTCAACCCTCTTATTAACGTTGATATGACCTGGAATAACAGTTTGCTTTCCAATTTTGAAATTAAAAGAAGCAGGGATCTGGCACTGAGTTTTGCTAATGACCAGCTTACCGAAGTTAGCAGTAGCGAATACATCATTGGGCTGGGGTATCGTATTAAAAATGTAGTGCTAAATGTAAAAGGGTTGAATGGCGGAAAAACGAAAAAACTTAAAAGCGACTTGAATATTAAAGCAGATATTTCTTTCAAATCAAACAAAACAGTGTTGCGGCAAATCGTTGATGATGTGAATCAAATTTCTACTGGTCAGCGTATTATTTCAATTAACACTTATGCGGATTATCTTATCTCTAAAAATTTCACCATCAAAATTTTCTTTGATAAAATTATAACAAATCCATTTGTTTCATCTCAATTCCCAAATTCAACTACCAATGCAGGATTTAGTTTAAAGTTCACTTTGTCTCAGTAAAAAAATAAAAATTTATTTTCTTCAAAGTATTAAAAAAAATGTAATTTTGATTCCTGATAACCAAACATTAATTACGATGAAAATACCTGAAAATTTAAAGTACACGAAAGATCATGAATGGTTGAGAGTGGAAGGCAATGAAGGATTTGTTGGCGTTACCGATTTTGCCCAAAGTGAATTAGGAGATATTGTATATATTGAAGTGGAAACCGTTGGAGAAACAATTGAAAAGGAAGAAACATTCGGAACTATTGAAGCTGTTAAAACCGTATCTGATATGTTCATGCCTGTTTCCGGTGAAGTTATTGAATTCAATACAGCACTCGAAGCAAAACCTGAACTGATAAATAAAGATCCTTACGGCGAAGGCTGGGTGGTAAAAATAAAAATTACCAAACCTGAAGAGGTAAACGAACTTCTGTCTCCTGAAAAGTACAGTACGCTTACAACTCATTAATATACGCGATATCGGATTACACGGACAATAATTAATTGTCAATAATTCGGTATTTTAAATTTGAAGTAGTACAAAAATCAGTATGAAAAAAATCATACTGTTTCTTTTATATATTTTTGGATTTTCCATTGTATCTTTTTTTATATTCCAAATTCCGCATTTTTTTAGCAGGCATCATTTATTTTTCCGCAAAAGAGATATTGTTTTTGCAGTCATTGCCGGAGTAAGTTGTGGTTTGATCGTGCGTTTTTTTAATACGTATAAAAATAAGGGGGAAAATTAATTTTTTTCATCTTTCGTTGCTACCAATTATCGTTAGCATCTGTAACTTAACAGAAAGTACCTATTTTAAAATACCTGAGATTACAGGTAAATCGACTCCATGATATTAAATGATTTGTTTTGAGATTCATTAGATGATTGCATTATTTTTTATCATAAAGCAATATTATCGGATGAATATTTTTATCTTTACACATTAATTAAAAATTTAATGGAAAAGCGCTGGGTAATAAAGGAACAAAGCGATGCCACGCTTGTGAAAACTCTTGCACGGGAACTGAATATATGTAATCAGCTTTCCAATCTCCTTATTCAGCGGGGGATTAAAACCATTAACGAAGCCAAAACATTTTTTCGTCCCGAACTTACTCAATTACATGATCCTTTTCAGATGAAGGACATGGATATTGCCATTGGCCGAATTGAACAGGCGATCCATGCCAACGAAAAAATTCTTGTTTACGGAGATTATGATGTTGACGGTACTTCTGCTGTTGCTCTCGTTTATTCCTTTTTAAAGAATATTTATAAAAAAGAAAATCTTGATTTTTATATTCCCGACCGTTACATTGAAGGTTATGGAGTTTCTATCAAAGGGATTGATTTTGCAGCGGAAAATAATTTTAAGCTGATCGTATGCCTCGACTGTGGAATCAAGGCTTCTGAGCAAGTTAAATATGCCAAAGACAAAGGAATTGATTTTATTATTTGCGATCATCACCGACCGGGCGATCAATTACCTGAAGCGGTGGCAATACTTGATCCAAAAAGAAGCGACTGCAATTATCCTTACGATGAACTTTCGGGTTGTGGCATCGGGTTCAAATTAGCTCAGGCTTATGCGCAAAAAAACAGTATTTCCTTTTCAAATATTGAACAATATCTTGACTTGGTTGTTATAAGTATTGCTTCCGATATCGTTCCTATTACAGGCGAAAACAGGATACTTGCCTATTTCGGTTTGAAATTTCTTAATTCGAATCCGCGGGCGGGAATAGAAGCTATTCTAACTTTCAGCGGTATCAACCGACTTAAAGAAAATGCTAATTCGAAAGAACAAATTTTTTCACGCGTATTAAATATTAATGATCTTGTTTTTCTTATCGGACCCCGCATAAATGCTGCAGGAAGAATTGAAAAAGGGAAAAATGCTGTTGAACTACTTTTGTGTAAAGACCTTGTTTCAGCTATGGAAATAGGCGAATACATAAATGTAAATAATACCGAGCGACGAAATCTTGATACTTCTATAACTCAGGCCGCACTTGATATGATAGGCTCCGACAAGATTCAAAGTTCAAAAAAAACAACTGTAATTTATCATCCGGAGTGGCATAAAGGTGTTGTGGGAATCGTTGCCTCGAGGCTTATTGAAACATATTACAGACCAACTATCGTTCTTACTCAATCAAATGGGCTGATTACCGGAAGTGCCCGCTCGGTGAAAGATTACGATATTTATGATGCTATTGATGCATGCAGTGATCTGCTTGAACATTTTGGCGGACATAAATATGCTGCAGGACTTTCACTGAAGCCCGAAAACTTAAATGCTTTCATCGAAAAATTTGAAAGAGTTGTTTCAAATACGATTGAAGACAACATGCTTATTCCTGAAGTTGAAATTGACGCAGAGCTTGAATTGACGGATATTTCACCAAAATTTTATCGCATATTAAAACAATTTGCTCCATTCGGTCCAGGAAATATGGCTCCTGTATTTTTAACGAAAGGACTCGTAGATAAAGGCTATGCGCGAATTGTTGGAGCGAATCATTTGAAGCTTTGCGTGATGTATCCCGGAATTTATAATCCCGAATATAACGCTATTGCTTTTGGTCAGTCCGATTATCTTTCCCTGGTTTCAAGCAAAAGGACTTTCAGCCTTTGTTATCACATTGACGAAAATGAATGGAATGGAACAGTTTCTTTGCAGCTTGTGGTAAAGGATGTCAAACCCGATGGATCTTATTGAAACTTTTAATCAAATTATATTTTAATTACGATTGAAAAAAAATTCAATTATAATTTTATTTATAAAAAAAAATTTATCATAAATTTTAAACGTTGAAAAACACATCCTATGATAATAGATAATATTAATAAACTGGAATTGCATGACTGTCCAATAGATTCTTTGAACATAGATTTTTCTAATAAAAAGATTAACTTATCAATAGACGTTTTTAATGAAAAGAAAAAAAATTATGATAAAGCTAATCTATCTTTTCTTGAAATTGAAGACTTAAGTATAGAAGTTTTAAATATTGATAATTTATCTGATATTGATATAGATTATCATGAGGTGTTTGAGAAAAATAATAAATATTTTATTAAGTTTATATTAAGACTTGGTTTTGGTAAATCAACTGCCAAAATTTCTTTTGCTTTTAAAGATTTTTCTAAATCAAATGAATAAATTTTCATTAACCCCATTACATTAACAAGATTTACTCATAATCTTCAGTCCGCAGTCAAACAATAATGCCGACTATAGATTGTGAACCGCCTGCTTATTTTTCTTCTAACTCCCAACTTTTTTATAATTTAGCCAAAATTTAATTTTTGTTTTATGTTGCGTACACACACTTGCGGAGAACTGACAATAAAAAATGTTGGTGAAAAAATTACATTATGCGGATGGATACAGCGATCACGCGATCTTGGAGGAATGACATTTGTTGATCTTCGCGATAGATATGGCATTACTCAACTTGCATTCAACATGGATGGAAATGCCGTACTGTGCGAAAAAGCAAGGGCATTGGGAAGAGAATTTGTAATAAAAGTAAGTGGAAAAGTTATTGAGAGAAGTAACAAAAATTTAAAAATATCTACAGGCGAAATTGAAATTTTAGTTGAAGAAATTGAAGTGCTGAATGAATCAAAAATTCCTCCTTTTACAATTGAAGATAATAC
>Ga0224523_1000811_pt1 | contig 14658 bp, 8 predicted proteins | sample CFST50metaG_FD_182732 | JGI IMG/M metagenome (GOLD analysis project Ga0224523, IMG submission 182732) | Peat soil microbial communities from Stordalen Mire, Sweden - C.F.S.T50 | ecosystem: Environmental > Terrestrial > Soil > Wetlands > Peat | place: Sweden: Norrbotten County, Stordalen Mire...
GCTCTTGTCTTTGATAACTTCGAAACACTAAACGGGCAGCGTGATACATGGCAGAATATGCTGGTTAAAGTTTGGCTTGAAAGCTTGACTCCAGAAAAAATTAATGAAATATCAAAACATACAGGTATAAAACCTAATCAATATTGCAATGACCCCTACAGAAAATCTGTTTCAGGTGGATCCGACTGTCACATGGGTATATTCGCAGGATCAACAGGTACGCTTCTTCATGTACCTGATCTTGCGAAAAGATTAAAAAAAGCAAAGCCTTCGCAATTAGCTCTTGAAGCGATAAAGAATGGAAACATGGCGCCTTATGGCTCACATCAGAACAGTGAAAAGCTTATGATTTCTTTTCTCGATTATGTTTGCCAGATTGCTTTATACAGTAAAGATCCGGGACTATTGCGAATACTTTTACATAAAGGAACAACAAAAGATAAAATAATTGCACTTCTTGTATCTAATGCTTTTGCTGAAGTGCAACGGCATAAAGTTACAATGAATTTTATTGAATTATTTCACAACTGCTTCGCTGGAAAAGCGCCGGGTTTTGCAAAAAGATTTTTAGTATCACGTGCGTATAAGCCTGTTTTTGATGACGCCCTTGTTATTGCAGAAACAAGAAAAAATGGATCTCAAAATATTGTTGAAGGTTATGAAGATTCAATTTATTCTATTAACAAAAAATTAAATGAAATATTATATGGGCGATTAACAAAGAAAATAAATAAACTTAAAAATGATGGGGCTCTCGAAAATTTTAATTTTTCAAGCTTTCTTGAAAAGCTTGAAGTACCAAGTGATATAAGGTCATACATAAGTAATGATAACGATGATAAAAAAAATAAAAGTAAAAGAATAAGTAGTCCAGATATTACTGAATTCCTTGATGGGCTTTCGTTTCCATTCCTTGCATCATCACTAATTCTGGCAGCTAATTATACAAGTGCAAAAGTTATGTATAATGATCGCCTGCTGCTTCAAGAATTTTCAAAACAAATAGGGCGGCTTGAACATCCAAAAAGAATGTTATGGCTCACCGATACATTTGAAGATAACAATGGCGTATCAATGGTTTTGAAGGCAATGCATCAGGAAATAAAAGAAAAAAATTTACCTATCGATATTATTGTTTGCAGCAATACTCTTAAGCCCGATGATAACCTCATAGTTCTTAAACCTCTTGCCGAATTTGATCTTCCATTTTATCAAGAGCAATCTGTACGTATTCCTAATTTTATGGATATACACAAAATTTTTCAGGAAGGTGGATACGATCGCATAATGTGTTCAACTGAAGGAGTAATGGGTCTTGCGGCTATTTATCTTAAAAACGCATTCAGTGTTAAAGCGCATTTTTTTATTCATACTGATTGGTTAGTGTTTGTGAAAAAAGTTTTGAATATTGATCACGCGAATCAGAATCGCTTCAGGCGTCTGCTCAGGGCATATTACAAAAGCTTCGACAGTCTTTTTGTTTTAAATACGGATCAGCAGAAATGGCTTACCGGAAGGGAAATGGGATTTGATAATTCAAAGGTACATCTTACAGCACACTGGGCAGATAATATTTTTCATCATCAGAATACAGATAAAACAGAAATATTTAAGATTACAGATAATTCACCTGTAATGCTATTTGCAGGTAGATTAAGCCATGAAAAGGGTATTATGGAATTGTCTGAAATTTATTCAAACGTACGTAAAGATATTCCAAATATTAAAATGGTTATTGCAGGAGCAGGCCCTGCCGAAAAAAATATTCGTGAAGCATTACCTGATGCTATTTTTCTGGGTTGGGTAAAACATCATGAACTGCCTTTTATATACTCGGCAGCAGATATTCTTATACTGCCTTCAAAATTCGATACATTCAGTTGTGTTGTATTAGAATCTCTAAGTTGCGGATTACCTGTGATAGCATATAAAACAAAGGGTCCGAAAGATATTATACAAGATGGCAAATGCGGATATATTGTTTCTAATATAATTGAAATGTGTGATAGAATTATTAATTTTTTTAATGATCCTAAATTGCAAAAATATTTCAGGCGACAAGCGTTACAAAGATCAAAAGATTATAATAAGGAAACAATCATGAAGCAATTTTTAAAGGATATTGGATTTGAAGATGCTATTGGTAAAGCGAAATCATTAGAAAAGATAAACGCCAATGAATAATAAAAAACTCTCCTTAGTTATATCTGTATTTTATTTAACTAAAAATTATTTTTTACTTGCATGACTGATCTTGCAACATGAGTAATAACGGAAAATATATGTGGTGGAAACATGGCGTTATTTACCATATTTACCCTTTAAGTTTTTATGATTCAAATGATGATGGGAAAGGTGATATTCCGGGTATCATTGAAAAACTGGATTACCTGTCGGGGTTAGGTATTGATGCAATATGGCTCTCGCCGATATATACTTCACCGATGGTAGATTTTGGATATGATGTTTCCAATTATCGCGAAATCGATCCTGTTTTCGGAACAATAAATGATTTTTTGCAACTTTTGCACGAAGCACATTCAAGAAACATTCGTGTGATAATGGATATGATAATGAATCATACTTCACATCTTCACCCCTGGTTTCAGGAATCGCGTTCATCACGTTATTATAATCCTAAAAGAAATTGGTACATCTGGCATAGTCCTAAAAACGGTCGTAAACCTAATAGGTGGAAATCTGCATTTGGAGGAAGCGCTTGGGAATATGATAAATCAACAAAACAATATTATCTCCACACTTTTCTTAAAGAACAACCCGATCTGAATTGGTGGAATACTTCAATGCGCAAAGCGTTTTTTGATGACATTGAATTCTGGCTAAAGCTGGGTGTTGATGGTTTCAGGTTTGATGCAATAAATATGATAGTGAAAGATAAAAAATTACGGAATAATCCTCTCTTTTTTGATTATTTTAATTATAAAAAAAAATTAGCTACACGCAATCAACCGGGTTCTTATAGTATAATAAAATTATTACGTAAACTTCTTGATAAATATGAAAACAAGGTAGGCATAGGTGAAATATATTCTTTGCCTCCTGGTAATTCGAAAATTTCGGCTAGTTACCTTGGAAATGGTAACGATTCATTGCATTTAACTTTCGATTTTTCATTGATATTTCGTTGGTGGAATGCCCGTAGTTATTATAAATGCATTCAAAACTGGTATGATCATATTCCGGATAAAGGCTGGCCAAGCATTGTTTTATCTAATCATGATCTTTACAGAAGTATTAACAGGTTTGGGATAGGACTTCATAAAAAAGAAAAAGCAAAAGTGGCAGCAGTTCTTTTATTCACATTGAGGGGAACTCCTTTTATTTATTACGGTGAAGAGTTGGGAATGAAAAATACTAAGATTGCAAGATCATGCATAAAAGATCCGGTAGGAAAAAGATACTGGCCTTTCTATAGTGGAAGAGATAAGGCAAGAACCCCTATGCAATGGAATGATCAGCAAAATGCCGGATTTACAAATGCCAAACCTTGGCTTCCGATCAATAAGGATTTTATTGAAAATAATATTGAAAAACAAAAAGACAATAACGATTCATTATTTAATATTTACAAAACACTTATCTATTTAAGAAAAAAACACAAACCACTTAATGCCGGTGACTGGAAGCCTTTAATATACGGGATCAAGGGTGTCTTGGCTTATTCACGGGAATTTGAAAATGAAACAATAATTGTTGTTTTGAACTTCACATCAGCAAGGAAAAATATTAATTTAAAAATGAATGAAGAAATGAAAATTTTATTTTCAACACACCCAAAAAGATCAAATAAAATTCAACTTGAAAATTTACAAATATTACCTTTTGAAGCTACTTTGATTGAAAGTAGAATCTGATAAAAATGAATTTTACAAAAATAAATATATCTTTCTATTCCCTTAGCCTGTATGGTTCTTTATGAAATTTATTTTCATTGTTACCTGTAATTAATATTACAAATTTTCCCCTTGATAATTATTTAACGATTAGTTATTCATTAAATATGATTCTGTTGATTTATACTTAATATGTGAATAATATTTTTACAAAAAAATAAATCAATCATGGAAGAAAAAATTTGTAATAAAGAGAAAACTAGTTCCGAGTTATTTTCTGAATTAGAAGTGCTGATTCAAAAAAGAAAATCATCGATGCACGAATATTTAAATAATGAAATTATTGAAAAAGGTTCGCTTGTTCCATTCTTCGAGCTGCCCGATGAAAATGGAAATATCTTTGATATGAGAGATATTGTTGGCGCTAAAAATTTAATAATTTTCTTTTATGCGAAAAATGATGATCTATTATCAATACAGCAAGTATGCAGGTTTCGGGATAAAAAGATTTTCTTTGAAAATGCTGATATACTAGTAGTGGGAATTAATAATGAAACAGTTGAGCAAAATAAAGAATTCTCTACGAAACACGATTTAAATTTCAAATTACTTTCTGATATTGATAATGATATAAGAAATTTATTTGAAGAAAATACTTTCTATTTAGATTATTCAAAGTTGAGATCAACCTTTGTTATTGATATGTTCGGATATGTTATTCATGTTGTAAAATCAACTGATCAAATAAACCGGCATATTGATGAATCTATAGAAATGTTAATAGAGGAATTTTAAGATCAATTAACAATATAAATATCTTAAGCTTGCTTATTTTAATATTTACTTAACCTTATAATTCTAAAAGTAACAAAATGATAAAATTTGATTAATCAGTATTTATATTCTTTTATTCAATTTTGCCATTACAAAAAAGTGCTTGAAAATATTAATAAAAATAAATATGAAGAGAAAACAGAATTATGGAAAAATATTTTTTTCTTTTTTGATCAGTTTTTATTTAATAGTAATAAATAATTATTCATTAAAGGCACAAGATAATTATATTATAAATCATAAAGATAGTACGGCTTTAAACGAAGTTTTTGTTGAAAAATATTATGTTGCCGATTCATCTGATTATATTGATACCACTGGTGGCGCACTTCCCAAAGGTTCGGTAACGTATAGAATTTACATTGGAATGAAGCCGGGCTATAAACTTCAAATGGTATATGGAAGTCCAACACATGAACTGGTAATTGAAACTTCAACAAGGTTTTATAATGATCCTATATGTAGAGCTGAAACAGGTTTTAATATTGACATGAAACAAATTAATAAAGCATCTGTTGCATTAGATTCCTGGATAACAATGGGAGCTGCTGCACGCGGTTTCACAGGAATTCCTTTATCGGAAGATACTACTGACTGGTCATGGATTAAGAGACCTTCGCTAAATAGAAAAGACGGTTTTACAAAATGGAGACTCCCAAATTTTAATGTTTTTAATCTTGATTTAAGTTTTTTTGCCGACAGTAACAAAGCTACCAAATTCGCTGTTAATAATGGAGGTTGGGCAGCTTTAGGCGGCGTTAATGGACCAAAACCATCTAACAGAGTTTTAATTGCCCAGCTTACTACAAATGGTAAATTATCATTTAAGCTCAATGTCCAAATAGGAACTCCAACCGGAGGATTTGTAAAATTTGTAGCTGCTAATCCACTGAAATCCGAAATAGAATTTAAAGGTTTAACACTAAATCAACAATAATATAAATAGTTTATAAAAATAAAAAATTATGAAAAAACTTTTTACAAAGAATATAATATTTGGCTTAGGCTTTATATTTATTGGCTCAATTGCTAGTGCCCAAAATGGATTAGAAGGTATAATAGTTGAAAAATATTATGTATCAAATGCAGCTGATTCAATAGCAAGTGCAGCAGCAAGTGCCGGTTCTCTGAATATTGGTGCCACAACATACAGAATATTTGCTGATATGCTCCCTGGTTATAATTTTGAAATGGCATACGGCAATGCAAATCACCCGCTTAAAATTAATACAACAACTTCATTCTATAATAATATCGACAGAGGAAGTACAAACCCATCCTATTCAAAAGTAAATGCAGCAAAAAATACTGTTATGCTTGATTCTTGGTTGTCAGTGGGCGCAGCATGTGCTGGTAATTTCGGCATTCTTAAGTCAGAAGACAATGGTGTTTCAACAGTAGTACATCCAAATGGAGTTTTAGCAAACAATGATCCTAATGCCGGTATTCCATTAACAACACAAGATGGACTAATTGCAGTTACTGGCAGAACTCCATGCGCCTTTAGCACAATAGGTGATGCCGATTCGGCTGTTGCTGTTGTTTTTGATACATGTCAGGCATGCAACTCCTTTACATTAAATGGTGGTTCCTGGTATATTTTAGGTGGAGCAGTTGGTCCCGATTCTACCACTAACAAAGTTCTAATTGCCCAGGTAACTACAAATGGTACATTAACTTTTGAATTAAATATTCAACTCGGAACCCCCTCTGGCGGTGTTGAAAATTATGTTGCGAATAATCCCACTTTATATAATGGTCAAATGGAAATTACAATTCCGAGTCTGGTATACAATAGCGGTATTACCGTTTCTGTTGAAAACAAAGAATCTGCAAGTTCAATTGTAAATGTTTATCCTAATCCCGCGGAAGACATACTTGCAATGGAAATTGTTCCCGTAGATCAGAGTACTGTAAATAATAGCTATTCGATATATGATCTATTAGGAAAAGTTATTGCTCATAAAGAATTAGGTATGCTATCAGGAAGGTATTTTGAGAACATAAATATTTCGTCTCTTCATAAAGGTATTTATTTTATGACATTGACTTTAGATGGTGTTACATCTACAAAAAAAATTATTAAAAATTAAATTTATTCAATAGAATATTCGCTCCAATGAAACCATTTTTTATTCTTTTTTTAATTAATCTTATTATATTTTCTGATGCTATTGGGCAATGTATTATAAGGGGTAAAATAACCGATAAGAATGGCGAAGCTTTAATCGGTGCAACCGTTTATCCCAAATCAAATATGTCTTCTGGTTCAGTAACTGATATTAATGGCGATTACTCTGTAAAAATAAATGAATCAAACACTCAAATTATAGTGATCAGCTTTGTTGGATACAAAACGATTGAAGATACTATAAAATGTAAAAAAGATGGCATAATAATCAATAATTATATTTTGGAATCATCAGTAGCTTCAATGAAAACAGTTACTGTTACTGCAAAAGGAGTTAAGAATAATGATCTTCAAATGGAGACCATAAAAAAGCAATCCTCTGCAACCATTGATTATATTTCAGCCGAAACAATTAAAAAAATAGGCGATGCTAATGTTGCCTCTGCTGTTGCCCGTGTTACCGGGGTTTCAACATATAGTGGTGGATTAATTACAGTGCGCGGTATAGGCGACCGTTATGTAAAAACAGCAATCAATGGTTCAAGAATTCCAACTTTAGATCCATTTACAAATAATATTAAATTAGATATTTTCCCTTCATCACTTATTGATAATATCGTAATTTCCAAAACTGCAAGCCCCGATTTGCCTGGCGATTGGGCGGGGGCTTATCTTTCAGTTGAAACAAAAGATTATCCCGATTCTCTTTCATTGTTTTTTGAAACATCTTTTGGTTATAATGCTCAAACAACGTTTAAGGATGTGTTGTCATCTGAACGAAGTTCAACCGATTGGCTTGGATATGATAATGGTCTCCGAGATATTAACCATAATGATTATGTTCAATATAATAACACTATTTATCAACAAGGGGCAAACCAATATCCTGTTTTTGCAGCTTTAGGCTTAGCTAATTATTTTAATTCTTTAGGTGTTACTAATATTTCAGCTTCCAGTTCTGATCCAACGTATGTTTATTTTAAACTAGGACTTGTACAATTGGGTTTGTTAGGAGCCGCCCAGATAAATGACAACAATGCTATAACAACTGCTGTAAACGAATATGAATCCCTTGCATATAAAGGAAATGCGTACAATTCAATTAATGCAAATGCTATTGCGGCTGAAAAGAAATTATTTCCAAATAACTGGAATACTACTACCAGAAAAGCACCTCTTAATAATTCTCAAACTTTTACTTTTGGAAACCAAACATTGCTTTTTGGTAAGCCACTTGGTTTTCTTGTAGGATTCAGATATTCCAGTTCCATTCAATATGATACAAATTCAATTATTAATAAACTATCTTTTACAAAAGGTAATCTTGATTTAACGTCAACGGAATATTCAAAATATCAAAAAATAAGTAAAGAAACAAATGGATGGAGCGGCTTAATTAAATTAGCATACAAGTTTAATAAAAATAATAATGTTTCATTTCTCTTCATGCCTAATATAATTGGAACAAACAGCGTGAGGGATGTTGAATCAAGCACTCCGACTTATGGTATCACTACTCCTTCGATACTTTATTCAAAATATCAATATTATGAATCGCGTAAACAGTTAATTTATCAATTAAAAACGGAGCATTATATTCCCGGGAAAAAAATAAAAATCGGATTTGATGCGTCTTATACAAATGGAAAAAGTAATGCGCCTGATTCAAAGAATTATTTATGTAATAATTTGGGTGAATTTCTTCAGGATCAAGATCCGATAAGATATTTCAGATATTTATCAGATAATATTCTTGATTCAAGAATTTACGCTGAAATACCTATTGATAATAAGCCCGAACTTGTCAGAAAAATTAAAATCGGCGGAGCTTATTTAAATGAACAATTTAAAAACAGACTTTATTCTTATGAATTAAAAAACGGCTACGGACTTCTTAATGATGTCAACTCTTCTTCATTTGACGCTATTACAGAACAAAGCTCAAGTTATAATGACGGAAACCCTTACCACACCGTAGGACTTTTTTATGATACTCAAGATTGTTCTTACCCATCGGATAATTACTTTGGCAGGAGTCATTTAATATCTGAGTTTGCAATGCTAGATTATTCTATTAACCAGAATTTAAGATTTACTGGTGGTCTTAGAGTTGAAGCAGTAAAAATTTACACCGATTGTTATCTTTTCGATTCTTTAGGCTTAGCTCCAGATGACCCAAGGAGAATTATTACTTATAATGCCAGCAACTTTACATCAACTGTTAATCCGGGGAATTTAGAAAAAATAAGCTATCTGCCAAGCGTTAATATAATTTACAAGTTTAACAGAAATGGAACAACGCCGTTCGATATAAGATTAAATTTTAGTCAAACTGTTTCCCGACCAAGTATAAGAGAGCTTTCAGGCGCTCAGTTTTATGATTTTGAATTAAATGATTATGTAATGGGAAACCCTGATCTTAAAATATCACAAGGAAACAATTATGATCTTCGATTTGAAACATATTTTAAATCGGGAGATAATCTTTCTATAAGTGTTTTTTATAAAACAATAAAAGACCTTATTCAATTAGCCCAACTTGGTGAATTTTACACCTGGGTAAATAATACCAACGGATATTCCAGTTTAGAAGGAATTGAAATTGAAGGTAAAAAAAACATTTTCAAATGGCTTGAATTCAGGGCGAATTTAACATTAGTAAATTCTAAAACTGTTACAACTGGCGGAACAACTGATTATCAGGCAGGGCAATTTCTTGATATGAAAGGTGGAGTTATGCCAATGTTCGGACAAGCTCCTTATATTATAAACTCTATGTTAACATATAGCTCAAAGAAAAAAGATTTTACTGCCACTTTAAGTTATAATTTACAAGGCACTAAACTGGTATCAATTACCCAAAATCTTCAACCTGATATTTATGAATTACCGCGTCATTTGCTCGATTTCAAAATATCCAAAAAGATTGGTAAACATTTAAGCGCAAGTTTTAAAGCAATAGATATTTTAAACTCACCAATTCAAAGGTCATACAAGTATCAGGACAATACAAAATATTTTAAAAACTTATGGGATGATATTACAAATAAAAACAAAGCAGAATATAATAATTTAATTAATAGCAAATACAGGTATGGAACTAACTATGTTTTTGCATTATCATATAAGCTTTAAAAAAAATCAATAACATAATTATAAAAAAATGAAAATATATTTACTGTTTTTCCTGGCATTATTCATTAATGCTTCTCTTGTAGCACAGGATGCAATAAAAAAAGTAATAGTAGAGAACTACTATATTTCCGATGCTAACGATGCTACCGATACCACAGGCGGCAACCTTGAAACAGGCTCTATAACTTATAGGGTTTATATTCAAATGAAACCCGAATGTAAACTTACCAAAATTTATAGTGATCCAAATCATGCATTAAAAATATATAGTACGGCAAACTTCTTTAATAATAAAGATCGTGGTAAAGTTTTCGGAAAAGATATAACTAAAAGTTCTTTAAGTGAAAATACTGCCGCATTAGATACATGGTTGACAATTGGGCAAACAACCACTAAATCCGGGGGAAAAACATATTTCGGAATTTTAAAATCACAAGATACTGACGGTTCATTTATAGGTGGAGTGAATAATGATGGAGGCAGTGCCGCTATAACAAGCGGCTTACTTACAAACAATGATCCTTTGGCGGGCATTCCATTAACAGTTGCCGATGGGATGGATACATCAGTTAATGTTCCAACTTGGCAGTTGTTATATGGTATAGATGATACAACAATATTTGGTTCTAAAGTTGGTTCTGAATTCATCAGTAATACTGCCGTTATTCAATGTTCGGGAGCGATGGGAGTTAATCCCGACAGCAATGAAGTTCTTGTTGCACAACTCACAACAAAAGGTGAAATTTCCTTTGAGCTTAATGTTGAAATATATGATCCTAATCCTATAGGAAGCAACCCAAATATCCAAGACTATGTAGCTAAAAATGGAAATCCTGCCAGTAGTGTTTACAGATGTCCATTTTTGACATACCCACCAATATGTGGCTGTCTGGATAAGAATTACAAAGAATTTAATGATACTATTAATGGATGCAATAACCATGATTCTTGCAAAACGCTTATTGTTTTTGGTTGCATGGATCCCAATGCCTGTAATTATGATCCAAGTGCAAATTATAATATTCAATCATTATGCTGTTATCCCGGCATGTGTGGCGATCGCGACATTAGCATTGTTTGTCCTAATTTAGACAATCACAGAATGAAAATTAATGTTTATCCAAATCCTGCTATCGATAAATTGAATATAAATATTTCAAATATGAATTTCGAAAATACAGTGATAACGGTTTATAATATTTATGGTGATAAGCTTATTGAAAAAAATGTAAATAATAATTCCGATAATATAACACATGAAATAGATTTGTCAACAATTGCCAAAGGCGTTTATTATATACGCGTTGAAGATAATAATGGCGTAAACGTTACAAATTTATTTGTGAAAAATTAAAAATTCAGGCAATGAAATATTTTAAAATAAAATCAATTTTTAAGCAAGCATTAATATTTTCAGGTTTGTTATCATTTGTTTTTATTGTATGTTGTAAAAAAGATAAACAAACACCAAATACTGTTGAATATAGCACTGTTACTGATATTGACGGCAATATATATAAAACGGTTAAGATAGGTGATCAATGGTGGATGGCAGAAAACCTAAAAGTTAAAAGATATAACAATGGCGATTCCATAAATTACGTTGGCGAAGTTGGAGGTTTTGGTATTCTGGATTCATCAAAATGGAATAATACTATTACCGGAGCTTATTGTATAATTGATAACAGTAGTAGTACATCTCAGAATTACAATGGCAAGATGTTCGGATTTCTTTACAATTATTATTCTGTAGGTGATCCCAGAAAAATAGCTCCTGTTGGTTGGCATATTCCAAGCGATGAAGACTGGAAACAAATGGAAATTTATCTTGGGATGAGCAGCAGTGATGCAGACAAGATAAATTGGCGCGGAAATACTCAGGGAAACAAATTAAGAATAAATACTGGATGGTTTATGCTTCAGCCTCCTGCTTCTTATTCAGTATGGGGAACCAATGAAAGCGGTTTTACTGCTATCGGAGGTGGGTGCTGTATGTACAATGGCGTATGGGGAAACCCCGGAACTTTTTCAACAGGCTTTTGGTGGACATCTACAATTAATATTACCAATAATCAACCTTGGTATCGTTATTTGGATTATCAAAAAGCAAATATATTCAGGTTTTACGGATCTATGACTTACGGTTTCAGTATTCGCTGTGTTAAAGATTAATAAAAATTAAAATAAATTTTTTATAAATGAAAACAAATATTACAAAAAAAATATTATTCGGCTTAGGCTTAATATTTATTAGCGCCTTTAGTAAAGCGCAAAATGGATTAGAAAAAATTATAGTTGAGAAATACTATATTTCAAACGCTGCCGATTCTGTTGGAAGTGTTGGTGTCCTTCCTGTAGGCTCTGTCACATACCGAGTATTTGTTGATATGCTTCCGGGTTATAATTTTCAAATGGCATATGGAAATGCAAACCATCCGCTTATGATTAAAACTAATACTTCATTTTTTAATAATGAAGACAGGGGAAGTACAAATCCGACATACACAAAATCTCAAGCAAAAAATAATTCAGTGATGCTTGATTCATGGTTGTCTGTGGGTGCTGCTTGTGTAGGAAATTTCGGCATTCTTAAATCGGAAGATAATGGTGTTGCAAATGTTATTAATACTAACGGAATATTAGCAAATGCTGATACTTCAGCCGGTATTCCATTAACAACACAAGACGGAATGATTGCAGTTACGGGCAGAACTCCCGGAACATTCGGAACAATAGGCGATGCTGATTCCGCTATTGCTGTTTTTGATGCTACTAGCCAGGCAGGTAATTCATTTACAATATCTGATGGCGCCTGGTATTGCTTAGCAGGAGTGGTAGGCCCCGATTCTGCTACTAATAAAGTATTGATAGCTCAATTAACAACGAATGGTATTCTTACCTTACAACTCAATATTCAAATAGGAACACCAAGTGGAGGTGTGGAAAATTATGTTGCCAATAATCCTACATTATATAATGGTCAAATGGAAATTTCTATTCCCAGCCTCACAGATACATTGGGCAAACCAGACACAACACATTATTCATCCATTAAAACAATTGAAGAAAAAAATAATGTGGTTACAATCTTCCCCAACCCGTCAAATGGAGTTTATACATTAAATATTAAACAAACAAATTCAAATCCTGTAAATAGTAATTACTTTAAAATTTACGATATAATAGGAAATATTTTATTAAACAAACAAATAGAAAATACTTCAATAAATTTTAATGAAAAAATTGATTTACGTTCTCATCCAAACGGAATTTATTTTACAGAGGTCTCTATTGATGGGGTAAAGAAGATGATTAAATTAATTAAAGAATAAAAATATTTTTAATAAAATTAAAATGGAATAGCCGAAAACTATTCCATTTTTTATTTTGAGCAAGCTCTTTCCAGATGAAATAACTTCAATAACAGTTGAGATTACTTCAAATGTAGTACAAACTACTTCACCTGCAATTGAAGCAATACCAATGAGAGGTGAGATGCTTTCAAAAACATGTGAAACAATTTTGAGAGTTTTACATCAAGGAGAAACGTAAAAAAATATAAATATTTTTTATTTTCAGAAGATATCCATTTTATAATTTTTTTTCAGTTAAATAAAAATGTTAAAATAAAATACTTCATAAAAGCCTTGCTATAAATACAAATTCATTCTCTTCCAAAATTAGTGAATCCATTTCGTAAACTTAATTTAACAATGAAGTTAGCATACATATCATTAAATAAATTTTCTTAATAATAAGTATAGATAATGATAAAGTAAAAAACAGATATAGTTAATAGCTCCAATATACATTTGTCGCGTTCATCAACGAAGATGAATGTAAAAAAATAAAATAATTAAAAAAACCCTTAAACAAAATTTTACTCTATGAAAAAGAAAACACTTTCAAGCATTGTTGCGACAGCGGTTGTTGCAGCAATGTCGATTTCAACTGTCTTTGCACAGTTGGGAAATGATTTAAACAATGGGACTGCCTGTGGCTGTCCTGCAGTAGGTTCAAGAACTATTGTAGATCTTGCAACTTTGGGAACACCAATCGTTCAAGGTGGACAGAATCAGATTGAAATTCAGCACAACGTCCACCTTACATGTGATAATATTTACACATTCAGCAAAAAGATTTTTGTTGGTTATCACGACACTCTTACCATTGATCCCGGTACAGTATTAAAAGGTGTTAACCCTGTTCCTTATGATCCAAATCAATCACCTTGTCTTCTAATTGAAAGAGGTGGTTATATTAAAGCTGAAGGTACTGCTGATTGTAAGATCATCATGACAGGAAGTAATGACCCTCTTGATGGAACTTATTCAATGACCAATGTTGGTGATTGGGGCGGTTTTGTTATTTGCGGTGTGGCTTCTAACAACCTTTTATCAGCATATAATTATGGTTCAGGTAAAAAAGGTTCAAAATGGAATGGCGTTGGTTATATTGAAGGTGCTGATAACTCACTTAAAACTATGTGGGGTGCCGGCGACACTATAACACTTGCAAATGGTCAGGCTGTGAATATTCCAACACATTTTAATGATAACGATAACTCAGGTATTATGACTTTCGTATCTGTTCGTCATGCCGGAGCTCTTATCGGAACTAATACAGCAGGTAACGAACTTAACGGAATTTCATTGTATTCTGTAGGTCGCGGAACTAAAATAGAAAACTGCGAAACTATTGCAG
>Ga0224523_1000813_pt1 | contig 14639 bp, 16 predicted proteins | sample CFST50metaG_FD_182732 | JGI IMG/M metagenome (GOLD analysis project Ga0224523, IMG submission 182732) | Peat soil microbial communities from Stordalen Mire, Sweden - C.F.S.T50 | ecosystem: Environmental > Terrestrial > Soil > Wetlands > Peat | place: Sweden: Norrbotten County, Stordalen Mire...
AGGGAACCCTGGACAAGTTCGTGGGCGACGAGATCATCGCCCTGTTCGGAGCGCCGGTGGCCATCCCCAACGCAGAGAAGAAAGCGGTCGAGTGCGCGCTCGACATGATGCAGGTGCTGTCCGAATTCAACCGCACCCGCGCGTCGGAAGGTCAGGAACAGATTCGCATCGGCATCGGCATCAACACCGGCACGGTGGTCACGGGCGCCATCGGCAGCTCGCGCGCGCTCCAGTACACGGCCATCGGCGACGCCGTGAACACGGCCTCGCGCCTGTGCAGCGTGGCCAAGCCAGGAGAGGTGTTGGTGTCTGAGGGTACCTTCGGCAAGGTCGGGAGTGTGGTGTCCGCAACCGCGCTGCCACCGGTGCGGGTGAAGGGTAAAGCCGAACCTCTGCGCGTGTGGAACATCACTGGTCTTCGTGCGCCTGCCTGGCAGGGTGAATCAACCAAGCCGTTCTAGAGCGCCGAACGGTTTGCCTCCCGTCGTGAAATTGCGGATTTGCGTCGCGTCCCTTCGTTGCTCCTCGGTCAAATACGTCGAGTATTCTCCATCGTCGCGCCTCGGGCCGCTCGCAACTGCGCAATTTCACTCGGTCCGGCAAACCGTTCGGCGCTCTAGCAACCTCCGGGTGGTGGCCGGCATCATAAGAGGGGGCTAGACTTGGCCCGAGAGGAGCTGTTACATGCCTGCTGCCAGCGAAAAGACCGCCGAAACATCTGATGAAGCGCCTGCAACTCCGGTCACCCTGACCGCGCGGGCCGCAGAGAAGGTGAAGGAGATCCGCGTCGAAGAAAAGATCCAGGATGGCTATGCGCTGCGGCTCAAGGTATTGGGGGGTGGCTGTTCGGGATTCGCGTACGACCTGTACTTCGACCAGCCGCAGGACATCGACCATGCCTTCGAGTCGAATGGCGTGAAGATGCTGTGCGACCAGATGAGCCTGATGTATCTGATGGGAACCTCGATCGATTTCGTCGAGAGCCTGCAAGGCTCGGGCTTCAAGTTCAGCAACCCGAACGTGAAGTCTACCTGTGGCTGCGGCAGTTCGTTCTCAGTGTGACCAGCGAAGCTGGGCTCAGCGCACGCTGACACCGTCTTCTTCCTTCAGACGGTTGATCTTGGTGAGGCACTGGTCGCGGATGGTGCTGCGCATGGCAGGGCTTTGGTCCTGCACGGATTCGCGGAACACACCCTCATAGCTGGCGCACTTGCCTGGGTCGACGGCGTGATGGCAATAGTGGTCGCGCACGCGCTCGCAAGGATTGCGTGAGGCGACGGCCATCGTTATGGCCAGCCAGCACACGCCAGCCCCAGCCGCGAAGATGAGGACGCTGATCAGCCATCGTCGGTGCCGGCGGTACCGGTAGGGATCGATCTCGGCAGCCTCGCGGCGGATCTGCTCGAGTTCCTCGGGCGTTTCATCCATAGCGGAGGGATTAGACCCCGTCCATCCTGAGTCCGCAAGCTGGGTCTCTCTTGATTGATCATGCTAAATACCCAACATGGCCCGGCTCAAGCCAGCTCCCCGATCCACGCACAGGAAGACGGTAGGCTCCCGGCGCTGGCCGCCCGAGCAGGAACGCCTGACGGCTATTCTTCGCGGCCTCGACTGCCTCTATCCCGAGGCTGACTGCGAGCTGCATCGGGATAACCCCTTTCAGCTCCTGTGCGCAACCATCCTGTCCGCCCAATGCACCGACGAGCGGGTGAACCAGGTTACCCCGCTGCTCTTCGCGCAGTTCCCCACGCCCGCAGCCATGGCCATGGCGCCCCCGCCGGCCCTAGAGGAACTCATCCACTCCACCGGCTTCTTCCGCAACAAGGCCAAGAATATCATCGGGGCCTCGCGCGCCATCGTGGAACGTCACGGCGGCCAGGTACCGCGCACCATGGCCGAGCTGTGCGAGCTGCCCGGCGTGGCCCGCAAGACCGCCAACGTGGTGCTGGGCACTGCCTTCGGCTTGGCCGAAGGAATCGTGGTGGACACGCATGTCCAGCGCTTGGCCCAGCGCCTGGCACTCACGCGCTCGTCCACCCCTGAAAAGATCGAGCAGGATCTGATGACGATCATCCCGCGCGAATGGTGGATCCAGTTTTCCCATCATGTGATCTGGCACGGCCGTCGTTGCTGCTTCGCACGCCGGCCCGACTGTGAACACTGTCCTCTGGTTCCCCACTGCCCCAGCGCTTTCAAAGCCGCATAGCCGCTGCATGGGCCATCGGGGCGAGGCCACCTACGATCCGAAACCTGCGCCGCCTGTGACCTCGACCTTTGCCACCGAAAGCACCTCACCGGTTGCGACCCGGACCAACTTGGCAAAGAGCTCGGCACCATCCCCTTTGACCACCAGCTTGCTGACGATGAGCACCTCTGCCCCGACCAGCTTGCCGATCGGCGCCGTCGCCGACCCGTCGAAGAGGTTCGAGAGCTGCAGCTTCATCTCCTGGGTCAGGGCTGCCAGATCCCGCTCGACCACCTTGAAGAACTCGTTGCGACTGGCCGAGAGGGTCATCTGATCGGTCAAATATTCCGCCACCGACTTGTACGTCGCCTTTGCAGTCACCGGCACAATCGCAACCGGGGTCTTGCTGCCAAGCTTCAGTGAGCTGTAGTCGGCCAGCTGGCGCAGCGCTTCGGCAACGGCGGGCGCCAGTATTTGGTCCCGCGGCGTGGTCTTGTCGCCGGTGGCGACGATGGTGGTGTCAAAGTCCCTGGGCGTGTCGGTCAGGTAGCTCAGCTCGCGGCGCACGATGCGCACGATGGCTTGATCGAGGTTCTCGGTACTGTAGTTGGCTCCCACATGGTGACTGGCCTCGCCCGTACCTCCCTCGCTGTCGCCGCCGCCGCCCTGGGTGATAAACACATACTCGCCCATGGAGTACTGGGCGATCTGCCGGTAGATGACCTCACCGTCGATCCCGAGGCCACCGGCTCCGACTGTCACCCACTTGATGCCGCGGCTGAGCGACTCTAGTTGTATCGCTGATGGTAATTCGTGTGCGGCGGCGCATCGGTAATGATGAAGCCGATGCGCAGGGCATCGGGACGCCACGAGAGCTGGTGCATGGCTGCGTCCAGGGCCGACTGTAGGTCTTCGGGAGTGTCGCCGCCCTCGTCCGCGACCAGGCTCTGCAGCATGGCCTGATATGACGCTAAACCGCGCGGCTGCGGCTGAGCCCTTCCGGCGAGATGTGTCGAGGACGCGGGCTTTGCTCCGTCGTGCCTTGGAGGATTTTGCTGCTGCCGCGGCGAAGATGGACCTGCGCGGCGCCGGAAGGCTCGCCAAAGAGGTGCGCAGTTCAGCCCGAGAACTCGCGCCCGCGCTGGTGATGGTCGAATCCATAACCGCCGCGCCTCCGGCCGGGGGTGAATGGGCAGACGTGGCCAGGGCCGCCCAGATTGATGCAGACTTGCGGCGCATTCGCTCGCAGGCTTCCGTCGAGATCTGCCTGACCGCTGCGCCAGGATTTCCAGAGGCGAGCCAGCTGGTCCAGGCTGTGATCGATCAGATCTCCGCTCTGGGTGTGACGGCTCTACCCTGCGGCAAATCCTCCGCGACCGCATTGTTTCGCGCCGAGGGTCGCATTTCCGCAGTCTTCTCCACCGAGGCGATGCTCGATGGAGCTGTGTTCTGTCGCCCGAGCGTGGACCTTCGGCTGCTTGACCTGCGCAGCGGCGCCGAGATCCTGTCGGCTGGGCTTGGTGGCGATCCCGCGCGGGCCGCTGGGCGAGACCGAGAGGCCGCCACTCGCGCTGCGCTGAAGAGACTTTCGGCTATCTGCGCCCCCAAGCTTTCCGAGGCCTTGGGGGATGCTCCGTAGCGGAGACGCTTCGACTGAAGGCCTCAGGTGTCCGGCTTGCGTGGGCAACCGGGCTGGCAGTCGCGGCTGGCCTGGTCGCGCACGTCCTTGGTGATCCGCATGGCACAGAAGTCCGGTCCACACATGGAACAGAAGTGCGCCTGCTTGGAGCTTTCGTCGGGCAAGGTCTCGTCGTGGAAGGCGCGCGCCGTGCTCGGGTCGAGCGCCAAGGCAAACTGGTCCGGCCAGCGAAAATCGAAACGCGCCCTGGCCATGGCGTCGTCGCGTGCGCGCGCACCCGGGTGGCCTTTGGCCAGGTCGGCCGCGTGCGCCGCGATCTTGTACGCGATCACCCCGGCCTTCACGTCGTCGCGGTTGGGCAGGCCCAGGTGTTCCTTGGGCGTCACGTAGCACAGCATGGCTGTGCCATACCAGCCGATCAGGGTCGCGCCGATGGCCGAGGTGATGTGGTCGTAGCCAGGAGCGATGTCTGTGACCACGGGGCCCAAAGTGTAGAACGGCGCCCCGTGACAGGCGGCCAGCTGCCGTTCCATGTTTTCCTTGATGCGATGGACCGGCACGTGACCGGGACCCTCGATCATCACCTGCACGTCGTGCTGCCACGCGATCTTGGTCAGGCTGCCCAGGGTTTCCAGCTCGGAAAACTGCGCCTGGTCGTTGGCATCGGCCAGGCAGCCAGGCCGCAGCCCGTCGCCCAGTGAGAACGCGATATCGTACTTCTTGGCCACTTCGCAGATCCGCTCGAACTCGGTGTAGAGAAAATTCTCTTTGTGGTGGTGCAGGCACCAGGTGGCCATGATCGAACCGCCTCGCGACACGATTCCGGCCACGCGCTGGGCGGTGAGCGGCACGTGCCGCAACAGCAGCCCGGCGTGGATGGTGAAGTAGTCCACGCCCTGCTCGGCCTGCTCGATGATGGTGTCGAGGAACACGTCGATGGACAGGTCCTGGATCTTGCCCCGCACCTTTTCCAGACACTGGTAGATGGGCACGGTACCGATGGGCACCGCCGCATTGCGAATGATCCGCTCGCGCGTCTCGTGGATGTCAGGGCCGGTGGACAGATCCATCACCGCGTCCGCACCCCAGCGGGTCGCCCAATGCAGCTTCTCCACTTCTTCTGCGACCGAGGAAGACAGGGCCGAGTTGCCGATGTTGGCGTTGATCTTCACCAGGAAATTGCGGCCGATGGCCATCGGCTCCAGTTCCGGGTGGCGGATGTTGGCCGGAATGATGGCGCGTCCGGCGGCGACCTCGTCGCGCACAAGAGCGGCTGAGAGATCCTCGCGCAAGGCCACGAAGCGCATCTCCTCCGTGATCTCGCCGCGACGAGCACAGTACATCTGGGAGAAGTTCTGATCGCCGCGACCAACGCGGCGGGCGGTCCACGGCGCACGCAACGGGGGCAGACCCTGGCGCGGATCGTGGCCCTGCGGCCCAGTGGTGTCGTAGACGCGCACCGGGGACTGCCCGCCCGAAAGCGTGATCTCGCGCACAGGCACGCGCAAACCGTCTGCCTCCACGTACACCTTGCGCGATGACGGCAAATCTTCTGCCACAGGGGGAAGCCCACGCTCGCTCGCGTTGCTGCTCAAGGTGTCTCCTTCCTACGCCGGCATTACCCGGATCAGGTTCAAGGGGTCGCGCCAAAACGGCGCCTCTCAGCCTGTCGGCTCCCCCGTTGGCGCGAGTTCTACGGGGTGCGCAGCACAGATGCAAACCGGTAGTGACTACAACTTGTCGGAAGATTCGGGACCCCGGGATAGGCCGGCTCGCGGCTCGCGGGTCGCGGGTCGCGAGAGCGTGGGTGAGCGAGTTCGTGGGCGCTACGCGGAAGGCGGAAAACGCAGCCCGCTGCACGCCAGTCGCTACCGCTCACACTACCGCGAGCCGCCCCGCGCTCGCCGGCATCTCCTAGTTGAAACGGTCCGGCCCCCTGCCCCGCTTGCCGCCTTCCATCACACGCCAGCGACTCCGGGTGATCTTGCGTTGCAACCAAGACGTGAAATCGCGCAAATCTCGACCGCGGCCGCCGCACAGAAAATAGGCCAGACACACGGCCACAATGGTTCCAACCATTGCCGGCAGTCCGCCGTACATGGCTGAGCCAACCAGCGCGAGCCCGACGAACAGGGCTGCCAGGACACGCGCGGGCATGACCAAGGTCCCGATCACGCGCACCTGCGCCGGGCCGTAGAGAACCGCCAGTCCCACGAACAGTCCCAGCACCGAGTCCCCGCATCCCGAATAGAGCGTCCACTGCCCCAACCAGGCTGACAGCAACGCGACTGCCAGGTTGGCTGCCAAGCCTGGCGCGAAGAAGACCACGAGAAAACGCCGACGTCCCAGCGTCCGTTCAATGGCCGCACCCACGAACCACAGGCCCAGAAGATTGAGAACCCCCAGCGGACTCCGGTCCACAAACAGCGCCGTGACGATCTGCCAGACCCATCCCTTCATCACCCTCGGCCCCAGGGCCAGGTAGTCATCCATCAGGCCCCGGGCCGGCTCCACCAGAACATAGAACAACCACGGCACTGCCAGCGCCACCACCAGCGTACGAATGGTGGGCGACAGACGCTGTGCCACCGGCCTCAGCCAAGGCGGCATTTGGTAGGTCGAATTCGGAAACGCCATCGAGGCGGATAAGCTACCACGGACCGTCCCTCGCGCGGACAGGAGCGAGCAGCGAATGCGGGAACGCCCAGGCGACCCGAGCGCGTCTAGTGGTGGACAGCGAACGTAACCTGGGGCAGCAATGTGGTGGTTCCAGCAAATATCGAGTACGCGACGCCGCCGTAGTCCGCAGTGCTGAGCGGCGTGGTGGAGCTGGCGCTCGTGTAGGCTCGCAGGGCGACGGTGTAGTCGTCGTCCAGCAAGGGCGGGCTCGTGCCCCCGTAGGCTGTGCACGGGAAGGTTGCGCCGTCAGAAAGATTGGTGCGGAGGTTCAGCCAGTCGAGATCAACTTCCGTGACGCCGACGTCAGCGCAGCCCGCCCCGCTCCCAAAATCCCAGGCCGCGTCGAAGTCTCCACTTCCCCGGCCGCCTGAACCGCAGCCGGTCGATCCCAGGCCCAGTCCAACGATCCCTGCAAGGCATAGCGTGTACATTCGCAACATCGATAGTCCTCCTATGTGGCAAATTATCACGGCTGGGTGCAAACCCCGGTGCTGTCAGATCCCCCACAAACTGGCGCACACCCGGCCTCAATCAGAACTGCGTTCATTTGTGTGAGCTGTCCTTCTCCCACGGTACGCAAAGTTGGCGCCACGCCGCCCTGCGCCAAACATCCTGCGCCTGCGTCCCCGTCGACCGCGCCGGCCAGATCCTGGCCGTCCGCGCCCATGGGCACCAAAGACACAGCGTAGGCTCCGGGAGGGATGTCAAAGGGCGTTGCCCCGTGCTTGGCCCGACAGGGGAACTGGCATGCCGTCCGCCCGGCACAGATGTCAGCCCCCCCCGCCGCGGGCACGACGCTGAAGCGAACCTGGGTAATTTCCGGGCAGGTACAGGAACAATCCGCGATGCCACGGCCATCCAAGGCGTGGATATCCCAGCTGGCCTCCACGGCGCCCCCATCGATAGGAACGCATCCTGGGGCTGCCAGCGTGATAAGCAGAGCTACAATTCGAGCCATCGAATCCCAGGTCGGTTTATAACAGCTAGGCACAAGTTCCGTCTCAGAACAAGATCGCAAAGGAGTTCCCTCCCATGATCCACCTACTGCTGCAAGCGGGCGGGGCCGAATCCAAGTTAGACATCGTGTCGCTCATCGTACACGCGTCCAGCGTGGCCAAGGGCACGCTGATCCTGCTCGCGCTCATGTCGATCGGGTCATGGTTTGTCATCGGCACCAAGTGGTGGTACCTGGCGCGCGCCTACAAGCGATCGGTCAACTTCGTCGAGTTGTTCTGGCGCACGCAGCGCCTGGACGACGTGTGGAAGGCGACCGAGAATGACCCGCCTTCGCCGGTCAGCGAGGTGTTCCGCGCTGGCTTCGTGGAGCTGGCCAAGCTGCGCAAGCGGCGCACGGAAGCAGGCGGCGACGCCTCTACGCCTGAAACCCACATTGGCGACATCGAGAGCATCGAGCGTTCTCTGGCCCGGGCGCGCACCATGGCGGTCACCGAGATGGAGAACAAGGTCCCCTTCCTGGCCACCACCGCCAGCTCCGCGCCCTTCATCGGCCTCTTCGGCACGGTGTGGGGCATCATGAATTCCTTCCGCAACATCGGCGCCAAGGGCGCGGCCAACCTGGCCACCGTGGCGCCCGGTATCGCCGAGGCCCTGGTGGCAACGGCCATCGGCCTGGTGGCCGCCATCCCGGCGGTCATGGGCTACAACTACCTGTCGCGCCGGATTCGGGTCATCAGCGCGGAGATGGAAACCTTCACCAACGACTTCCTCAACATCATCCGGAGGAGGTTCTTCTAGCCATGGCCATGAGTATGGGCGGAGGGCGCGAAACCGGGACCTTGTCAGACATCAACGTCACCCCGCTGGTGGACGTGATGCTGGTCTTGCTCATCGTCTTCATGGTCACGGCGCCCATGCTGCAGACCGGGGTGGATGTGCAGTTGCCCGATGCCAAGGCGCAAACCATTCCCGACGACTCGGGCAAGCTGATCGTCACCATGACCAAGGAAAGGCGCGTGTACATCGGACGAATGGAGATCCCGTTTGCCGAGGTCGAGGACAAGCTGCGCGCCAACGCCAAGCTGCAGTCCGACCGCGAAGTTTACCTGCACGCGGACAAGGCCCTGTCCTACGGCGACGTGGTCAAGGTCATGGCCGCCATCAAGCTGGCTGGCGGTGACAAGATGGGGCTCATCACGGATCCGCTCGAATAGCATGCAGGCTTCCGCTTACACACGCATCCGGCCGCTGGGCCGCGGCACCTTCCTGGGGGGCATCGCGGCCACGCTACTGATCCATGCCCTGCTGGTCGTCCTGGTCTACTACGGCCACCTGAAGACAGCGCCGCGCCCCGAGGCCGCGCGCGATATGATCGTCACCAGGCTGGTGGCGCTGGGCACGCCCCGCGAGAAGTTCTGGTTGCCGCGCATCGTGCAGCCACCCAAGCCCAAAGCGCCTGACACCATCAAGCTCAGCGAGGATCCCAACGCCGCGCCCGCCCCGAAAGAGGCGCCCAAGCTCGAAGACACGACCATTTCAAAGGATCTGCGCCGCGCCCTGGAACGCGCCAAGACCATCGCCCAATCGGCTGCAGCCGAGGAAGCCGCTGAGGGATCGCTCACGGGATCAGCTCAAGGCACTTCCAACCAGGCAGTGAGCGGAGACGAGTACGCCACCGCCATCAATGATGCCGTGCATAAAAACTGGTCCACGCCTACCGGGATGGTCTCGGACAGCGATCTGGCGACCCTTTCGGCCGAGGTGAGGGTCTCGCTCTCCTCCAGCGGCACGCTCAGCAATCCACGCGTGACCAGGCCGTCAGGCAACCAATATTTCGACGATTCTTGCGTGCAGGCAGTAAAGGCCACTGGCCGGGTTCCGCCTCCCCCGGCCGGGTTCAAGCGTGGCTTCACCCTGGTTTTCGAGGGCAAGGATCTGGCCCGCTAAGGAGAAACATGACGAAGCACCCATGTATTCGCTGCGGACTTGCAGCCGCAGCGCTGAGCCTCGCCGCAGCCATCCCCGCCCGCGCGCAAGCGCCAGCCGAATCCGGCGCAGGCGAAACCGACGAGCTGCCGCGCATCGTGATCAGCGACCCCAACCGTGACCTCTTCCGCCTGGCGTTGCCCAATGCCACCGGCGAAAAGAACCTGGCCCGCTCAGCCACCGAGATCGAGCAGCGAGACCTGTCGATCACCGGCCTGTTTCGCGTGCTCGACCCGGTTTCGTTCCCCGACACCCTGCAGAAAGAAGGCATGGGATTCTCCTCGGCGCTCTGGTCCGAGGTGGGTGCACAAGGTGTGGCCAAGATGAGCGTCACGCAACAGGGAGGTGGCCTGGTGCTGGAAGGCCGCCTGTACCAGGTGGGCCGCGGCGAGTCCGCAGTCATGAGCAAGACCTACCGTGGCGGCGAGTTGCGCGCGCTGGTGCATGCCTGGGACAACGACATCATCGCCCAGTTCACGGGCCGGCGCGGCGTGTTCGGGGCCCGCATCGCTTTTGCCATGACCGGCAAGAAGGGTGAAATCGCCACCATCGGCATGGATGGCGCCGAATTGAGCGTGGTGACCCACATGAATTCCCCCTGCGTGCTGCCCGCTTTCTCACCCACCGGAGGCCAGATCGCGTTCACCTCGTTCTTGATGGGTGGCGACGATCTGTGGATCGTCTCGGCCGGTGGCGGCCGCGCACGCCGCATCTCGAGTCGTTCCGGGCTCAATTCCGGCGCAGCCTGGTTTCCCGGCGGCGGCTCGCTGGCAGCCACCCTCTCCTTCGAGGGCAACGCCGAGCTGTACAAGATCGCGGCTTCCGATGGAGCCGTGCAGGCCCGGCTGACCAACTCACCCTCCATCGATCTTTCAGCCAGTGTGTCACCTGATGGCTCCAAGATCGCGTTCGTCTCCGACCGCCAGGGCACGCCACAAATCTTCCTGATGCCATCCTCGGGTGGCACTGCAAAGCGCCTAACATTCCAAGGCACCTACAACCAGACCCCGCGTTTCTGCCCGCGCGCCGATACGCCCATCATCGCGTTCACCGGCCGCGACGAACGTCTGGTATTCGACATCTTCACCTATGACCTGCGCACCGGAAAGATCGAGCGCATGACCCAGAACCAGGGCTCGAACGAAGATCCCACCTGGTCGCCGGACTGCCGGCTGATCGTCTACGCATCGGGCCGCGGGGGCCTTTTCGCCATGAATCCGCAGACCAAGCTGGAATTCCAGATCTGGAAGGGCGGTGCCCGCGGCCCGTCGTTTGGTCCGCCACCGGCCGAGAGCCGATAAGAAATGCTTTTTCACCACAGAGAGCACAGAGGCCACAGAGGCCGGAAAGAAAGGGTCTGGGATCCGGATCCGAACCCTTCTTTCCCTCCGATCCGTCTCTGTGAACTCTGTGCCCTCTGTGGTGAAACTCCGGATCGCGCGGGCAGCCCATGAGCCGAATCGCCACCATCGATATCGGCACCAACACGACCCTCTTGCTGGTCGCCGAGGTGAGCGGCGGGACGATCTCCGTGCTGGAAGACCGCGCCACCATCACCCGGCTGGGCCGAGGCATTGGCAAGAATGGTGGCCTGGGCCAGGAGGGAATCGACCGCACCCTGGCCGCCCTCTCCGGCTACGCGGTGCTGGCGCGCGTGCATCAAGCGCCCATCTTCGCCATCGGCACCGAGGCGCTGCGCCGGGCGCCCAACGCATGCGATTTCCTATGTCGGGCCGCGGCCCTGCTGGACACGCCGGTGGAAGTCATCGACGGCAAGCGCGAGGCCGCGCTGACCTTCCTGGCTGCCAAGCAGTCCTTTCCCGAGGCTGCCGCCCAAACCATGGCGGTCGTCGACATCGGGGGCGGGTCCACGGAAATTGTCGTCGCGCATCGGGGTAGGGTCGATTCTTGCCGTAGCCTGCCCCTTGGGTCTGTCCGTCTCACGGAACGCCACATTCATCACGATCCGCCGCTGGCCGATGAAATCGCGGCACTGCGCGCCGAGGTGGTCGGCCATCTGGCCGAGACGCCCTTCCCTCCCCAAGCTGACCAACCCTGCCTGGTGGGCGTGGCCGGGACCGTCACGACCCTGGCCGCCATGGCCCAGGACTTGGCCAGCTACGATCCCGCGCTGGTTCACGGCTATCGCCTGACGCTGCCAGCGCTGGAAAGGCAGATCGATCGGCTGCGCGCCTCCACCCAGAGTCAGCGCGAGGCCATGGCTGGTCTCGACCCCCTTCGCGCCGACGTGATCCTGAGCGGCGCCATCATCCTTGACGAAATCGCCCGACGAGTCGGGAGCACCTATGTGCTGGTCAGCGATCGTGGTATCCGCTGGGGTCTGCTCTACGAAAAGCTCGGAAGTGGTTGAGGCATCACCGATAACTACATAATTTTGCTAGCATCTTCCGCTTCAACGGCTCCAGAGTTGCGGACTGGCCAACAACCCGGTAGGTTCCCTTCCGTAGCCTACGTGCAGCACAAGTTGGCAATTGCTTCGCTGTCCGTCGCCGCCCTGGCCGTCCTTGGATGCAAGGCCCGGGTGCCTGTGATCGCGTCGCCCTTTGCCGACGATTTCGAACGAGCCGAACCCGGCCCTGACTGGCTGGACACCAGCGGAGGCGCCTACCGCATCGCGGAGGGCCGGCTCAACGTAACGCGCGCCTATAACCATCCCCTCTGGCTGCGGCGCAAGCTGCCCCGCGATGTGGTCATCGAATTCGACGCCATGTCGAAAAGCCCGGCCGGCGACATCAAGGTCGAACTCTACGGTGATGGCGAGTCCTTTGACCCGGACAAGGGACGCTATGACCCAACCAGCTACCTGATCATTCTGGGCGGGTGGAACAACAGCAGCAGCATCATCGGTCGGCTGGGCGAGCACGATGACGCCGTCAAGGCCGCAAAGCGGCGGGAGCCCGGGCAGCCCCCGCTGGTGGAGTTGGGCCGCAGCTACCATTTCACCATCACGCGCCAGGGCGGGCTCATCGACTGGAAGCTCGACGGCGCTCCTTTCCTGGCGTGGACCGATGCTTCGCCTCTCTCCGGTTCGGGTCATGAGTTCTTCGCGATCAACGATTGGGAGGCGGATGTTCACTTCGATAACCTGCGCATCCGCCCTGCAAACTAGAAAGAACCGCCATGCCGGGCTCAGAAAAGAGATCGTCGGACAACGCCACCGGATCAGGGTCGGGCGACGCAGACGACGCCGTACCCGCACAGGTTCCGCCCGAGCTGGACGTGTTTGAATTCGACCTGGCGCCCGCGCTGGCGCGTCTGCAGGGCCGGCGCAACCTGCTCATCTACATGCACGACAACCCCGATCCCGATGCCCTGGCATCCGCGTTCGGGCTCAAGCGCCTGGTCGAGCATGTCATGCCGATCAAGGCCACCCTGGTGTTGGGTGGCATCGTAGGCCGCGCGGAAAACCGAGCCATGGTGGAAACCCTCGAGATCCCGCTGGTCGCCGCTGAGTCATTGGATCCGGCCGCCTACGACACCCTGGCTATCGTCGACAGCCAACCGGGAACCGGCAACAACTCGCTGCCGCCCGGGCGACCGATGGATGTCATCATCGACCATCATCCAGCGCGCGAGGAGAGCGCCCAGGTCCCCTGGCGCGATATTCGGCCCGAGTTGGGCGCCACCTCGACCATCATCGTCGAGTACCTACGCGCCCTGAACGTGCCCATCGACACGCCGCTGGCCACGGCACTGTTCTACGCCCTGCGGGCCGAGACGCGCGATCTTGGCCGCGAGGCCACTCACGCCGAACGCGTGGCCTATCTGTTCCTTTTTCCGCTGGTGGACTTTCACCTGCTCTCGCGGATTTCCCAGCCCAAGGTGCCGCGCGCGCATTTTGCGGCGCTGGACCGCGCGCTCCGCTCGGCGCAGGTGTTGAGCGATCTGGTGGCTGTCAACATGGGCAGCATCGCCTACCCCGATCTGGTGGCCGAAGTGGCGGACTTGCTGCTGGCCTGGGAAGGAGCGCACTTCGTCTTGTGCTGCGGCTGCTACGGCGAGCGTTTCTACCTGTCGCTGCGCACCGAGCCCAGTGAGCGCCGAGCCGGCGCTTTGATGAGACAGCTAATCAGCACGGAGGGCGCGGCCGGCGGTCACGGCACCATGGCCGGTGGGCGCCTCTTCCGTCCCGTTGCGACCGATGCCGACAAGCAGGCCATTTTCGAGCAGATGGTCAAGCGCCTGCTCGATCTGATCGGGCGCGGAAGCCCGCCCAGCGCGCCACTCATTGGTTCCTAGTTTGACTTCGCGCCGTCGGCGGGCACAATATTGCGTCTTCATCGCTCCCCATGCCGGAGTGGCGGAATGGCAAACGCAGCGGACTCAAAATCCGCCGTCCTAACAGGCTTAGGGGTTCGACTCCCCTCTCCGGCACTGGTTCCTGTGCTCTCTGTAATGAACTCTGGGGCAAACCTGCGGGAAACTGTGGTTAGCACCTATGCTCCTCGCCCCTACTGGTACAGCTCTGCGCTGCCCGATGCGTCTCCGCCGGCGAGGAGCACCTTTCCGCTCGTCAATAGCGTTGCCGTGTGCCACTGCCTTGGTCCACTCATGCTGCCGATCGCCGTGAACGTCCCGGCGCTCGGATTGAACACTTCCACTGTGGCCGAGGATGCGCCTCCCGCGATGAGTACGCTCCCGTCGGTCAACAACGTCCCCGTGTGGAAGGACCGTGCCATGGTCATGCTGTCGGTCGCCGTGAATCTCCCAGCCTTGGGGTCATAAACCTCTGCGCTCGCGAGATGCGGGCCGTTGATTCCGCCACCGCTGATTCCACCGGCGATGAGCACCTTCCCACTGACCACCTGGGTCGCCGTGTGCCATGACCTGGGCTCGGTCATGTTGCCGGTCGCCGTGAACGTTCCCGTCGCTTCGTCGTACAGCTCCGCACTCGCCAGCGCGTCCCCGCTTCCGCCGACGCTGCCTGCGATGAGCACCTTGCCGTTGCCCAACGGCGTCTCGGTGTGCTCGAACCTTGCCGTGGTCATGTCGCCGGTCGGCGAGAACGTGCCGGCCGCCGGGGCGTATAGCTCCGCACTTGCGAGAACCCCACTGCTATCGCTTCCGCCCGCGATGAGCACCATCCCGTTGAGTAGCAACTTCGCGGTGTGCTCGAATCTGGCCGTGGTCATGTTGCTGGTTGCTGTGAATGTCCCGGTCCCTGGGTCATAT
>Ga0224523_1000814_pt1 | contig 14628 bp, 11 predicted proteins | sample CFST50metaG_FD_182732 | JGI IMG/M metagenome (GOLD analysis project Ga0224523, IMG submission 182732) | Peat soil microbial communities from Stordalen Mire, Sweden - C.F.S.T50 | ecosystem: Environmental > Terrestrial > Soil > Wetlands > Peat | place: Sweden: Norrbotten County, Stordalen Mire...
AATCTCTACCAGTTTTTGAATAAGGTCATCGCGTTTTTTATGCATGCCCGGCCTCAGAGAAATAACCATACTGCGGTAATCTATCGGGTTGCCCAAGCTGTAAATGCAGGATACGCTTGAAACAATAATAACATCCCTTCGCTCGGAAAGTGCGGATGTGGCGGAATGGCGAAGCTTGTCAATCTCATCATTGATAGCCGAGTCTTTTTCAATATAGGTGTCCGTCGTGGGAATATAAGCCTCCGGCTGGTAATAATCATAATAGCTGACAAAGTACTCAACCGCGTTTTCCGGGAAGAACTCTCTAAACTCGCTGCAAAGCTGCGCGGCAAGTGTTTTATTGTGCGCCAAAACAAGCGCGGGTCTGTTTACCCTCGCCAAAACATTTGCCATTGTAAAGGTTTTGCCCGAACCGGTTACCCCGAGCAATGTTTGCTCCATTTCGCCCTTGTTTAAACCCTCAACAAGCTCTTCGATGGCTTGCGGCTGGTCACCGGTCGGCAAAAAATTTGAGTGCAGAATGAATTTATCCATTAGAGTTCCCCATACTGTATGAACTTATTTTTTTCGGCTGCCGGGTTTGACCAATTCAAGGCTGCCTTCCTTGCAAAGCGGGCAATCCGCAGCTTCCCATGAAGCGACATCTGCCGAATAAACCGCTTTAAACGGTACGCCGAAATCAATTTTGCCGCCTGTTCGGTCAACGATAGAGCCGACACCGGCTACAATACCATCAGCTTTTTGAATAAGTTCAATCACTTCTTTGACCGAGCCGCCGGTGGTAACAACATCCTCAACAACCAAAACTCTTTGCCCCGCTTCAACAACAAAACCGCGTCGCAGGGTCATCGCGCCCGTTTCATCCCGTTCCGTAAAGAAGTTTTCACAGCCGATATGGCGGCTGACTTCATAGGCCATTTGCACCGCGCCCATTGCGGGGCCGATAACCAGCTGAATATTATCATTGGCATAAAGTTCCGCTAAAGCGGAGCAAAGTTCTTCGCTGTATTTTGTATTCCTGAATATTCTCGCGCACTGCAAATATTTATTGCTGTGCCTCCCCGAGGTAAGAAGAAAGTGACCTTCCAACAGCACGCCTGCTTCTTTCAGAATTTCCGTAACACGTTCATTGCTTAGCATAACAATTCCTCCACATAAATTTTATTACATAATAGTATACACTATATTAAACCTTTTGAAAAGCACAGTTTTATGATATAATATTTTTCATGGCACATTTTTAAGTGCTTAAAGGAGACGGTTTTCTGAAAAGCTTTGTAATAAATGAAAACGACGCAAACCAGCGGCTTGACAAGTTCATTGTTAAAAGTCTGCCCGGTTTGCCCGCCGCTCTTATGTATAAATATATCCGTCTAAAACGGATTAAAGTAAACGGAAAACGGGCTGAAATCTCCATGAGGCTGAGTGCCGGCGATTTGGTCGAAATGTATATCAACGATGAATTTTTTGAGCAGCCGGAAAGCCGTTATGATTTTCTTTCCGCTTCAAAAAAAATTGACATCCTTTTCGAAGACGAAAACATTATGCTGCTCGATAAAAGTGTGGGACTTCTCGCGCATCCGGATGAAAATGAATACGTTGACACGTTGATAACCAGGGTCAAGCGGTATCTTTATGAAAACGGCCGTTACAACCCTGCGGATGAAAGTTCTTTCACACCCGCGCTTGTAAACAGAATTGACCGGAACACCGGCGGAATAGTAATCGCGGCTAAAAACGCCGAAGCGCTGAGAATATTAAATGACAAAATGAAAAACAGGGAGGTTGAAAAATACTACCTCTGCGTTATACACGGAGCAATGCCGCAAAAAAGCGGTCTGCTGGAAGGCTGGCTTACGAAAGATGAGGACAGCAACAAAGTAAAAGTATTCAGCACACCGCGGGAGGGAAGCAAGGAGATAAAAACAAAATATACCGTTATTGCCGAAAAAAACGACTTAAGCCTGATTGAGGTTGAACTGCTTACGGGGCGCACGCATCAAATCAGAGCTCATTTTGCCTATATCGGGCATCCGCTGGTTGGAGACGGCAAGTACGGAAGCAACGCGAAAAACCGTGTCTTGGGCTATAAGAAACAGTTTTTGTACTCATATAAGCTGGTTTTTGATTTCAACACTGATGCCGGCTGCCTTGAATATCTTAATCATCGCAGTTTTGAAGTGAAAGATGTTTGGTTTGCCGTGAATTTCCCCGAAAACATACTTGCCGGCGAGTAACAATATTGCCGTATTTTGTCGAAATTGTAAATTTATTTCTCTGCTTATGATATATTGAAAAATCTCTCTTGTAAAAGATATAAAAATAGTATAAGATATATTCGTTATGCCGATGAATCTCAGTCGGATATTAATATTTTAGTAAAGGATGAAGAACAATGGCTAAAAATGACAATGGCAAAAGCAAAGCTGATAAATATCGTGAGGAACGAAAAGCCAGGCTTGCAAAAGCCAACAAGAAGAGCGCGAGTAAATCGGAAAAGAGTTTGAGAGTTCAAAAAATCGTTCAAAAGTCTATTTCAATTGCTTTAGTGCTTGCGCTGCTTTGCGGTATCGGCTGGCAAATAATGGGATTCACGGGCGTCATAAATATTATGACCACCACGATGACAGTCGGCAAAGAAAAAATCAGCGAAAGGGATTACGATTATTATTATGTGCTGATGTATAACTACACAAAGAACCAAGCCGCCCAGTATCAGCAGCAGTACAACTACAATGTTATGGGCTTTGACGCAACAAAAGCGCCGGATGCGCAGGATTACCCGCAGCAGGTCGACGGCAAGACAATCACCTGGGCGGATTACCTCGGCACTTCAGCCATTGACAGAGCGCAGCAATACGCCGTGCTTTACACTGAGGCGCTTAACGCAAAGTATAAGCTTACCGCTGCCGAGCAAAAGACCATTGATGACCAAATTGAGCAAATCCGTGCGACAGCAGCCAAACAAAACATGTCGCTTAACGCCTATTTGAGAGAGTTCTACGGAAAAGGCATCAGCGAAAGATTTTTAAGAGCTCAGCTTAAAAAAGAAACAATCGTTTCAAGATTCAGCACGGATAAGGACAATGCATTCAAAAAAGCATGCACTCCTGCCGTTGTAAAGAAAATTTACGATGCCGACAAGAGCGCTTATAATGTTGTAAGCCTGCGCGCTTTCAGCTTTCCGCTCACTACGCTGACAGCGAAAACAGGTGAATCTTCTGATTCTCTTGCCGCGCGCCAAAAAGCGGCAAACGCAAAGGTTAAGGCGAAGGCTGATGCTATGCTTGCGGCTGTTACCAATGACGCGACCTTTATTTCGCTTTCTAAAGCAAACAAAGTTGTTGCTACAGGCACAACTTATGACCCGGACGGCGAAACTGCGAACTTTTATAAAAGCAAGTCAACACTTGAGTCAAGCATTTCCAAGGACGCCGCGGCTTGGGCATTTGCAAACGGCCGCGTTGCAGGCGATAAGAAAGTTTTCGCAACAGACACTGCTTATTTTGTTGTTTGGCTGAAAACTCCCCAGTTCCCCAGTTACACGGTTAATGTGCGCCATATTTTACTTTCATTTAAATCCGATTCTTCCGATACTTCCGCTGCTACAACCGCGGAAATAGCGGCTGCAAAGGTGAAGGCCGATAGTATTTATGCCCAGTGGAAAGCAGGCAAGAGAACAGAGGCAAGCTTTGCGGCACTCGCGAAAACGGATTCAACCGACACAGGTTCCAACACAAAGGGCGGGCTGTATGAAAAGGTTACTACCGGGCAAATGGTTGCTCCTTTCGAGAATTGGAGTTTTGACCCCGCCAGGAAGCCCGGAGACACCGGCATTGTTAAAAGCACCTACGGTTACCATATTATGTATTTCGTTAAAGCCAATCCGACCGATTTTGCTTATATAGCAACCATCACCAATGACAAATCAACAAAAGACAATGACGCGTATGTGAAGGCGCTTCTTGCCGAGAGCAAATACAAACTTGTCAAGAACAACAAAAACATTACGCTTGCTCAGGCAAACGCCTTGAAGATCATTACACTCTTGATTGCTGCAGATGCCGCAGCTTCAGCAAGTTCAGCCACATCATAATCCGGCAAATAAGACATAAATCCAAACCGAGTTTTATATGAGTGAAAATCCCCGCAAAATCGTTTGATTTTGCGGGGATTTAATTTGCAGCCTATTTTAACGCCGTAAAGATAATCAGCTTGAGGCCTGCTTTGTAAACTCGCTTGAAGTACCTGAGCTTGTGTTTGTCAATGTCAGCGTGTTGCCTTTGATTTTGAAGTTGTAAGTTTTGTTATACTCAAGTGAAAAAGCTGAAAAAGTAAAGGTAATTGTATTTGCCTTTTTATCAATTTTGTAAGTACCGTTAATATCCGCCTCCAGGGAAGAAACGAAGAACTCAACAGGAATTTTCACCTTGCCGTCTTTGGAAAAATTGAAACTTATGCTTCCTGATTTCTGTGTCCATATACCGACAATCTGCCTTTCAGGGTTGTTGATTACAAAAACATAGGTTAACGCAAGCGCAGCGGCTACAAGGATCGCAACTAAAGCAATGACTGATTTTCTCATAACTCTTCTCCCTAATTACTATTAATGAGTACACAATTGAATGATAATATCATAAAACATCACACAAAATTTGTCTATAGTTTTTTATTTTTCAGCGCTGTTAAGCAGTCTCAATTGAAATGCTTGTTATCACGACATCCTCCAAAGGCTTGTCGCTGCCGTTAACCTTAACGCCGGCTATATTGTCAACAACGTCCATGCCCTCGTAGACCTGCCCGAAAACAGTGTGTTTATAATCAAGCCATGGTGTGCCGTTCGCTGCTTGAACAATAAAGAATTGGCTGCCGTTGGTATTCCTGCCGGCATTTGCCATTGAAAGCGAGCCTCTGAGATTGCGCAGGCCGGCGTCGAATTCATCCGCGAAAGCTCTGCCCCAAATGCTTTGGCCTCCCCTGCCCGTCCCCGTCGGGTCGCCGCCCTGCAGCATAAAGTCCTTGATGACTCTATGAAAAATCAGACCGTCATAATATCCGTTTTTGGCATGAGTTGTAAAATTTTCAACGGTCTTGGGGGCGGCATCAGGGAAAAGTCTTATTTTTATCACGCCCATAGAAGTGTTTAGCGTTGCGACAGTTTCACCCGGAATTGGTTTTTCAAGCTGAGAAATCATAGTCATCCTCCAATATTTATTTTAATCAGTTTAACATCAATCCCGCAACATTTCAACTGAAATCATTCTGATTCTTCCTTCTTTGCCAACAATATTTCAGCTGCTTCCTTTTGCTGCTTTCGGGAAAATTTATAGAAGAAATAAGGTATAGTGGCCAGCAGTGTGCTTACATCAGCTTTTCGAAGTAAATCGGATTCGTAATCGCGTAAAGCAAAGCGGGTATCGGCTTTTTAGCTTCCGTTTTTGATAATGTTCGCAAAACCGCCCGATGCAGAAGTCTGCTGAGAAACTTTTTGTTATACACAATTTGAGCCCTTAAAAATCCGCTTTCGCTGACATCCAGGACATGAGTGAAATTTTCATTTCCGGTGTTTTTGTATTCAGATACAAGTCCTTTTTGGTTAAACACCTGCAAAGTGTGCCCCCGTTTCATTTTGCTGACACTTATTGTAACAGTTGCCTTTAACCCGATGTTTACTAAATCCCCCACAGTGTTTTCTCCGCAGCGGATATCAATCATGGTTGAGTTCGGGTTGCGGGTAATTACACTGTGTCCGCTTTTTACAGCATCCAGTATCGTCTCTTTGTCGTTGCTGTCGCACCAGACCCTCGTTGTCGGCATAGCCAGTAAATCGGTAACAAAATAATCCCGGTGATAATCGGAACCGCCGACAACCGGAATACGCCTGCCTTCCTCCAGTTTCTTCTGCCACCAGGCAACAGCCTTCATCTCTTTGGCAACAGCCGGCCCGTTCCATATTTCAATACCATCGAAATCTAATTGGTCGATGTCCCAAATCATCCCGCATATAAAGCAAAACGGATGGTTCACCACACGCATGGCTCCCCGCTGTTTGCTTTGCCTGAGTTTTTCATTCAATTCATCAACATTGCCGACTGCGTATGAGCCGTCATAAGGCTTTTTGACACCGAGCAAATTGATATGGCCGTCATAGCTTGTCAGTTCCAATCCTTCGATTATAGTAAGACCCGCAATCAGCGGTATCGGCATATCCTCTGTTGAATTGTTATGGTCGGTTATAAATAAAAAGTCCAAGCCTTTCGCTTTCGCTTTCTTGCACAATTGCTCATAGGTATATTTACCGTCGCTGTTTGTGGTGTGGGAATGAATGTCGCCCTTTAAGTAACGAAATTCTTTGAATGTAAATTTAATATCATAGGAAACCTTTGATCCGCTTGATTTCACCTGAAAGCAGCCAATAAGAATCTGCCATGTGCCTTTCGGTTCCTTCCGTTTGTAGCCGTCCGATGCAAAACTTTTGCTGATGATTATCTTCCTCGTATTGGAACCGCTTGAGCCCAAGTCATCCCCGTTTTCATCGATCAGCGCGAAATCAATCACGTTTTTTTCTTTATCGGTTACGGTTGAGTTTGCCTCATCGCCGGTATAGCCCGGTTTTATTTCAATTGTCTCCACATTATCTGGGATTTTTAAAGGCAGGCGCAGAAATTTCTTTTCATCCGACTTTTTAATGTCATACTCAATTTTTTTGGTTTCAAATTTCATTTCAGCAGTCTCCTTTTATACATAGCAAAACGGTATATAAAATATACCATACATCTATATCTGTTGCAAGATAAACAACCTGAACGTTGAAGCTTTAATGAAGTATGCTACGCACATGAAGTATCTCGCTCTGCTCAAAATGCAGCGTGTTTCACACATGAAGCAAAGTTTGCCCCATGTTCGATAGAACACTTCATGCCGTCAGGCACTTCATATTGCGCAGCAATGCTTCACTCGCCGGGAGGCAAACTTCATTGAAAAAAGCACTTCTTCAGAAGTGCTTTTTTCTGGCTGGGGTGGCTGGATTTGAACCAACGAGTGACGGAGTCAAAGTCCGTTGCCTTACCGCTTGGCGACACCCCAAAATGTATTTTATTAAAAACGCAAAGCTTGCGCCTTGCGTAGTTAGGCAAAATGGGGTGGGTAGTGGGATTCGAACCCACGACATCCAGGACCACAACCTGGCGCTCTAACCCCTGAACTACACCCACCATATACCCATATTGAACCTGCGTTGCCGCGGGCGAAAACGCGCCTTGAAACACAACTAAAGGAGCGAAGACTGCCCGCCACAGGCTTTTGGCGCGCTTGAAGGGACTCGAACCCCTGACCCACTGCTTAGAAGGCAGTTGCTCTATCCGCCTGAGCTACAAGCGCGTGTTGAAACAAATGGAGCAGGTGATGGGAATCGAACCCACGTAACCAGCTTGGAAGGCTGGAATTCTACCATTGAACTACACCTGCACATTCGCAACGGTGATTATTCTAACACAGCGGGCGCATGATTGTCAATAAAAAAATGATTAATATCGGTATAAATTGAAACAGCCTTTTAACATAGAAAACCGAACCTTTATTTGATAATCATCATCATTTCCAACCTGTTAACTTATATAAATCCGTTGCTTTAGGTGCATTTAAAAGCATTAAAGCAACGGATTATTATATGGCAGCGACTAGAGTAATTTTTACCGATGTTATCATTTACCGTTCTTAACATAAAGGTCTGAGATACTTTGAGCCTTTTCTATAACGGACTTTTTCAGTTTAGCGGGCGCGTTGATCTTTATGTTTGGGCCATATTGCATAATCCATGAAATAAGCCCTTCGCTGACAGCCGCTTTCACCCGGATTATAAAATACTCGTCTCCGTCAGCCTTCAGCGGTATCTCTTTACCGAACCGGTCAAGAATATCGTCAATAATCGTATTCGAACAGCGCAGTTCGATTTGCTGCGTCTCGCCCGAAAACATATTGAACACTTTTCTTGAATAATCCGCGGCGTCAAAATAATCCTTGTATTCCGAAACCTCCGAAAAACTGCGGATTTTTTTATCAAGTATCTTCACCTTTTCCATGCGGTCAAGCCTTGTGTGCATCAAGTTATCGTATTTCGGGTTATTGCAAACCAGATAATAATGATCATTTATCCAGATGAGCGCGTAAGGGTTGACAATAAAGTTTTTTTCCTCGCTGCGGGCAGTCATCTTGTTAGTCAGTTTTCTTTTGAAATACTTAAACTCAACCTGCCTGCCCTGCTGGATTGCATTGTTCAGGATATCAATGGTGTAATAAATCTCTTCGTTTTCACACTTTAACTTGTTCTCAATAAATATTTGTTTTTCAAGCGCTTCAGCCTGGCTGCTGCTGACAAGCGAACTGACTTTTTTAATTAATGCGCTTGTCTTTTTTGATGGAATAAAATAGGCGGCTTGAACAGCATCTATCAGCAACCTTACTTCGGCCAATTCAAACGTTCTTGACGCCATAAAATAACCACGTTTCGGCGACCTTGCGTTAACAATATCCAGCCCGAATTGCCTTAACACTTCAATATCGGAGTAAATTGACTTGCGCTCGGCTTCAATTCCGTATTCTCCAAGCTTTTGGCAAATTTCATTTGCGGAGAGAATGTTTTCCTCATCTGTTTTAAACCAGAGGATATCCAACAAACAAAGAAATTTGAGCTTGGAGCCCTGCTTGCCCGGCATAAAAATCCCCCTTTTTCCCGATTTTTATCACAAATAATATCTATAGAACCGTTTTTTTGTTAGACCGGCAAACAATACAAAAAAAATGTTATTCATAGTAATTTAAGAATCTGCATTGCAGTTTCCTTTATACTATAAGAATAACACCTTCAATAAAAAATACAATACAACATGCAAAAGTGGGTCTTATTTATGCAAAAGTGGTCATGTGTCCATAAAATCGGTCACAGTATTTCATTTTGCATATATATTTTTAGATTAAAACGCCCTTCTTTTTGTGAAATGGTCAAATTGCCGTTATATTTGTTTACAAGTTCTTCAATACTCTGCAACCCGAACCCGTGCAGACCGGTATCTTTTTTGCCGGTCGCAATTTTACCGTCGATAATTTCGGCAACGGTTGAAGTCGGATTTGTCAGCTCAATTGTTAAATGATCGCCAACCTGTATCATTTTCAGCTCAATGTCTTTTTTGCCGGTGGTTTTGATTTTTGAGCATGCCTCAATAGCGTTGTCCAATGCGTTGCCGACAATAATACAAAGGTCGATATCATCGATTTGATTTTTCGCGTTGATAAAAACATTGTGAATAAAATTGATGTTGGATTGTTCAATATTATGATACTTCGTATTCAGCAGCGCATCGAGCGCGTCATTCCCAGTTTTTATTGAATTTGATGCGCCGAATACGTTATTGCACAGTTCATCGATTTTGCTTTTTGCTTTTTCTATTTCATTATTTGTAATAGCAATAGAAACTGCAAACAATTGATTTTTGGTATCATGGACAGTTTGATTGGATAACTTATATTTTTCAGCTATTTCTTTATAATATTGTGTTTGATATTGCAGCTGCTGTTGTGCCAAAAAAGATTGTTGAGCATTTTCATCCTGCCTGAGCTGCTTTTCAAACATATAAAAAACCAATAGATTTGATGCAATTAACATAATTGCGGCAACGGCAACAAATACAATCGTTTTTGTTTTGGAAAATGAATAGGCATATTCCGACATTAAATAAATGATAAACAAAGTGGTTAACGGCAGAGACATCATCGGAAAAAAGCTTGTTCTTGAAATCTTTGTACCCGCAGGCAGCTTTTTATATTGGATTGCTTTTACTAGCATTAAAAGAATTGCCTTTGATATAAAAACGCCCTCAATATAGTAAACTATATTCGCTGAAAGTACTTCAACGCTTCTTGATGTCACCACTGCCAATAAAATACCGGTTAACACTTCTGCTAATACCCCTATAATGGTAAAAATAGTTCCCGCAAAAGCTTTAACCAGCAACCGGCTAATATATATGAGTGAAAGCGATAAACTAAGTGCGAACATTGCAACCAACAGAATGAAAGAATTTTTAATACTAATCACTGAAATAGAGGAAATCACAAAATATAACGCATAAACCAAAACTGTTGTTTTTCCGCTGACTCTACGTCTCCCGAAAACTGTGCTAAAAAAAATATATATTGCAATCGTATCCATAGCCGAACTGAAAATATCAATGAAAGATTTCAAATAATTCATACAATACTCCCCAAAATATAACTGTTAAATATCCCTTTCACACTTGCTCTTAAATGTTTGCTCAACGGTATTTCCTTACCGTTTGACAAATGGATTTTAGTTAAATCAATCAATTTTATATATCTCACATTCACCAGATAGCTTTGATGGCATTTGACGAAATTATAGCTGCTGAGTTTCTTTTCTTCTTCCGAAATTTTCCCCACACATTCGCATCGGCTGCTGCCCGTATTAACAAACAAATGACGGTTGGAAGCCTCAATATAATATATTTCACTTATCTCAAGAATAGAAGTTTTATCCTTCCATTTTACCAAGTATTTAAAATGGCTGATTCTGTATAACTCAAGCGCGCGCTCGAAATCTTTTTTAAAATCTTCTTCTTTCACCGGCTTCGTTAAAAATTGAAATGCGCCGACTCTGAATGTGTCGGAAACAAAGCTTGTGTAGCTTGTTATAAAGATAATAATTACATTCTGATCTTTTTCTCTGATTTTTTTAGCAGCCTCGACGCCGTCAACATCTTTCATCCGAATATCCAAAAACAGAATATCAAACTGCTGCCCTTTTGAATAGGCGTTAATTAAATCTTCCCCGCAGACAAATTCACTTTCTGTGATTTCGGGTTTGCTTGCTTTATACGGTTTTATATAATTAGAAATGATTGCTCTGAACTCTTCATCATCGTCACAAATTGCGATCTTCACACTGGCACCCCTTTTCAAACTTCATATATCAGATTATGAATTAATATTTGTTTTTCATTGTTAACATTCTAACTTATTCGCAACTGATTTGTCAATCTGAAAAGGAAATATACTGAGATATTTTCTTCAAAGGGTTAAGAATGGGACTGCATACAAAGAAATATTGTGCTTGCATTAACAGATATGATTTGCTATAATATTGCAGCGGTAAAAGCCCATAACCGGGTTATGTTTTACGCTGTTTATTAGAGATAAATTATTATTTGCGGGTATGGTGAAATTGGCAAACACGTTGGATTTAGGATCCAATGGTCGTAAGGCTTTGCAGGTTCAAGTCCTGTTACCCGCACCAAAATGATGGCAGTGCTTAAGCGCTGCCATCATTTTGGTATTTGTAACTCAGGACTTGGACCTGCGAAGGTCATCGCGTTAAGAAAACATCACAGTGTGATGTTTTTAGCGGGGAGCGGCGAGGCCGGTACCGCAAGGCGAAGCCTTGAGGTAACCGAGCATCATTATGCGAGCAGACAATCAAGCATGGCATAGACTTTTCTTAAAAGCCATAATGCCCGATTTTTCTTGAAAAACCGATATTATTATGTTATAATATTTTTTATTGAATATAATAAACTTTAATCAGGCAAAAATCCGGAGGTGATATTTATAATAGACTTCATAATTAAGCATAAACTCAAGTTGCTGTCAGTCGCTATTATTCTTGTGATAATTGTATTGATAATTATAATGTGTATAGATTTGATTCCATTGATGAAAAATGTTGCTGCGCATATTTCAAATGAGAAAGTAGTTGTCTCGGTTATAAATAATTATGGCCTGAAGGGTATCTTAATACTCATCTCATTAGAGGCACTGCAGATTATATCCGTAGTTTTTCCGGCAATTCCTATTCAGATACTTGCAGGCCTCACTTTCGGTATCTTCTATGGACTTCTAATCTGTATTGCCGGAAGTTTGATAGGCAATACCATTGTTTTTGTCTTAGTCAGGCAGCTTAAATTGACTTTCAACTTCAAATTCCTGACACATGAACCCAAGAAAAGTAAATCAAAGTGGGATTTCTCGTTTGTTCGTGACGCAGAAAATGTAACGATGCTGGCGTTTTTACTTTTTCTGATTCCGGGGGTCCCTAATGGCATCCTTCCGTATATTTTTGCGAATACAAAGATAACCCTTCTCCGTTATCTTCTATGCGCTTTGACAGCGGGAACACCCTCAATATTTCTTAGCATTTTAGTAGGCGAGCGGATAGCAAAGGGTGACGTCTTTACCGCAGTGCTTATTTCCGGGATAATGGTATTCATTTCGATTGTTGTACTTCTGATGCGAAAGCGCCTGATTGTATTTTTAGAAAAACGCAGTAATAAATCAAAAGTAATAGAAATATAAAATTTAATTTCACTTGAAAAGTCAAATTCGTAATGCTACAATTCCATTGGGTTCTAAATTCATTTTGAACTGGGGGATTATTTGATGAGCAGTATTTTCAACAAACGTCAGATCGACGCGCTCAAGAAAATAGGTTATGCTTTCCTCTCTTTCCCAAAATTGCTGAGCTCCGGCAGTTTAATCAAGTTCCTGGCGGCTATTCTTGTTTTTATGCAGCTTATGGGCGCGCTTATCTTTGACACGCCGACCAACCCAAGCGGGCCTAAACTTGATATGAGCAAATTCACCTTAACCTGGTCAGATGAATTTAATACCGGTACATTTAATAAAACATACTGGTCCGGGCACTACTGCTGGGGAGATGACGGCACCTGGCCCAGAGATACCGCCTACTGGAACAGAGGGCAGGTCAGTTTCCGTGACGGCAATCTTATTCTGAAGGCATCCTACCTTCAGAACGGTCCTGTCGGTCCTCAAGGACCTTACGGCCCGGCATATTATTCCTATGGCATGGACACAAATCCTTGGACTGACGGACCTACGAAGCCCGGTTTTCAGCAGTTATACGGTTATTTTGAGATTCGCTGCATTCTGCCAAAAGGTGCGGGGCTTAACCCTGCTTTCTGGCTGCTGAGTGATGGCATGTTTCGCACTGATCCGGTTGGGCTTACCGATGGCGGCGTAACCGGCTGTGAAATCGATGTTTTTGAAACAAATACCGTGAAAAATCTCTTTTTCGACAATTCCGTTTATCATACAATCCATGTTGACGGCTATGAGCAATATCACCGCTCCGAGATGCAGGGTCATTTTTACGCGAACAACCCATATGAGGAATATAATACCTACGGTTTGGAATGGAATCCTGACGGCTACATTTTTTATATCAACGGTGTTGAAACAGCGAGAACCGATTTCGGCGGTGTCTGCCAGGTTCCGCTTTACCTGATAATATCTTTGGGTGTCGCCGCTAATATAACAGACAACAAAAATCTGCCGGCGGAATTTATTGTTGACTATGTAAGGGCTTACCAGTATAAAGACCGTCTCAACGCCGGATAATATTACTGTTTATAAAAAATAGCACTTGGCCAAATCGGCTGAGTGCTTTTTTGGGATATAATGAATATCAATTATCGGGCAAATTGTGTTTTAATAAACGCAGACACTTCAGCCCATGCAGCTCTGCTTTCAGGCAGCATATTACCGGCCATTTGGAATACATGGAACATCCCGTAGTATTTTGTCAGTTTAACATCAACCCCTGCTGCTTTCGCCTTTTCGTACACCGTCACAGAATCGCTTTCAAGCACTTCGTATGTGCCCACTTGAAGCAGCATGGGAGGAAACCCCTTGAAACTGCCATACATTGGTGAAAGGTATTTATCCTGCAGATTTGTGTTTCCGGCATAAGCCGGTGATTTAAAGCTTTTGCTTATTGATGTGCCTTTCTTAATACCGAACATTGGGTCATTATAAATATTGTAGGTATGTGACGCGCCTTTCCCTGCAAGGTCTGCCCACGGCGACATACACACAAGCGCCAATGGCAATGCTTTACCTTCGTCGCGAAGTTTTTCTGTAAGAGCAAGCGTTAGATTCCCGCCTGCGCTGTCCCCAACAACAATGATATTTTCGGGCTTATAACCTCTTGCCAGCAGGAATTCCCAGCCCTCCATTGCATCATCCAATGCTGCGGGATAGGTGTTTTTGGGAGCAATTCGATAATCAAGGGACGCAACATCTGCCCCGCCCGATAATTTCGAGTATCTCACGGCAAAATTACGGTACATATCCGAAAACCCGATAACATATCCGCCGCCGTGAAGCTGATAAATAACATTTTTATGAGACCCGCTGCTGTTTTGCAGGAGTTCCAGCTTTGATTTTGATAGGTCGTATTTTATGTTTGTATAGCCTGTTGGCGTTTTCCAAGTTGACCCTTTACTTGCATAATCAGCCCCTACAGTAAACAAGCCGCCATTTTGCAGAGCCGGCATTTGCATAACGAGTCTTATGCTTTCTCGCGCAAGCGTTCCGGCAAAGGATACCTTCAAATCAGTTCTTCCGAATATTAAGCCGGAAAAGGCAAGCACTATCGCAAAAATCCAACATGCCAAAACACGCCAACCGTGCCATAGCTTTGTCCTCCGGGCTAAAACAAGAACTGCCGCCAACGCAGCCGGGCAAAGATATACATACCATTTGCAGCCGATTAAAAGCATTAAACAAAAAACGATTCCGAATATCAACAGTATGGCAATG
>Ga0224523_1000815_pt1 | contig 14579 bp, 11 predicted proteins | sample CFST50metaG_FD_182732 | JGI IMG/M metagenome (GOLD analysis project Ga0224523, IMG submission 182732) | Peat soil microbial communities from Stordalen Mire, Sweden - C.F.S.T50 | ecosystem: Environmental > Terrestrial > Soil > Wetlands > Peat | place: Sweden: Norrbotten County, Stordalen Mire...
TCGGGAAAGAGGAGCTACAATTATTTTTTCAACTCATAACATGGAATCTGTTGAAGAACTTTGTGATAATATCACTTTAATCGATAAAGCAAAAACTATTCTTGAAGGAAGTGTGAACGAGATTCGAAGTAAGTGGGCTGCAAACGAATATGATCTTGTATTTGACGGAGATGTGAAAATTGAGGGGAATGGTCATTATAGCATTCTGAAACAGCAGAAAGACAACAATAAAAGTATTTTCAGGCTGAAGACTACCTCTGAAATCAATACTAATGATATCCTGCAAAATGCTATGAAATCGGGTAATATTATATCTTTTAACCCCGCTTTGCCATCAATGAATGAGATCTTTATAAGAGTAGTTGAAACCCGTAATTAATACCAGCCATTAACATCGAAACCTTCTTATTATGAACAAGATATCCGTAATTATCAAAAGAGAATATGTAACCAGGGTAAGAAAAAAGTCATTCATAATAATGACTATTCTTGCTCCTATTCTCATGGCAACTATAATTATTGTACCTACTCTCATTATGACCAACCAGAGTGGTGAATTTAAAAAGATTGCAGTAGTTGAAGATAACTCCGATCTTTTTAAAGGTGTTATTAAAAACACAAAGGATGCCGAATTTGTATACCTTGAAAACACTAAAGTTGAGGACCTCAAAAAGACTTTTGAAAAGTCGGGATATTATGGAATCCTGTATATTTCTCCTGAACTGATTAATACTCCAAATGCTGTTTATCTTATCTCAGGCAAACAACCACCGATTGGCCTGCTTCAACATATAGAAAACTCCCTTAAAAAAGAAATTGAACGACAAAAGTTGCTTGCGTATAAGATTGAAAATCTTGATGACATAATGAAAAACGTCGAGACAAATGTATCTGTTCAGACTAAAAAGCTGGATGAATCCGGAGTAGAAAAAAGGACAAGCACCGGAATAGCTATGGCGCTTGCCTACATACTTGGTTTCCTGATGTATATGCTTGTTTTCATTTTTGGTGCGCAGGTTATGAGAGGAGTAATAGAGGAAAAAACAAGCCGGGTTGTAGAGGTTATTATCTCTTCAGTTAAACCGGTACAGCTAATGATGGGAAAAATAATTGGAATAGCACTGGTTGGCCTTACGCAATTCCTGATCTGGATTTTTCTAACAGTTGCCATTGTAGGGGTTCTGAAAACATCAATACTTCATAAAACAAATACTACAGAAATCTCAAAATCGATGCCCCAGAATTTAATGTCGGGCAATCAACCACAGGTTGCCGTACCGACCCAGACTCAGGAAATGTCACCGCAGCTTGCCGAATTCTCCAAAATGTTCGACAGTGCAATGAACCAGCCATGGGGTTTAATAATAATCTGTTTTATTTTCTATTTTGTTACCGGCTATCTTCTGTATGCTTCAGTGTTTGCTGCAATTGGTTCGGCAGTTGATAACGAAACAGAAACTCAACAGTTTATGCTTCCTGTAACCATCCCTATAATTCTTGGATTGATGGTGGCTATGGGCACAATGCAAAATCCTGAAAGCCCACTCTCATTCTGGTGTTCAATGATCCCGCTCACCTCCCCCATTGTAATGATGGCACGAATTCCCTTTGGCGTTCCATACTGGCAGATTGCAGTTTCGATGGTATTAATGCTGATAACTTTTGGTGCATTTGTATGGATGGCAGCAAAAGTCTACAGAACAGGTATTCTCATGTATGGAAAGAAAACCTCATGGAAAGAAATGTGGAAGTGGCTGAGATACAGTGGATAGAAAAGGCGGAGGGCGGAGGGCTCAGAGCTCAGAATCAGGGTTGAGATTTCTTTGTGCCCTTTGGATTTAAAACTTTGTGAACTTTGTGGTTAATGAATTTTAATAAAAATAAATGTCTAAAATTCTGGTCATAGACGATGAAAGGGCAATCCGGAATACCCTGAAAGAGGTTCTGGAATATGAGAAATATGAAGTTGACCTGGCAGAAGACGGACCAAAAGGACTTGAAATGTTTTCCGCTAATTCATATGATATAGTTCTATGTGACATCAAAATGGCTAAGATGGACGGTATCGAAGTGCTAGGAAAATTATCGGAGACTTCATCAGATACACCGGTGATTATGATCTCGGGACATGGCAATATAGATACTGCAGTTGAATCAATAAAAAAAGGAGCGTACGATTTTCTTGAAAAGCCACTTGATCTTAACAGACTCCTCATTACGATTCGTAATGCGATGGATAAATCGACACTAATCACTCAGACTCAGGTCCTTAAAAACAAGGTAAGCAGGATGTATGAGATTGTTGGCGAGTCGGAGGCTATTGAAAAGGTCAGAAGTATGATCGACAAGATTGCTCCTACTGAAGCCAGAGTGCTTATCACAGGCGCAAATGGAACAGGGAAAGAACTGGTTGCCCATCAGATACATGAAAAAAGCAGCAGGGCAAAAGGTCCATTTATTGAAGTCAATTGTGCGGCTATCCCCTCGGAACTTATTGAGAGCGAACTTTTTGGTCACGAAAAAGGTTCATTCACTTCAGCAATCAAGCAGAGAATTGGTAAATTTGAACAGGCTAACGGAGGTACCCTTTTCCTCGACGAGATAGGAGACATGAGCCTCTCAGCACAGGCAAAAGTTCTGAGAGCTCTCCAGGAAAATAAAATCAGCAGAGTTGGCTCTGACAAAGATATTCATGTTAATGTACGGATAATTACAGCAACAAATAAGAACATTAAAAAAGAGATTGAAAATAACGGATTCCGTGAAGATCTGTATCACAGGCTGAGTGTTATCCTTATTCATGTTCCAACTCTTAATGAAAGGGAAGATGATATCCCTGTCCTGGCGGAGTACTTTAATGCATTAATTTGCAATGAGTACGGAATGAGTAAAAGAGTAGTTAAAAAGGATGCAATACTTGAACTACAGAAAATTCAATGGACAGGTAATATAAGAGAGTTCAGAAATGTTCTTGAAAGACTTATCATCCTCTGCCCTGCTGAGATAACCGGGAATGATGTTCTGGCTTATGCAAAACCTGTTTCCGGATCAAATATATAATCTTCTGTGGTCCTCTGTGGACCCTCTGTGGTTCTCTGTGTAACAAATAAGAACTATCACAGAGTGGCACAGAGAAGACACAGAGAGACACAGAGATAATACTTACTAACTTATGTACCGGATAGAAAAAGATAGCTTAGGTGAAAAACAGATACCATCTGAAGCATTATACGGTATTCATTCTGTAAGAGCAAGAGAAAACTTTCCGGGGAATTCGACATTTCCGCCTGAATGGTACAAATCAGTGGGTACAACAAAATTAGCCTGTTACAACACCTACAGGAAATTCCGGACAGCCGCTGAAAGCAAACTTGGGATTAATCTGCCTTTTATAAAAATCAATGATGATATTCTGGATGTACTGTGTGATGCTGCTAAAGAAGTATCTGAGGGCATTCACTTTGATCAGTTTATTATTCCTGCAGTCCAGGGAGGTGCCGGCACAAGTATTAATATGAATATCAATGAGATAATTACTAATTCAGCACTTTTAAAGAACGGACGTAAATGTGGTGAGTACTCCTATATTGATCCTCTTGAACACGCAAATATTTATCAGTCGACCAATGATGTAATTCCAACAGCTCTCACCATAGCTGTCATGAAACTTCTACAAACTCTCGAAGAAAAAATCAATCTGCTCCGGCAGAAGGTGGAGGAGTTTGAGAAGAATAACAGGGAAAAGCTTCGACAGGGATATACCCAGATGCAGGAGGCTGTTCCCTCTTCCTTCGGATTACTCTTCAGTGCCTATAATGAAGCCCTTTCGCGCGACTGGTGGAGGGTTTCAAAATGTTCTGAAAGAATCAAACAGGTTAACCTGGGTGGTGGCGCTATCGGTACAGGGCTGTCTCTTCCACGTTTTTTTATAATGGAAGTTGTATCTGAACTTCGTAATCTTACCGGGCTTTCTCTCGCACACAGTGAAAATCTTTCTGATGCTACATCTAATATGGACAAGTGGGTTGAGATTCATGCAACTTTAAAAGCCCATGCCGTAAATCTTGAAAAAATGTGTTCCGACTTACGTCTTCTTGCATCAGACATTGCCGGTGAAAGAACTATTTCAATACCCGACCGTCAGATAGGAAGCTCTATTATGCCCGAAAAGATTAATCCTGTAATACCGGAATTCGTCATTTCTGCAGCTCATAAAATATATTCCAACGATGTTCTCATCTCCTCGCTAAGCGGACAGGGCGCTCTCGAACTGAATGCTTATATCCCTGTTATCGGATCTGCCGTTATCGAAAGCATTAATCTGCTTATATCATGTGACATTACCTTACTGAACAATTTATTCTCGGGACTATTGATCAATGAAACAGCCGGTTATGAAGTTGTTATCAATAGTCCATCAGTAACCACAGCTTTAAGCCCGCATATAGGATATCACAAAGCAGCTGAACTTGCCAGGTTGATGAAAGATAAAAAGATAAACATCTTTGAAGCCAACAAGATTCTGAAATTGATTGATGAAACAAAACTCAAGTCAATTCTGGAACCGGGAAATCTCTTAAAACTGGGGTTTTCACTCGATGATTTGTAGCGGGCATCAGGCGTCGGGCGATAGATTTACATAGGAGCTGTTTAATAAGTCGAAATCCATTAAACACAAAGGTCGCAAAGGAAATACGCAAAGATCACAAAGAACTGAAATATATGATGTTACCTTTGTGCACTTTGAGCCTTCTTTGTGTACTTTGTGGTTAAAAAGAACTTTTTCAACACCCACTAGATGACAAAAAATCACTAATTTTGCAGCAAAATTTCACAGAATGGCTTCCAAAGGACGAGAATCACAACCTCATATAGGCATTTATGGCCGTCGTAACAATGGCAAAAGCAGCCTGATAAACTGCCTGGCCGGGCAGGAGATTGCCATAGTATCTGACCATGCAGGAACCACCACTGACCCTGTAAAAAAATCATTTGAAATAACAGGTTTTGGCCCGGTTATCTTTGTGGATACAGCAGGTATAGATGACTCCGGTGATCTTGGACAGAAAAGAGTTGACCGGACTGTAGGTACACTGGAAATTATCGACCTGGCCCTTCTTGTTGTAACTGATAATTCATGGGGGAAATATGAAGATGAATTTATAAAGAAATTTAATGATCACGACCTTCCATATATTGTAATACACAGTAAATCTGACATTCAGAAGCCAATTGCTGAATTTCAATATAAGGTTCTCAAATTAACCGGCACTCCGCTATTTGAATTTTCTTCTGCCGATAAACGAAATTATGAGGAGCTTATAACCCTGATCCGGAATACAATACCTGAACACTCCTACAAAACTCCTTCTTTGTTGGGTGACCTGATCAAGTATGGCGATATTGTAATTCTAATTACACCCATTGATATTGAAGCCCCGGCCGGTCGTCTTATCCTTCCTCAGATGCAGGCCATAAGGGATATTCTTGACAATGAAGCTGTTGCTATAGTTTTAAAAGAAAGGGAGGTTGATGCTTTTCTTAAGAAGACCCGAATTAAACCGGTACTGGCAATTACTGATTCACAGGTATTTGTTAAGGCTGATGCATCCATTCCTAATAACATCCCTCTGACCAGTTTCAGTATCATGCTCGCCCGGTTTAAAGGTGATTTTGATAATTATCTTAAAGGAACTCCGAAAATATCTGATTTAAAAGACGGAGACAGGGTACTTCTTCTTGAATCATGTACACATCATGTCTCCTGTGATGATATAGGAAGAACTAAAATTCCCCGGTGGATAACCAGTTTTACAGGTAAAAAGATTGAGTACGATGTTGTAGCCGGTCTTGATTCTTTATCCAAACCCATAACTGACTACTCTCTTGTAATACAATGTGGTGGCTGCATGATAACCAGAAAACAACTTCACAACAGGCTTCAGCCTGCAATTAAAGCAGGTGTTCCTGTTACCAATTACGGTATGGCCATTGCGTATGTACAGGGCATTTACAACCGGGCTATTGCTCCGTTTGTGAAAGGAGAAAAAGATAATTCAACCTACCTATAATGACTTGTAAGCACATTCCTTATTTTTTACCTCTCCCTAAATCCCTCCCCCAGGAGGGAGGGACTTAAAATCTCACTCTGAGGTAGATGGAGAAATACATATAAACGACCAGAGTAAGGAATATGATGATGGACGTACAGGAGAACTTGAAAAATCTGGAATTTGTTTCAAGAACAGTACTAAATAAATTAACTGAATTATCATCCCTCGCTCTCTTGGGAGCGGGGGACAGGAGGGGGTGAGGCAAGTTTTTTAAAATCTGAAATAAATAAATGGCATAACTTGCGTTGTTCTCATATGAAACAACAGGATTGCTATCACCATGATAACAGCAAACTGAGCAACAAGGGGAATTTTTATGAAAAGTCCCCTGTATGACTCTTTGGTCTTTTCAGGCAGAAAATGAATTATATAGGCCACGAACATCAATAATAATGCATTGCTATATGCAGGAAGAACAGTCATATATGATCCTGGAGAAAAATTCTCAAATATCTGTTTTAACATAATCTTCACGTTTTCCAAATCCTGGGCTCTGAAGAAGATCCAGCAAAAACTAACGAACTGAAAAGTTATAAAGACAGCAAATAATCGTCCAATCCAGGTTGGTCTTAAATGACTTTTAAAGATTGAATTCCATATCTTATTAATTACCAATCCAATGCCATGGAGTCCCCCCCAGATAACAAATTTTAATGAAGCGCCATGCCATAAGCCACCAAGCAACATAGTTATCATAAGGTTGAAGTAAGTGCGGATCTTTCCCTTCCTGTTTCCTCCTAAAGAGATATAGAGATAGTCGCGAAGCCATTGTGACAGAGATATGTGCCACCTTTTCCAGAAATCAGTTATACTTTTAGCCTTATAGGGTGAGTTGAAGTTTACAGGTAACCTGAATCCAAGGATTAATGCGACACCTATGGCAATATCTGTATATCCCGAAAAATCGCAATATATCTGCAATCCATATCCATAAATTGCCAGCAGATTCTCAAATCCCGAATAGATTGAAGGGGCATCAAATACACGGTCAACAAGATTAAGCGCTATGAAATTTGAGATTACTATTTTTTTAATTAACCCCTTAGAAATCATAAAAAGAGCATGGCTGAATTCCTGCTTTGAAAGCCTGAACTCCTGATATATCTGTGGAATAAAAACAGATGCTCTGACAATCGGTCCCGCAACAAGGTGAGGAAAGAATGAGACATAAAAACCAAAATCAATAATGTTCCTGACAGGTTCCATCTTTTTCCTGTAAACGTCAATAATATAGCTGAGCGACTGAAATGTAAAGAAGGAAATTCCAACAGGTAGTACTATATAGCTTATATCGAAATGTGTTCCAAGAAATGAATTTGAAAAAGTTGAAAGCAGGTCAAAAACTCTGAACCGGGTACCAAATACCTCATTTATAGTATTTATAATGAAACTTGTATATTTAAAATATCCAAGAAGTCCAAGATTCGAGATTATACTTAAGAGTACAAAGAATTTTCTTCCGACGCTTCTTTTCGATTTAAAGATCAATAAACCGCAGCTATAGTCGACTATTGTTACAAATATCAGTATGAACAAGAACAGACCACCTGCTTTATAATAAAAGAAGAGGCTCACTAAAAACAAGTATACATTCCTGAGAACCAATTTCTTATATACAAGGCTGTATCCGGCAAGTACGAACAGAAAAAATATCCAGAAAGCTGCTGAGGTAAAAATAAATGGTTTATCCGGATCAAAGTTTAATAAGGAAAATACAAGAGATTTAATAAAGCTTTCTTTTCCAATACCTGTTTTGGGTTTATCAATTACAACCATAGGAGCAATAGGAACTTTTGCACTCAATAAATCAATTGAAGCGCTCCCTGCAGTATCAATCTCACGGATAATGAACAAGGAAGATACAAGCATATCTGAAAGCGTATCTGCTCCGGTATAAGTAAAATGAATGAAGTCTTTCTGGGCCAATGGAGGTTTTTTTCCTGCCCATCTGATAATTGAAGATTTCCCTCCCATCGCCCCATACGAATTCCAGAAAATTACGCCAGCTTTGAGTGCGGCTCGTTTTTGAGCATCAATTATTGTTGGAATATTTTTGTACGATTTAATACTATCGCCATCATTTGCTGCCATATCTGTAACTCCAACAATTATTATCGGAGTCAGGGGAGAAATCTTCCTGATCAGCGCAATTTGTCTGACCAATCCTTTCTGATAATAAGAATAATCGTCTCTTACATTTTTTACAATGTTCAGACCATATTGCAGAATAAACAGATCAGGCGATAGTTTTTTATATGCCTCTCTGAGGTTGTCCCTGTCCACCATGGTAAATTCCAACCCGGCACTTCCACGCTGGGATATGTTGTCGACAACAACTCCTGTTTCACTTTCTATACTTATGCCATAGATATCGGGGCTTACCTTACCTTCAAATTCTATTTCGATATCTTTTCTTCTGTTTAAGGGACATCTGATCTCGTTAAAATCAGGACCCCTCTTTAGTGTATCGGTAAATAATTCATTATTTTCAGCTTTAACTACAACATTTACAGTACCCTCTGTTTTCCCATAAAATATCCGTAGAATATCATATTCAGAAGATGAGCTGTCTGCAACATTTGATGGTTTTATCCTTATGAATGCTTTTTCAGGAGCCGATCTTGTTTCTCCTTCAGGTAAATACCGGCAGATTGCCATAAATGGACCAAGGTTCCTGTGTGATATCTCCCCTGTTTTATAAGACAAATAATTATATCTCTTCCAGTTTGAGGACGATCGTATCCATAATGATTTAGTGTACATTACCGGCATCAAAGGCAAAAATAATCCGGGGCCGGTTCCCCCCCGTTCTTTTCTTAACATATACCTCAGATAGGAAGTAATACGGTCGCCTTCTATCTGTGAATCTCCATAATATAAAATCCTTATCTGTCCTCTGGAGTATTTTAAAGAATCAAGAAATCTCTGCAGCAGATTGTCTGACTTATGTTCCGGTATAACAGGAGATGAAACGGATGCTGCGATGGTGTCCGGGAGACTAATTTTAATAGTATCCGCCGGTTTATTTAGTATACTGTCCTTATTATTACTTCCTGGTGATAAATTACTTATAAGACGAGATGGAACAAATTCATCAATTGAAGGGAATAGCTGATTTGTATGAATTAAATAATGAAGACCGGTAAAACAGGCCAGGAAGATCAGTAATAACAAGAATGATCTTAAAGGTCGCATATATTAGGAAAGAATCAGCTCTTTTTCTTGATCTTCAGCTTCTGCCCAACCTTTATTTTGCCCGGATCAGATATATTATTTAATGCCAGTACCTGTGTTGTAGTCACATTATCAAACATCTTAACAATATCCCAGATAGAATCACCTCTGCGAACTGTATATGTTATGTACTCACCGTCAATCTCCCCTGGCCCAAGAGTTGTTGCCAAAGGCTGGGAATTGGATACTGCCGTTTTTCCGATTAATGCCTGTTTATCAGCAAGTTCCATTGTATTGATCTTCGAATAAAACTCAGATTTTGCAGGATCTATATAAACTACAAGTTTCTGACCAACTCTTATATTGTTTCGATAAATATTATTCCAGTTTCTGAGATCTGATAGCCCTACCTTGTACCATTCAGAGATGAAACCAATGTTATCTCCATCCTTTACGGTATAAATTAATTTGGTTTTACCTTTAATATTTGTTGTTATATAAGAAGAGCGAGTGGGATCAGCAATAAGAGTTGATTTGCGTAAATAAACATCTGATTTATATTGTCTTATAGTGTCTGTCAGGTCAATGAAATCTCCAAGATGGTTCATAGGAAGAGTAAGGGACTGTGGCTTTGAGGAGCCGGGAACGAGTCCAGTACGATATTGAGGATTAAGCGCCTGAAGCTCTCCTAAAGGAATATTCATCACCTCTGAAATCTGAGCTAGATGAATATCTTTGTTAACCATAATTGTGTCAGTAGCAACCGGAATATTCAGTGGTAACGGTTGCAGGTTATGCTCTGCATAATAGTTAACTGCATAAACTGCAGCGATATATTGTGGGATATATCCGCGTGTTTCCCTGGGAAGTCTGTAATACAAATCCCAGTAGTCTTTTTTATTACCTGATCTTTTTATTGCTTTATTCACATTTCCGGGTCCGCAGTCATATGCAGCAATGACCAGTACCCAGTCTTTATATATCTCATAAAGATCTTTTATATATCTTGCGGCTGCATGGGTTGCTTTTACTGGATCTTTACGTTCATCGACTATGGAGTTAATTGTAAGTCCATACATGCGGCCGGTACTGTACATGAACTGCCACATTCCTGCCGCCCCGGAGCGTCTGTTAACAGCATTTGGATTTAAAGCTGATTCAATTACTGCCAGATATTTAAATTCTGCAGGAAGACCATAAGAATCGAATACATCTTCAATCATCGGAAAATAATAATCTTTCAAACCGAGTACTGCGCAGAATTTTTCTCTTTGTCTGACGGTGTAAACCTCAATATGATTCCTGATAATATTATTGAAAGGAAGTTGTATTATTGAATTAATCTTTCTCAGCCTGCTTACGTAAACAGTATCAGGACATTGAAGTCCAACAGTATCTCCATCGTGTTCAGTAAGATTATTCTTGATAGCAATTTTAACATACCATGTAGTTACCAGGCTATCGAGATCACGGGCAATTCGTTCACTACTATCGTCCGATTTAATAATTATTGTGTCAACATCAGATGCCGCATTCACTTTCAGAACTGCCAGGAAGAGTATTATCAGTATGGCTTTAAATCTCATAGTTAAATAATTATTTTAAAAGTTCACTTTCAAATCCAAACATAGTCCCGCGCTCAGGAATCCGCCAGGCAAATTCATTTGCACTGGGACAAATGTAAGATTAAGATTATTACTTATATCATAGTTAAAAAGACTGGCATCAACATTTGCATCAAGTATTGAAATAAGATACCATCCTGCGATGCCAATATACGAAAGATCCCGGTATCTCTTGTAATAATCTACCATTTGAAGCATTGCATTTTTATAATTTGAATAAATTGAAGCATCGTAGCCTGTCGGATTAAAGAGAGGATCATAGGTACCCCGGTTGACAGACGGGGATATCACCTTGAGATAACTATCAGTCGCCAATATTTTATCTGTGAAATCCTGATATGCCTTCATATACAGCGTGTAATTCTTTCCATTGAATCCAGCACTATAGATAAGGGCACCGAAACCGGCATATACAACCGGTATTTTCCATATCTTCCTGTTATATATCTGACCAAGTCCGGGGAAGGAAACTGCCATCATTGTTGCCTTAAGTGTCTCAGGGGAAAACTTATGTTTAACCGGTTTGGTAACTACAAGAGTATCCTGCGCAATCATGTTCTGTTCCACGCAAAACAACTGCAGAATAAGTACAATCAGTATTTTATAATAGATCTTCAAAATAAAAATCACCGGTCTCTAAATTCTAAAACCAGTAAAACATCGCGATAAAGATAATTATTTTCAGGAGTTCAGCCGGTCAAATACTCCTAAAATGCGTTCCATTTCTTCGGGACTTTCAAATGGGATCACGATTTTACCTTTTCCCTGTTCATTTATTCTGAAGTTTACTTTGGCTGAAAATATCTTGTTAAGATGATCAGAAAGCTGAGTGAAATCATCATTTAGTTTTCTCTTTTTTTCAATCTTAGACGGGTCTTTGATCTTTTCAGATTGCAGTTGTCTTACCAGCTCTTCTGCCTGACGTACAGACAGTTCGCCATCTATGATTTTATAATAAACATTTATTTGCTTTTTTGGATCTTCAATATTGACGAGAGTCCTTGCATGACCCATCATAAGGTGTTTATTCTTAATGCCGAGTTGAATTTCAGCCGGTAGTTTCAGAAGCCGCAGATAATTTGCTACAGTCGATCTTTGTTTGCCCACTCTGTCACTTAATTGCTCCTGAGTTAGTTTACATTCCTCTATTAGACGCTGGAAGCTAATTGCAACTTCCATCGCATCAAGATCTTCACGCTGAATGTTCTCAACCAGTGCCAGTTCTAGCATTGCCTGATCATCTGCTGTTCTGACGTAGGCGGGAACATGAGTAAGCCCTGCCAGACGTGCAGCCCTAAGTCTTCTTTCCCCGGAAATAAGCTGAAAACGGCCTTCTCCAACCTCACGTACTGTAAGCGGTTGTACTATACCCAGCTTTTTAATTGAAGTTGAAAGTTCTTCAAGAGCCTGTTCGTCGAAGCTGGTTCTTGGTTGGAAAGGGTTAGCTTCGATTGAATCGACAGAGATATCAAGGTTCGCCTCAACTTTTTTCTCAAGGATCTCTTTCTCCACGCCATCTATTAATGCACCAAGACCTCTTCCCAACGCATTTTTCTTTGTCATATTCATTCTGTTTCCGATAATTGAAAAACCATGTAATTACTGTGCAACTCTTGTTTCCTGTTTCTCAATCAGCTCCTTGGCCAGGTTAAGATAGTTGACAGTGCCTCTTGAATCTGCATCATACAGAATAGCCGGCTGACCAAAACTAGGTGCTTCTGAAAGCTTAACATTTCTCTGGATTATGGTTTTAAAAACCATTTGCTGAAAGTGCTTATTGACCTCATCAGCAACCTGATTTGACAATCTCAGACGTACATCGTACATCGTAAGAAGAAAACCTTCAATCTCAAGTTCCGGATTAAGATTATTCTGAATAATTTTTATTGTATTAAGAAGTTTACCCAGGCCTTCCAGTGCAAAATATTCACACTGGACCGGTATTATTACAGAATGTGAGGCTGTTAGTGCATTAACAGTAAGAAGACCCAGAGACGGAGAGCAGTCAATCAGTATGTAATCATAATCTGCTTCGATTTTTTTAAGTACCTCTTTAAGAATTTTTTCCCTTTCATGCCTGTCCAGCATTTCAATTTCTGCACCTACAAGGTCAATATTTGAAGGGATTATTGAAAGATTCTCTACTTCGCATTTGAGCAAAGCTTCCTTTGGTTCTTTCCCGTCTATCAGGCAATCGTATATTGTGCATCTTATCTGCCGAGTGTCTACCCCAATGCCGGAAGTTGCATTTGCCTGAGGGTCTCCATCAACGATCAACACCTTCTTTTCAAGAGCAGCAAGACTGGCCGCCAGATTTATTGCTGTTGTTGTCTTCCCTACCCCACCCTTCTGATTTGCTATTGCTATAATCCTACCCATCTTTTTTCAGTTATCGAGTTATAATTTGAGTTTCAAATTTACAATTTATGCTATTCTGCTGCCGGTAGTGAAAGATGTAGTTGTAAACATTTTTTTCGGGGTTTTCAACACTTTATTAACATTGATTCTTTCTATTAAAAAACATAACTCACTGATTTTGTTGTCAATTACTAATCATGCAGATCAGAAACGCCTCTTTTATTACTCAGATTATGAGGAACAGTGAGTCTGATAAACAGATCATTAAAGTGATATTAATCCGGATTTTAAAAATTTTGTCTAATTATTTCCATCTTTGTCCGGCAAAAATCAGAAAAAAATGAATAACAATACCGATCCAAAAGAATGGCTGGTAATAGTAAACCCTAATGCCGGCAATGGAAAAGGGAAAAAAGACTGGGAAAAAATCGCCATTCTTCTTAATAATAATGCTCTACCTTATAATGTCAGGTTCACAGAAAAAAAGGGTCATGCCATTCACTTTACGATCGAAGGTATAGATTCCGGTTACAGGAAAATAATAACCGTAGGTGGTGACGGTACTCTGAATGAAGTTGTTAATGGTGTCTTTTTAAATAAGGTTTGTCCAACAACCGATGTCTCTCTCGCCCTGATACCCGTAGGAACAGGAAACGATTGGGGCAGGATGTTTGGGATCCCTCTTGATTATGAAAAAGCGATAAATATTATCTGTGAAAATAAACTGATGTTACACGATGCAGGCCTGATAAGTTTCTATGAGGGATCAGATAAGAAAGAAAGATATTTCATTAATATAGCGGGACTGGGATTTGAATCAGTTGTTGTAAAAAGAACAAATTATCAGAAGGACCGGGGCCGGGGTGGCAAACTGATATATTTCTATAACCTTCTGATGAGTCTTATTTCATATAAAAATACGAAAGCGGAGATTATTATAGATGGAGAAAAGATCAAGGCAGATATATTCTCTTTAAATGTTGGTAACGGCAGATATTGCGGAGGAGGTATGAGACAGACCCCCCGTGCTTTGCCTGATGACGGGCTGCTTGATATGACTATAATAAAAGGGATGGGCAAGTTTGAAATAATAAGAAACCTTAAGATCCTTTATGATGGCACAATTCTTCAGCATCCCAAAATTGACGGGTATAAATGTAAAAATATAAAGGTCAGTTCAGAATCTCCAATGTACGCCGAAGCTGATGGAGAATCTCTTGGTCAGACTCCTGCAGAATTCAATATTATCCCGGAAGGAATTAAGATTGTTTATGGAACAAGAATTATTCCGTAACCTTTATCTCAAACA
>Ga0224523_1000817_pt1 | contig 14562 bp, 10 predicted proteins | sample CFST50metaG_FD_182732 | JGI IMG/M metagenome (GOLD analysis project Ga0224523, IMG submission 182732) | Peat soil microbial communities from Stordalen Mire, Sweden - C.F.S.T50 | ecosystem: Environmental > Terrestrial > Soil > Wetlands > Peat | place: Sweden: Norrbotten County, Stordalen Mire...
AGACGTTTCTTACGAAAATTGTTATAGAGGGCCGGAATAAGCTTCCGGGCGGTAAGATCGCCTGTTGCGCCAAAAATGACTATGACTGTACCCATAGTGAACGGCCTTTCTTCGTATATGTTATCTGCTTGATAGCATTATATAAGAAACAGGATATTCTGATGATTCGTTCACTGTGTCGAAAAGGTGAATAAAGACGTGTCATTGAACTTCCCCTCCTTTCAATGGGTCGCTCCTACGGAGCTTGATAATGTTTCTCTTTTTATTGCCTATAAACAGTCTGCACCTATGGTGCCGAAGATAGCCATTCTAAAAATATGAATATCCGATGCTACGTACAGAATAAACCAATGGCGTACTACATCTGCGATATAAAAATGTTGACATTCTCACACGTTTCCTGCCTGCTTCAAACATTACACGCTATGGCGAGTTACCACGATGCAAAACATACTTCCCGCTTTAATCGCTCCGATAGGAGCGTAACTGTCTATAGCAATGCAATATAATAATATTTACAAGCCCCTTCGGGGCGGCCTGTTATTCGTTGCCATCCTTTTCCCCGGATTCCCTGCCTGCCTGCGGATTAGCTGGAAGCCTGACGAAGTCCTGCTGCGAGCAGGACTCTACAGCGGGTTTATCATGCGATTAAAAGACATTAATCGAATATATGCCCTTTTCTAAATTGACGCACGCTGATGATATTAAACACCGCGCCAATGCCCAATAAAATGGAAAGATGCGGCAGGATGGACATAAATCCCACTCCTCTCCACAATACTTCCATAAAACCTTCTATCGTCCAGTACACGACCGTCAGTTTGCTGAAAAACTGAATTGTCGGCGGCATAAAAGAAGTCGGAAACCATGCCCCGCCTATTGAACTCATACTCAGTATCAACAAAGTTCCTAATCCGTTTGCCTGCTGGCGGGTCTGGGAAAATGCGGCAATTAACATCCCGAGCGCCGTGCACGCTACCGATGCAGCGATGATGACCAGCATAAGATTCAAAAAATTTGAAAATATATCTATCTGAAACATCAACCACCCAAAAACGAACATGAAAAGCAATTGAATAATTCCGAGCGACATATTAAAAATATACTTGTTCCAGAGAATCTGCGTCCGCGAAACCGGAGAGGTCAGCATTCTCAAAAGTACTCCGGATCTCCGCTCATCAAACAATGACGATGATGTCGCTGTCAATGTGAACATAAGAAACATAACACCCCATCCGCCCACACTCCGGGTTGCCCATGGATTCTTCATCTCTTTACCGATAAGCTGTTGGTTCTCTATACTTACGATATTATTAAGGAAATTTGCATGGCCGCCGGCAGAATCTTTGCCTGCGATTTTGAAATTGGAAAGGTTAGGATGCAAAATGACATTTGTATCCACCTTAAAATATTTATGAATAAGAGAAGCCGCATTGCGATTAAACGCACTTCCGGATTTTATTCCTAAATATTTCTCGGTCTGCCGCAGGCCGCTTTGCGCCATGACCGAAGGGAACTGGCTGAATACAACCTGCTGGATGAGTCCACGCATGGTCTGCATTTCCATTTCATTCTTCGGATCATAATAAAATTTGACAAAGAGCCCGACAGATGTATCTGCGTACGTATCGGGCGGGAGAACCAATGCAGCGGATGCTTTCCCGTCCCGGACGTATTGCTGAATCGAAAGCGTATCAAATATAACTGTCTTTCCGGAATCCGTCTTAAAGGACTTGATGACAGAGAATGTTTTTATCGTATCGAGTGAAGATACTATACTTTGCGCTACGGGAGACGTGCTCTGGTTCAACACCGCAAGCCGTATTCCTTGCGGGCCGGAGCCCGACCCGCCGAAAACCGCCCCGAAGATGGTCATAAGCACCAGCGGCACAATAAAGGTCAATGCGACGGAGACTTTATCATTCCAGAAAATCCTGTATGAGCTTTTAAATAACCGATAGACCTGTTTCAATCCCGCAACCTCCTTCCTGTCAACTGGAGAAAGAGCGCTTCCAATGTCGGGCGCTGCAATTCAACCCAGGAATATTTTATATCCTGTTTTTCCATAGCGGCAAAAAATTTCGACAATAAAAATCCATCCGCCGGTTTTAATTCATAATGGTTGTCTTCTTCAAGGAGTGTTCCGAATTTCTCAAACGCCGCCCGGTTCTTTGCTGTCGATGGATTTTTGATAATCGAGATCGTTTCTTCGTAAGAGAGCTTTTCCAAAAGCTTATCCAAAGTGCCCAATGCAATGATTTTACCGTGATCGATAATACCGATACGGCTGCAAAGCCGTTCTGCTTCTTCCATATAATGCGTCGTATAGATAATTGTCATCCCCTGCTTGTTCAGTGAAGTAAGAAAATCGAAGATGGCGTTGCGGGATTGAGGATCAACGCCGACGGTCGGTTCGTCGCACAGCAGTACTTTCGGGTCGTGCAGCAGGCTCGCAATTATATTGAGCCGCCGTTTCATGCCGCCGGAAAATGTTTTTACTTTATCTTTGCGCCTTTCGTACAGCTCGACGGCATGGAGCTGCTCCTCGATACGCTTCTTCAAGAGCGTTCGCGGGATATCGAACATTTGACCGAATATTTCCAAATTTTCCTGCGCACTCAGCTCATCGTACAAAGAAAGGGATTGAGGAACAAATCCGATTTTCTTTCTGATCTCTAATGTATCCTGAGTCACGTTGCCGCCGTCGATGGTAATCGTGCCGCCGTCCGGATTGAAATACCCGACAAGGAGGTTCATCAGTGTGGTCTTGCCGGCTCCATTAGGCCCTAACAAGCCGAAGAACTCCTGCCGCTGCACTTCTAAGGAGACTGCATCGAGCGCAGTGACTGTTCCATATTTTTTTGTGATTTGCTGGATATTGATCATAATTTCGCCGGTTCTTTCCTTTTCAAAAATAGGTTATTCAAGGACGGAATAAATGCACACCTTAGTTTACGGAATTTTATTGGAAAAGATACGATGAAAAATAGTAACTACTCAGCGTATTTCTGATATGGAAAAAAGGTTGTCATTCCCACGGATTTCCTGCCTGCCGAAGTGCCCGCCTGAACGATACAGTCGGGCAGGCCTTCTTCACACAGGCGGGTTAGTGGGAATCCAGGATTATATTGTAACCCATTTCTGGATTCCCTGCCTGCGGCGGGCAGGCCGATTAAAACGTTCGGGAATGACAGTACTCTTAAATCATGCTGAGCAGTCACGAAAAATATATTGTTAAAATAAGGCAAGTACATCTAAAAGGACAATCTCTATCATTTCGCTTCGAGAGCGGGGGGTAATTTTACAAGAAGCGTTTTAATATATTTCGGGAATCTCCCATGCTCCTTTTCTTTCTTCACAAGTTCGATCATGGACGCATCGGTAAAAGCAAAAAGGATCGTCTCCGGTTTCTCACTGAGGGAAATCGCCCAAAGAGCATCCGAGCGGATTTTAGAAAGATCCGCCGCCCCGGGTTTTTCGCCCGGTGTCTTGCCTGCGGTCACCGTAATAAAGCAGACAATTGTTCCATCTTCAGAAACGTTGTCAAAGGGAATTTCTCCCCCTGACTGTAAACCTAATTTGCGTTTTGCAAAGGCTTGTTTATATTTTTTGGGGAGGAATTCGTTTCGTATCCACTCTTCAATGTCTTTTGGTGCAATAGATGAGTCCGACATAGTGTATCTCCTGGTTCAAAATATTTCTTCTCTTTATATTCTAAGATTTCCGCTTCCGCTTGAATGCCACGAAAAACAAAATATCAAAACAAACTGCTTATTCCAATTGTGAAGAAAACATCATTGGGATTGCTTATGCGGTAGGTCACGTCTGCCCGGATAATCCCGAAAATCTTGCCGATACCTATTCCCGCCTCATAGTACCAGCCGTTCGTCATTGAACTGCCGTTTAACCACGATTGTGCTGCCGTGGCATCTACCAAAAATTCTATACCGCTTTTATAGAGAAAAGGAATCCCGAGCATCAGGAACGGAACACTTCGGAAATTATGCTCAGCAGAGATCATCGCAAACCTGTCGCCGGTGAACTCGCGCGGATCGGCAGTTCTTAAAACTCCAAACGGCGCAAACCTGCCAAGCTGGGAATCGAGCACAAAATCTCTTTGAAGCGGAAGCGTGCCGCTCGAAGTGCCTGCGGCAAACATCAGGTTCATTTGCGGCGGCAGAAGATAACTTTTCAAAAACGTTGGGAAGAAATACGATCCGGTTATAGAGTAACGGCCAAAATCAAAATCGCTGCCGATCAATGATGGAGAAGAATATTCAGCCGACAATTCAACGGCATTGACAGGCACAATATTGAGCGGACCTTTACCGGCCCCGTAATACAGCTTCAGCTGCAGGCTTCGCATCTGTCCTTCTGTTATCGGCGGATTGATGCGAAAATTATTCCCGAATGATAAAACAGTGAAATCGGTATTATTCTGCAAAGCTGTCTCGTTCTCCGATTGAAAAGCCAGCGTAAAAGAAGTCTGATCGAACGGTCTGACATTAATATGGGCGCCCCATCCATAAGCCATGTAATAATCCCGGTAATCGATGCGTCCGAATAAACAGAATATCGAGTTTAAAATTGTCGGATAGAAATCGCCATCCGGGAAATGAGCTATATCTTTATAAACATCCAGCCCCGCTTCTACCGTATTTTTTTTATCAAGCGGATATTCACCGCCAAACCGCCATTTAAATGTTTTATCGGATATTCCGTAACCCGCAGCAGCATTGAGGCTCCAGCCGGATTTACTGGAATAATTTGCGAATTCCCCGCTTGACGATATCACGATGCCGTTTATTGTTCCCCCGGAAACATATTTGTAAGACCCTCCGATAAATAATCCTTCAACCCTGTTATACCTGATATCGATATACTGCAGCGGCGAAAAACTCAGGGCCGTTGCCGCAGCGCCGCTCGGCTTGAACTGTTTCGCCAGCGTTTGCGTGCTGTCAAGAGTTGCATATGCCTTTTCCTCAACGGATGTAAAAGGAAGTATGCGGTGCGCATCCCAGAACGTCGAATCATATTTGCTCGCAAGCGAATCGACAACAAGAACGGGCATCTTCAGTATGGTATCTGCTATGACGGTATTAAGCTTGTAGTCGTAGATCACGGATGTTTGATCTAATTTTATATTCGGGAAAGATATTCCGGGTAAGCTTATCCTGCCTCCGAATGCCATTGCTATATTTGTAGGCATCCAGAATTTCTCATCGTAGAGTGAGTATGTCTGATTATAATTGATCTCAATATTGTTGACGAACGGAAAATGGAATGCCTCATTCGGCCGTACCTCAATACCCATCACCGCAAATGAAGAATCTGCAATGGAAATATTTCCCTGAAAAAGCGGGACGATCCGTGATCGCGGAATAATTTTGATTTCATAGACATCCGCACGATCTTTTCGCAGCGTGCGTACAAGCTTGTAGTTGTAATAATCCAATGCATTCTCCGCCACCGGCCCGATAAATTTAAAGCCGAAAATATGGATTGTATCATCGGTAAAGTTCACTATTTCGCCCACCGAAGCCATCATCTGGGCTTCCGGAATATTGTTGGTCATATGCTTTTGAGTTACCACTTCCCGCAGAGAATCTCCCTGATGCCAGTACCCGTCTGTATAGGATTCTGTGATACCGGCAATTGAAGTGTCCCGATAGAATTTTAGACGAGTGAATGCCTTTGAAGTGTAGCTGTTCAGCAACCGGGTCAGTTCATGCTTCTTCCTGATCGCCTCGCGAACGATTGCATAAGCGGGATCTTCGGCAATGGCTGTAACTCCGGGTAGTAGAATCTCCGCCGGTTCAAGTTTTATGTCGCTGGATATATTTTGTGTAAGCGATACATGAAGAGTATCTCTCTGCCATCCTATACAACTGTAGATCAATACATAATTATCGGCCGGCAGGCTCAGGATATATGAACCATCGCTATTGGTGATGGTTCCCCGTGTGGTTCCTGCAACCCTGATATTCACTCTATCGATCGCTTCACCGGTTTGTGAATTCGAAACTTTACCGGTAATGGTATACATGGTTTGAGATGCTGCAGCACAGGTGCAGAGAATCAAAAGAATAAGAACAAGGTATAGGGATTTATGCATTTTGAAGAATTTTCCCCAAATCCACTCTTCAATGTCTTTTGGTGCGATAGATGAGTCTGCCATAATAATATGCTACCTCTTTCTTAACTCGTCAAAAGCATTATACACAGTCTGACATACTCCATCGATATTCTTACAAACATCCTCGTTGGTAAAACGAAGAAACCGTATTCCAAATGCCTCAATGTGTTCCTGACGTGTTTTGTCTTGCTCCTGTGCGCCTGGCATAAAATGGGAATCGCCATCGATCTCGATGGCAAGCTTTAATTCAGGACAATAAAAATCCAGCACGTATTGATCAACACCATACTGACGTCTGAATTTATATCCGGACATCTGTCTGCGGGAGAGATGGTTCCACATTATCGCTTCGGCTTTAGAAAGATTTTTCCTTAATACCTTACGCCGCTGTGTCAACACAGATTTGTTATAATGTTCCGTCATCGCTTTATCCACCACCCCTGGTGAAATTGATACACGCTGTGCGTGTTATAGTAAAACGCCTTCGGCTGCTTGTCCCCTCCTTACTAAGGAGGGGATTAAGGGGTGGTTGTTTAGTTGCTCCGCTCTTTCCATATCCATTCTACAACGTCTTTTAGTATAATAGATGAATCTGTCATTGTGTATAGGACGTTTCTCGACGTGTTATTACAAAATAATTACATATTTTTCTTGTTGATCAAATTTGCTACAACCTGAACAAGTATCTCTTTTTCGGCTGGACGACTTTCAGCATAGTGCTCTAGAGTTCGTGTAATTGTACGCTGCCCTTCTGTTTGAACTGTTCGGAATTTCCGAACAGTTGAGGCACGTTTCAATTCTCCCATAGTAAAAATGCTTTTAATATGTTCACTAATATTCGCCTTGCTTGATTTAAACAACGCAACAATCTGTGTCTGCGTAAGCCAAACCGTCTCTTGTTCCAGCCGTACATCAATAGCAGTTTGACCATCCTCTGCCTTATAAATTATTATTTCGCCTCTATTTTGTGTTTCCATTAGGTTATTTCATCCAAATCTGAGCTTGTGCAATTTTTGCACATTCTCGTACCCAGTTCTCAATGTCTTTTGTGGGAATAAACGAGTCTGTCATTTTGTAAACCTTAGTTTAAAACAATCGTATTGTCTTTGTTGCTGTTGACGATGTTCTTATTTCCATTTTTCTTTTCGGTCTTCAACTTCTTTTTTAGGAAGCCATGCACCTTTTTCAATAATTATATCTAACGCTGTATTCAGAATCAATCCCAATACCAATTTTGATTCAAACAATTTATCCATCAGCCAAAGCAATCCATGAACGTTAACCTGTTCGTTTTGTGCCGCTTTCCGGAGATTATCATCACCGGTCAATAATGTAATCGTTAATTCTTTAGCAATTGCAAGAGCAAAGATATCGGCACGAGAAGGTTTCGTATAACGAGCGGCAAGTTGAAAAGCAATTTCTACGGTCTTTGGAGGTGATTGTACCGGTTTATATCCTAATAACTGATGTTACGCAGTGAATGAATAATGTCAAAAAAACAAGACTATCATGCCGCTGATAGCATTTGCAGGGAACAGGAATGTTGTCATTCCCACGTGTTTTAAGTGGGAATCCAGTGCCAGGTTCATTCATATTTCTGGATTCCCGATAGGATCATTCGGGAATGACAGCCTTTTTCTATTTTTGCGTAACATCAGCTAATAATACAAGAGCAGCGCCATCAGGTTCTTTTAATTCTGCAAGAACAACATCCGGCAGGCAAAAACAATAGGGAAGTTCTAATACAACTTTTAAAAGACCCCCATTAAATAAATCGACACAAATATTTGTGTCAAGGATTATGCTCTCCAACGCTTACATCCCCCTTGATTCTTTGTCGTAATGCATTTACCGATACATCCAACATCTCCGCCCCTCGCGAATCCGAAATCAACCCTTCTTCTACTGCCTGAATAACAAGTCTCTCGAAGCGTTTTGGTAATTCAGTAGAAAGCGGATCGCCCATCTCTATATTGTGGATACCTTGTTGTCGGAAGAAAGCAAATATTTGCGAAGCATAGCTATCGCTGATAATTTTTAAATCTTGTGCGCGATGTACCCATGCCTGAACACTCAAACCATATTTTTTGCGTAGGTTCTTCAACTCGTAGATACTCAACTTGGTCCTATTTTCTCCAAGTTCACGTTTTGCAGCTTCATCCGGAACAAAGAACGCTCCGGCAAAACGATATGCAGCTTTTTCTTGATCTATCGATTTCGTTTCTCCCAACAAAAGATGACCAAGTTCATGGGCAAGACTCATTCGCAATCGATCGGAGGTTTGTTTTTTATTTACAACAACAACGGGAATAGTCTCATTAGCCCAGCATGAGAGGCCGTCAACTTTGGCATCGGTTTCAAGCATGACGACTTTTACACCTTGATCTTCCAACACTTCAATCGCGTTTTCGATGGGATCAAGACCTAAGGACCAATGCTTACGCAGCTCTTTTGCACGCTCTTCTATATCATCCATAGTTTTAACAGAAACGCGAAGTTTTTGAGAAATGACTTTCGTTTTGAACCGATTGGGAAACAACGATTCCACTTCGAGATATTTTTCCACCAATTCTTGAGCCTGCGCACGTATCGCATCAATTTCCTTCTTAGAAACTGTTGCCTTTTTTCGGAATTCCGGCTCACTCAAATAAATGGCAACGGATTGAGGACGGAAAAAGAATTCCATCTTTACGCCCAGAGTCTGTGATAATTTAATAAGCACATCCGACCCTGGAGTCGTTTGACCAAGTTCATATTTATGAATGACCTGCGCGGAGACATAATTTTCCATACGATCTGCGAGACCTCGCAAAGACAATCCGGTCGCTGACCGAGCCTGTTTTAATCGGTCACCAAACATATGCATATCCTCCTAAAGTGCTGGTTGACAATATATGCTAATATTACTATATTGTCAACCGCGGTATTTATCGCAGAAAAGAGGTGGTAATTATGGCTACTAACCCCGACAAACACCATGGCGGGCAAGCCGCCCGCGGGCGATAATCATCGAAAGGGCAGGTATCCGATCGTTCTCAGGTATACAATCCTAAAAACGATCATTGGGTCAAACGCGACTCTGGTACCGGCAAATTCATCGACCAAAAGGCCAATGATAAACCATTTAAAGGGTCCCGTCGGATAATAATGTGGTCTTGCGAAGCAAGATCACAATTTGAAACAAGAAACTGTTCTATCCCTGCACCTATTATCTCTTCAACAACTCCGCCAACGCCACCCATTTCCCTTCAGGATTTTGATATTTCCAAAATGTCCACCCATTGACGGTGCTTCGATCTATTATGGCTACATCGGCAGCCGAAGGTGAATTATAAACGGTGCCATTTAAAACAATCTTACATTGTTCGTCGATCGTTGCTGAATATTCTTTTCCCTTATGAATGTGCTTTTATTTCAGCGCCGGGATATAGAAAGAATTTTTTTATCAATTTCTATCTTATGTTGTCACTTCAATAGCAGGCCGGATTATATTCAAAACAGGTGTATAAATGTCAACATTCTCCTCCTGAGTTCGGATTGAGACGATCAGAGAATATCGCGCTACACTATCCCACTTTTTAAGACATTTACGCATTCTCCACCAACCGGTAACCGGCACAACAGAGATTGTATGCATTTCTGCTAAATCTGCAGCTGTGCCTTTCCAAATATCCGAATGAATTGACCCATGGTTTCTTGTAATTGGACCGATCACCCAATCAAGACCATCCGAATCTGTCGCATATTCAGGATCTTCATCACGAGCAATTTTATTTATCCGTTTCTGAAACTCCGGAAAAGGCTCTGTAGGACGGATCAAATCGAATCGCAACCCATGGGAAGCATAATCAAACTTACCAGAATATTTTCTATGAGTTGGATTCGGCTCTATGAAGTACGATAGTGTTATTCGCAATTCAACCTCTACCTCACCGAGCTCTCTCAATATTTCGTTCGGCCAAGGAAGAGAATGAAAATTCACCTGATTTGTTTTTATTGTCGATCCTTCTTCTCTAAACGGAACCAATGAATCTTGGGCAATGAGAGTAAGTGCATTATTTGCACTCCATAAAGCTCTATCTAAATCCGGAACGCCAAAACCATATGTTCGCAATAAATTATTCTTCTGGTCGTTATTTGCCGTTGTCAGATCAATTCCCTTCAACATCGCATCCTTCCAGGAAGCAGAATGCACTATCAAGCCACGAATTGTCTCAGGCCATAATTCCGGATAATTTGCTATCACTTGTGCCGACATCCGACTCGCCAATGCTGTAGCGGCGCTTGTATCTCCCGCTACGCTGAACAATTTTGTCATGATTTGTGAATTCGTGGTTAATAATTGAAGTGAATCGATAGCATCAACTTGATCATTCAACTTGCCGTAATTGCCGCCTTCGCAAACAACTTCTGGTTTATTAGGCCATTTTCTTCCCCACATTACTGAGGTTGTACTCGCCGGACAAAGTTCGTTAATCGGAGCAAGAGGTGTAAATCCAGGCCACACAGTCTGATCAATTGTTCTTTTTTCTGTATAGGCTCCTATCGTTAATGCATTCCACGATTGAGCAGGATCATGTATGCCTTCTAATGTATTTTTTATTGGATATTGTGCAATATCATCTAACTGCAAAAGATTTCCAGCGGCCACCAAGAGAAGCCTTTTAGGATTCCCCTCTTCTTCATAACCAACAGAAATTTGATCCAATCCGGACGACCAGGCAGTTGGCTGGCCTTGAAAACGATTCTCCTTAGAACTAATTGTTAAACAAATGGCTCGTTTGCGAGTGGGGGCTCCTATTTCTGCACGTGCAACACATTCTTTAGTAACTTCACCATAAAGTTCCGGCTGGTGTGTTGCGCTATCTTTAAACATTTTAACTGATTCTAATCGATGTTCAAGAATTATTGGGTTTTGCGTAATCAATGGATCCATTAAATCGCCATACAAAGCCAATCCGGCCATTTCTGTACCATGTCCTTTTTGATCAATTATACCCCAAGCGGGATCATAGGTATGACAATCATCATCATGTAAAGCAGGATTAATTAACGGATGACTATTATTCACTCCGGTATCCAGTAAGCAGACTGCCGGTGCATTGTCATTCGGCTGTGTTGTGCGGTTTCTTAAATCATCTGCCCATTGTTGCTGTTCGCTTCTCAATAATATCATAAAAAAATCAGAGGTTTCCCGCGGCAATCTCAACTCTGCGAGACAATCAAGCAATATAATAGATTGGCTTAGTTTCTTCTTGGTCGTTTTCGCTAAAACGATCGTTCTCTCTGGAAATCTTTGAATTTTATCCCATACTTGAATATTATGAACTTGAGAAATTTGTTTAAAAGTCTCAAATATATAAGAATGCGACTCATCATCACCTGCTCTTAACCAAATCTCCCACCATTGTTCTTGATTATCAGGTATTGATTCGAATTCGTAAATATCTGTCCAAAATGATTTCAATGTAGCTCTACGTAAATTTTCAATGCTTTCGATCAAATCGCCATTCTTTGGACGTCCATTGTCTGTTTGTTTTGTAAGATATGCTTCTACCTTTTTTAAAAATCTGATAACCTTTCCTTCAGGAACGTAAACAGTAGCGTAAGTTTTCCCTTCTATAACACGGATGTTTACAACTTCAATCTTTGCACCTTGATCTTCAAGACTATCATACTTAAGATCTAAATCTGGGCCGCTTTCAAATTCAATATATATTCCATAATCTCCATGAATACCGGCAGTTTCGCGTTCTTGTTGAATAGTCTGGTGTTCTTGTTGAATTGATTCGAGCTGTTGTTTAATGCGTTGACCGTGTTGGTCACGCTCACGTAAAGCGAGCCTTAATCTTTTGTTAAAACCTTGGTGCGGTGAAGTGTAATTTTCTTGTGTAGCAGAAGTAGTAAGAATCAAATGTCGTTTGTGAAAATTTTCCTCATCAGGCATAATAAAAATCCCCTTTTTTTATGCACGGTTATCTTTAATTTCCTTCTTCTCCTTGATTGCTTCTAAAATGGCTTCTGTTGTCAAGACTTCTCTTTCTTCAATGATCATATCTTTAATAGCCTCATCACATACAGATGCAACTTCAGCATAGCTTAATCCTTGAGAAGCTTCAACTATTTTTACAAAATCAATATTTTTAGAATCAACAACGGAGAGTCTATTCTTAAACATTGAATTCAATTGCTTTTGATCAGGATGCCGGTATTCAACGACATCATCAAAACGGCGGAAAAGGGCGTGATCTAAACTTTGCGGATGATTTGTAGCCGCAATAATTAGACTTTGAGACTTATCTTTTTCGATGAACACCAAGAAGCTGTTCAAAACACGATGTATTTCGCCGACATCATTAAGAAATGCTCGCTGACTTCCGATGGAATCAAATTCATCAAACAGGTAAACGCCACGTGCCTGTTCAAGTGAATCAAAAATTAATTTCAATTTAGCGGCCGTTTCGCCCATATACTTTGTTATCAATCCATCAAGTCTGACAGTAAATAAAGGGATACCTAATTCACCGGCGAGAACAGAAGCGGTCATAGTTTTGCCACAACCCGGAGGACCTGTAAGAAGAAGTTTACGACGCGGGTTCAATCCATGAGAGTTTAATTTGCTGATATAACGTTGCTCTTTTAAGATGCGATTTAAACGTCTTAAAATATCTGACGGCAATATCATGTCAGGTAAACGTAATTTGGGAAATTCTACTGCAAGAAGTCCGGTTAATTCACCTTTCGGTTGCAAAATCGGGATTGGGACATGTTCGTGTTGAAAAGCATTTCTCTTGTTTTTTGCTTGATCGATGAGAATCTTTAATTCTTCAGCGAATTTTATATGACCTTTACGAGCTTCACTTGCAGCCACCTGCATAACAAGAGAATAGAAGCGAGCTTCATCATTGTCTAAATAACTTTTCAGTAGCGCTTTTATTTGTTCTGCTTTAGGCATGGGGTGTTCATTCGCTTAAAAATAAATTCTGTTATAATATAAAGAATTCCTTACGAAGAATCTTCCGATAAAATATTTCTTCAAAAGGCAGGCCTCATTATTAACAAGATCCCCCAAATAGGTCATCAAGGAATCTTGTGCAATAACGACAGGTTATGCACTTTCTTTCCATGGAAAATTATCTTTAACCCCTATTTCTTCCCATTCAATGATGCTATTATTTCTTTAAAACTCTCCAATCCCGCTTCAAGATTCTCTACAATTTCTATCGCAAGTACATCCGGATCGGGAAGATTATCAAGATCTGCCAAGGATTTATCTTTAATCCAGGTAATATCGAGGCTTGTTTTATCGCGCGCAATAATTTCATCGTATGTAAACTTACGCCAGCGGCCATCCGGATTCAATTCGCTCCATGTCGCTTTGCGTTTGTTCCGGTTCTTCGGATTATAGCAATCGATAAATTCTTTCAAATCCTCAAACTGCATCCGGTTCTTTTTGAGTGTGTGATGTGTATTGGTTCGGTAATCGAATATCCACACATCTTTCGTCCACGGTTTTTTTGCGGCGGGTTTGTTGTCGAAGAACAGCACATTTGCCTTTACGCCATTCGCATAGAATATTCCCGTTGATAAACGTAAAATTGTGTGCAGATCGGTTTTATCCAACAATTGCTTGCGGACTGTCTCGCCTGCGCCTCCTTCAAACAAAACATTATCCGGCACAACAACTGCGGCTTTACCGTCCGTTTTTAACATCGTGCGGATATGCTGGACAAAGTTCAATTGCTTGTTGCTTGTCGTTACCCAAAAATCCTGACGATTATATGTAAGCTCCTCTTTTTCCTGCTCACCTTCTTCGTTGGTAAAGGTCATACTGCTTTTCTTGCCAAACGGCGGATTTGCCAGCACATAATCAAATGTTTTGGATGGAGAAGATACCAATGCATCGGCGGATGAGATAAAGTTCTCGCTGTCGATATCGCCGATGTTGTGCAGAAACAAGTTCATAAGTGCCAGGCGTCGCGTGCTGGCAACGATTTCATTGCCATAAAAGGTATTGTATTTCAAGAATTTTCTTTGGTCTTTATCCAAATCCTGAGCAGAGAGGAAATCATAAGCAGCAAGGAAGAACCCGCCCGTGCCGCATGCTGGATCGGCAATCGTCTTTTTCGGTTCAGGACGTATACACTGCACCATGGCTTTAATAAGCGCACGCGGTGTAAAGTATTGCCCGGCTCCGCTTTTTGTATCTTCCGCGTTTTTCTCTAATAGTCCTTCGTAAATTTCTCCTTTCACATCTGCCGCCATAGTGTTCCATTGTTCTTTATCTATCAGATCAATCAGGCGGGAGAGTTTTGCGGGATCCTGGATTTTATTCTGGCTCTTGGTAAATATCTGACCGAGTATATTCTTCTCTTTGGCAAGATCGCGCAACAGATTGTTGTAATGCGTTTCTAATGCCGCACCTT
>Ga0224523_1000819_pt1 | contig 14550 bp, 17 predicted proteins | sample CFST50metaG_FD_182732 | JGI IMG/M metagenome (GOLD analysis project Ga0224523, IMG submission 182732) | Peat soil microbial communities from Stordalen Mire, Sweden - C.F.S.T50 | ecosystem: Environmental > Terrestrial > Soil > Wetlands > Peat | place: Sweden: Norrbotten County, Stordalen Mire...
ACAGTGCTTCGACTGAGGGGTAAACTGTCAGAGATATCACCTGAAATGCAGGTCTTGGTTTCGGCCAGATATTGGAGTATCGCCAATCGTGCCGGGTGGGATATGGCTTTTGCAAATTGAGCAAATTCCTGAAGTTCCGGATGATATGTTTTGGCTTTTTCAGTCATTGGTATTCAGTTTTTAGAAATGGGGTATAGTTAATAATTATGCCGTAAAATTACGACATAATGAAAAAGCAATCAACATTTAGATATTAATTTATTGTTAAGAAAACATAGCCTTTACATTAATTTACTCCCTTTTGATTGAGGACTTTGACTAACTCTTCCTCAGTGAAAAAGCCTTCGTGACGGAAATATTCTTTTCCGGTGGCGTCTAAGAATACCTGTGTTGGGATTGCGTTGATATTGTATTGTTTACTAAAGGGTTTTCCGGCTTCGGTCCAGACGTCATGAAAGACTACTTTTACCTGGGAACCGTATTTTTTCTCTATGCTCTTCATGACACCTTGCATTTGTTTGCAGGGGATGCAGCGTACTGAACCCAGTTCGATGAAGGTTACTTTATAATTGATGGGTTTGCTTTTAATTGCTGTTGCTTGCTTTGTTTGTTTTACGGGTATTGATTTTTGGGCAAAGCCGATTATACTGGCAGCCAAAAGAAACAGTGATAATAATAACGCTTTGCTTTTCATTTTTTCTTAATTGGTATGTATATCGGTACAGTTTTCGTCATGGGTTTCGAATTCGAGGGTGGCATGTTGGATATTGACATGTTCTAGCTCATGTTTGATGTTCTTCTTTAGCATGTCAAGTTGCTCTATCCCAACATTGGGACGAACGATGATATGTGCTGTCAAGGCATTTTGAGAAGTACTGATAGCCCAAACATGCAGATGGTGTACATCGAGAACACCTTCTACTTCTTTGATTTCATCGATCACCTCTTTGATGTTGATGCCTTTGGGAACCCCATCGAGGGTAAGAGAGAGGCTGTCTTTGAACAGGTTCCAGGTGGAGTAGAAAATTACAATTACAATGAGTAAACTCATAGCAACGTCTAACCAATAGAGCTGATACAGCATGATCAGTACTCCTGAGACTACAACACCCATGGAGACGGCTGCATCTGCCATCATGTGAAGATAGGCTCCTTTTACATTCAGGTCTTTATCTTTATTCCGAAAGAAAAGCAAAGCGGAAACAGTATTTACAACGATGCCAATTCCGGCAACTATGGCAACGGCTTTTCCCTGAATGACAACAGGGTGGTTGAGTCGGGAAAAGGTCTCCCAGATAATGCCACCAATAGCAACAAACAGTACAACTGAGTTGATGAGTGATACCAGGATAGTAGATTTGCGATAGCCATAGGTAAACTTATCGGTTGCCTCTGCTTTGGCTAGTCGGAAAGCCAGTAATGCCAATGAGAGGGCAGCCACATCGCTCAGGTTGTGACCGGCATCCGAAATCAGAGAGAGAGAATTATAAAAGATCCCTGCAATCAGTTCGACGACGACATACAAGGTGTTTATCGAAATCCCGATCACAAAGGCTCTGTTTAGATTTGTTATTTTAGATGTATGATGATGATGTTCCATGCTTGTTTAAACAATTGTAAGAAAGATCTGATTGAATAATTTTCTTAGAAGATAAAATTAAACAAATAACCGACTATTAATATCCCTGTTGATACAATACCTACATAGAAGATGATCAGTATCAATAACATCAATACTTTTGGAACTTCAAGAATAAAGAAACGTAATGTTTCGGTAAGATGAGTTCCCAACTGCAGGTTGAGCAGGTTATTGATCAGTAAATCGGTCAGTGGCTGCAGGTAATGATACAACGCAAACCAACCAGACCCAATATTATTTTATAGAGATTCTTCAACTAGTTTTCTTTTGTTCAGTTTTATATTTCGAAGAAACAGATCGCGACATCATTTTCATTCACTCTGAGTGTTTCGTAAAAAGACGAAACTATATTTCATTTTTTTTACCACAACGGAAAAGGATCACTTCTATGATTTAGAAATAAACTTTGATGATGTAATAGATACCGACGAGGATAAACAGTACTGACATGATACGGCGAAACCATTTATCAAAGTCCCTGATTTTGTTGTACAGACTTCCCACGTTACCAATAGCATAAGCCAGTAGCCATGCAAAGATGATGACGGGAAGGCCGGTCCCGATTGCAAATATCATCGGCAGAAAGAGGCCGCTGACACTGGTAATCGTTATCGGGATCAGCATGGCAAAATAAAGGACCCCGACATAGGGACAAAATACCATCGCAAAGAGCATACCGAGTAGAAATGTGCTCCAATGGCTTTTACGGCTTTTCTCTCCTACCCGATCAGTAATTCCTGAAAAGCCGGGTAACTTCAGTTTGATCACTTCGAGCATAAAGAGTCCAATCAGGATTAAGATCGGGCCCATTAGCTTTTCACCCCATCCCTGGAAGATCATTGTGATCTTTAACTGACTGGCACCGAAATACAATATTAAACCCAATGCCGTATAACTGAAAACCCTTCCTAATGTATAGATCAGACCACTGATAAATACGCGTTGGCGGTTTTCAATATCACGACTGATAAAACCTATGGCGGTAATATTGGTGGCAAGGGTACATGGCCCGAGGGAGGACATCAACCCTAAAATGAAAGCGGTTATAACAGAATACTGTGAATTTTCAAGTATGGTGCGTAGGAACTCCATATAGTTATCTGATTACTAATGTATGACTTTTTCAACTGCCTTTTTAATTTCAGCTTTTATTTTTGCCTGATCCTGGGCATAAAGGAAGACTTTACTAGTCAGGTCAATCTTTTTATCGTCACATACTACCAACAGCGTTTGTCCACCAACACCTAGCTTTTTAGCTATTGCCTTTGAAGCTGCATCTTCGATGTTAAATGCTTTGAAAATGTACTCACCTGTTTTTACCTTTTCGGGATAAAGCGTTGTTAATGCAAGCTTACTGTTGTCTTCAACGGCATGACAGGTTGTGCAGCGGACTGTGTAATGAAAATAATAGACTTCGACTTTGGGTTTTAATGTAGTTTTAATGGGTTGATCATTAGCCTTGGCAAAAGATGAAAAACTACCGGTGATCAATAATAGAAAAATAGCAAGTATTGAAATCTTCTTCATTTATGTTGATATTATTGGGTTAATAGCTGTTTGACTTCCTCTTTAGATGGCACATGGCCTTTCATCACTACTTTTCCATCGACTACCAACGCTGGAGTTGTCATGACACCATATTTCATGATATCCATGATGTCTTCAACTTTGGTTACATTGGCTTCGATACTATTTTCGGCTACTACATCACGGGTTACTTTTTCCAGTGCTTTGCATTTTGGACATCCTGTCCCTAAGATTTTGATTTCCATTGTATAGTTGTTTATAGGTTTTGATTCATTCTTATAGCTTGTTCTTAAAGAACTCCCCGAAGATCTTTTCGGCCTCGGCCCAGTTCTCTCTGTTGACACAATACTTGATGTAAGGTGCGTTGATCTCTCCCTGGATCAGACCGGCATCTTTGAGCTCGCTCAGATGCTGTGAAAGGGTGGAACGGGCTATCGGAAGTTCTTCGGCCATATCGCCACTATAACAGCACTTGTTGGTATTCTTCAACAGATAACCCATGATGAAAACCCGTACGGGATGGCCCAATGCTTTTGCATAACGGGCCATACGTTCCTGTTCATCTGTATAATATTTCTTTGGTGTGTTAGTCATGTTTAGTATTTCGGCTAATTACGAAACAAAGGTAAAATAAAAAAAGTGTATAATGAAAAAATTGTTGAATTATTTTTTCATTATACACTTTTTTTTGATTCGGTCAGTTCATTATAATAGAGGGATATCCTGTTTGCTACAATCATGACGTCTCTTCGGGGCTTTTCATAAGTCCCGAAGTCATGATTGTAGATCAATGCATACTAAACAACTTAGTCCCGAATGGACGTCATGATTGTAGATTGTTTCAAGTCCTGAGGGACGTCATGATTGTATTACTTTGATTTCAAAGGTGATTGCCATTGCTTTCTTATACATGAATGAGACACCACAATACTGATCCTGGGATAGTTTTACTGCTTTTTCAAGTTTATCCATTGGCAAGTCTTTCCCTGTGAACTCATAGATGATATGCATAGAAGTATAATGTTTTGGATGCTCTTCGGTCATATCGGCTTCGATGTTGACATTGAGGCTGTCGAGCTCTATCCTCATTTTCTTTAGGATTGAAACGACATCCATTCCGGTGCAACCTGCCAGAGCAGAAAGCATCAGTTCTTTTGGACGTGGACCCTGGTCTTCACCTCCACCTGCAGTACCTGCATCAGTGATGACATGATGACCATTGACTACGGAGTCAAACTTCATGTTACCCTTCCAATTTGTATTTACATTGTGTTTCATGATAGCCTTTATTTAATAGAACAAAGATACTGCTGTATCAATGTTGGTTTATGAAAGAATGTGTCAGATATCACAACTTTTAAGTTGATCTAAAACAAGTTTTGAATTGATTTTGGACAGTCTTAATTTCTCACAGCAGTTAAAAGAAAGATTGGATAATCTTTTATTGCTCCCTGTTCATCTTGGTGATGGATGATAAAACAGGATTTTGTGACAATATTTCTGAAGCCCTTTTCTTCCAGTTGACGGGTTAGTTGATCGGTATCAAATCCCTTGTGACCAGTAAATCCATCTCCATGAAAAGAACCATCTTCTGCAAATAAGTCTGCTATGGCCAGATAACCTTCCGGTTTAATCAAATCATGAAATTTACTGAAAATCAAATCAATATTATCAACATGATGAAGAACCATCTGTGTATAAATAATATCAAACTGTCCCTTATAATCATCCTTTTCAAAGTCGATCCACAGGGCTTTCATGTTTTGGTTTCCCGATGCTGCAATTTTAGATTCTGAAACCCTGATCATCTCCTGAGAATTATCCATGAGGACAATTTCGCCTAACCTGTCTTTCAGTATAAAACTCAAAAGTCCGGTTCCGGCACCATATTCAAAGGCAGTCATTTTATTTGTAAAGGGAATCCGTTTAATCAGTTCAGAAGCGATGGCTTCTGAACGTCTGATATGCATCTGGTTCTTATCCCAGTCTCCTGCCCTATTGTCAAATTCGCTAAGTTGATTAGTGTTCATATATTTTGTATTTACAAGTGAAGATACCTATTTTTCGTTTTAAATTGAAAGAACAAAGTTAAATAACAGGAATGAATTAAGTTCACTTAACACCAAACAATAGAACAACCATATGGTTGAACTAGCTCAACTTATTTGTTGATTAAGTGCTAACTTTGCACAGTATTTCACAATCGCAAAAATGAAAACTCTCACAGAGACAGATAATGAATTTATCTGTGACATCCAGGCTCCGTGTTTCCAGCAACTTTCACCGGAAGAAGTAGAATTAATCAGGGTGAATAAGACTCAGGTATTGTTTAGAAAAGGTGAAAACCTGACCAAGCAGGGTGCCTTTGCTTCTTATGTTTTATTCGTTCTGGAGGGTTTATCCAAACAACATCTTGAAGGCGAAGGATCTAAACAGATGAATCTGAGAATAATTCGTCCGGGAGAGTTTGTAGGATTATCTGCAGTGTTCGGAAAGAGTACTTTTAATTACTCAGTTGTAGCATTGACCGATACCAAGGTATTTATCATTGAGAAATCAGCATTGGCAAAACTGGTACAACAAAACGGGATGTTTGCCTATTCCATTATCCGTCGCTACTGTGACCATAATACTTTGTTGTATGATACCATCCGCAACCTTACTTACAAACAGATGAATGGTCGTCTGGCGGATGCCTTACTTTACATCGATAGCGTCAATGACGGGACGGGCGATGTATTCACACTGCTTTCTCGTCGGGATATTGCTGACTTTGCAGGGATATCAACTGAAAGTACTGTTAAACTACTAAAGACATTCGAAAAGGATGGTATAATAAAACTGGACGAAAAGAGTATCTCGATCGAAAACAGAGATGTTTTGATGGAGATCAGCAAGAGAGGATAATATTTTAGTATCAGATGAAAGAGATAGAAAATGTTGATTTAACATATTTGAGTATAAATGATTATCAGGAATTAAAAGAAGCAATGATTGTGTCATATCCCAGTATGCCTAACTCGTATTGGGAAGAACACCAGATTAAAAAACTGATCAGCCGCTTTCCGGAGGGACAGGTTGTGATCAAGGTGAACAATCAGATTGCGGGATGTGCACTATCGATTATCGTAGATTATTTTAAGTTTGGTGACGAACATACATACAAGGAGATAACCGGTGACAGTTCTTTCAATACACATACTCCCAATGGAGACACGCTTTATGGAATAGAGATTTTTATCAAGCCTGAATTCAGAGGGTTACGATTGGGAAGGAGACTCTATGACTACCGGAAAGAGTTGTGTGAGAAATTAAATCTCAAAGGCATCATTTGTGGAGGAAGGATCCCCAATTACTATCTGTATGCAGATAAGATATCGCCCAAGGAGTATATTGAAATGGTTAAAAGAAAAGAAATTGAAGATCCTGTCTTCAATTTTCAGATCTCGAATGACTTCTATCCTTCAAAGATCTTAAAAAATTATCTCGAAGGCGACAGAGCTTCAAATGAATATGCCGTCTTGTTGAAATGGGATAACATTTACTATGAGAAGAAAACCAAGAAGGCAATCATGACTAAAAAGATTGTCAGACTGGGATTGATTCAGTGGCAGATGAGACCTTATGAAAGTTTAGACGACCTGATGCAACAGGCCGAATATTTTATTGAATCGGTCTCTAGGTACAGATCAGACTTTGCCTTGTTCCCAGAGTTTTTCAACGCTCCCCTGATGGCTAAAAACAATCATCTGTCAGAACCTGAAGCCATAAGGGAACTTGCCGTTCATACAGCTACTATTGTTCAGAAATTCTCTGAACTGGCTATTTCGTATAACATCAATATTATTTCGGGAAGTATGCCTGAGATAAAAAATGAGAGGCTTTACAATGCAGGGTATTTGTGCAGAAGAGATGGTTCGGTGGATCGGTATGAGAAACTACACATGACTCCTGATGAGGTAAAGATATGGGGGATGCAGGGCGGCAGTCAGTTGAAGGTTTACGATACCGACTGTGGAAAGATAGGGATCCTGATCTGTTATGATGTGGAATTCCCTGAGCTGACCAGACTGTTGGCCGAAGATGGGATGGATATTTTGTTTGTTCCCTTCCTGGCAGATACACAGAATGGGTACTCAAGGGTTCGGCATTGCGCTCAGGCTAGGGCCATTGAAAATGAGTGTTACGTGGCTATTGCAGGTAGTGTTGGAAATCTGCCCAAGGTCAGTAATATGGATATTCAGTATGCCCAGTCGCTGGTGATTACTCCTTGTGATTTTTCATTTCCTGCAAATGGGATCAAGGCTGAGACTACTCCAAACACCGAAATGATTTTGATTGCCGATGTGGATATAGATCTGTTGAGAGAACTGAATCAGTTTGGAAGTGTCCGAAACCTGAAAGACCGCCGTCTGGACTTGTATGATTTAAAGAAAAGGAAAACTACAAAGCCTTTGCTGTAGTGTTTGGTTAAAAATGTAGGGGCCGCCCTTGTGGGTGGCCCCTACATTGTAAGGTGAGAAATTTAGAATACCATTGGTACTTCCATCAATAAGAACTCTGCATCGCTATCGGCGTGTATAGTGATCTTATCGATATCCCAAATTCCGAAGCCATCACGGGTGTTCAATGACTGTCCGTTTATGGACACATCCCCACTCAGGATAAATGCATAAACGCCATTCTCCTTTGCCTTGAGCGTATAGTCTGCACTCACACCCTTGTCGAACTGTCCAAGATGAAACCAGGCGTTTTGATAGATCCATACCCCTTCATCATCGGGGCTGGGTGAGAGTATCTGTTGCAGCTTATTATGGCGATCAGCGATGTTTAGAGTGATCTGATCATAACGGGGAGTGACATTTTTCTTATTGGGCATCACCCAGATCTGAAGAAACTTGCCATTCTTGTTCTTATTCTTGTTGTATTCGCTGTGGAAGATTCCGGTTCCGGCACTCATTACTTGTATGTCGCCATATTCAATGACCGATATATTATCCATGCTGTCTTTATGTTCGAGTGCACCTTCAAGTGGGATGGAAATGATTTCCATGTTGTCGTGAGGATGCTTTCCGAAACCCGTGCCAGCTCCGATCGTATCATCATTCAACACGCGGAGAGCGCCAAAATGCACACGTTCAGGATCATAATAGTTTGCAAAACTGAAGGTGTGTTTACTGTCTAGCCACCCGTGGTTAGCATGGCCACGGGTATCGGCTTTATGAAGGACTGTTTTTGACATTTGAAAGTTAAAGGTTAAAGGAGAAAGTTATTATGATTTTTTCTGCAATTCTACTTCACAACTTATTTTGACTTCTTCGCCAACGAGTACTCCTCCGGCTTCTAAAGCTGCATTCCAATTCAGACCCCAATCCTTGCGATTGATCTTTCCATTGATAGTGAAACCTGCTTTTTCGTTACCCCATGGGTCTTTCATTACACCACCGAATTCTACATCCAGTTTGATTTGTTTCGTGATGCCTTTGATCGTAAGGTCACCATATAAGGTGTAACTTTCATCATCAACTTTTTTAAATGAATCTCCTATGAATGTGATCTGTTTGTGATTTTCTACATCAAAGAAGTCTGCACTCTTGAGATGGGCATCACGATCGGCAGCACCAGTCTCTATAGAAGCAGGATTCAACCAGAAATCTATTTCTGAGGTCATGAAGTCTTCACCCGTAGTGTAAATACTGGCATCAAATTCTTTGAAGGTGCCTTTTACATTGCTTATCATCAAATGTTTTACTTTGAATGCGATTTCACTGTGAGCTACATCAATTCCCCATTTTGTTTTTACTAAAGTTTCCATTGTTGTTATATTTAAAATTTATTTTTAAATTGGTTTAATTTGATAGGACAAAGGTAGAACAGTTGGCAAGGGTGGGAAATGGACAAATAAAGGTATCTATGGTATAAATAAAGGATAAAAGAAAAAAGGTTATCGGGAAATACTTTCTTTGAATTCCTGAAGGGATTGGCCGGTATTGCTTTTGAAGAACTTACTGAAATGAGAGGGGTCTTCGAAGCCCAGGTCGAAACCAATTTCCTTACCGCTTTTTTCAGTAAAGAGAATCATTCTTTTGGCTTCAAGGATCAGCCGGTTCTGAATGAAATCCTTAGCTGAGACATTAATGGAGGATTTGATAACTTCGTTTAAATAATTGGGTGTCACATTCAATGAATCGGCATAATACTTGACCTGATGTGAACTGGTATAATGTTGCTCAACGATGGTTTTAAAGTTCTTTACGATTGTCTTTCCAACCTCAATGGTCTGTGTATTGGTCCCTGGGAATAAAGAACAATGGCCGTTGCATTCGATCAGAAACAGTTTCAGATAAGCGCCAATGGATTCTAAATACATATCACCCTTAGCATGGAAAGCTGCCAGCATCTGTTCAGCAAAGGGCTTCAGTGTTTTGATCATATTGGCAGAAGGTTGAAGTGGTGGTGTTTCATCGCTCTTCTTAAATAGCTTCAAGTTGGCAATGAAATCGTTGCGGATGCTGTTCTTTTCAAGAAACTCAGAGGTGAAGAGAATGACATAGCCTGTTGATTTAGGATCGGTTATGATCTGATGAACCTGATCGGGGCTAACAAAGAAGATACTATAAGGTTCGATGGGGTATTCATTGAAATCGATGATGTGTTTCCCGTTTGCAGTTAATGACCAGATGATGGTAAAGTAGTTATGTCTGTGGGGGTTGTCTGCAATTCCTCCTGCCTCCTCGTCAATCTCCTCCATGGTCTTGATCACAAAGGGCATGGGGGCACCATTGTAAACCAGGTCGTAGCTGTATATTTTTTCTTTGTCCTGCATTCGGGTCTTTAATTTGAAACAATAAAGTTACTCAAAAATTAATATTACTTTTGATGAAATCAATGTATCATTATCTTCAAACTTTTGACCCCACAAACTTTTGTAATATAAACACTCCTTTTCATTTATATCTCCATGCTTAAAAAGAAGAAAGAACATCCAAAAGAAAAGACGAGACTTCATCCCCGGAACAAACATCGTGAGCGGTATGACTTCAAATTACTCATAGAAAGTAGTCCTGAACTGGCTCAATATGTCAAGCTGAATGTTTATGACGATGAATCCATCGATTTCGCCAATCCCGAGGCTGTTAAGGCGCTTAACAGTGCCCTTTTGAAGCATTATTATGACATCTCAGCATGGGAAATTCCTCAGGGGTACTTGTGTCCACCCATACCGGGAAGAGTCGATTACATCCATTATATTGCAGATTTACTGAGTGAATGTAATTATGGTAAAATCCCTATAGGAAGTAAGATCAGATGTCTGGATATAGGAGTGGGGGCTAATTGTGTCTATCCTATCGTCGGGGTCAAAGAATATGGATGGTCATTTGTAGGTGCAGAGATAGATCCGGTAGCTGTAGCTTCGGCAAATAAAATCATTGAATCGAATCCTATATTAACAGGAAAAGTTGAAGTGAGGTTGCAACATCAACCCAATGATATTTTCTTCGGAATCATACAGAAGGAAGAACGTTTTGACCTGACAGTCTGCAACCCTCCGTTTCATGGTTCACAGGCAGAAGCACAGGCAGGGACACTGCGTAAACTTAATAATTTAAACCCTGAGAAAGTTACAGATCCTGTTTTGAACTTTGGAGGGCAGAACAGTGAGTTGTGGTGTAAGGGTGGAGAAGAGAAATTTGTTGAAAATATGATCAGACAGAGCAAGTTGTTTCAGGCTAACTGTCTTTGGTTTTCAACATCTATCTCCAAACAATCTCACCTCAGGAGCATTTACGATGCACTGGAAAGAGCGGAAGCCATTGAAGTAAAGACCATTCCAATGGGACAGGGGAATAAGTCGGGGCGTATTGTAGCATGGACCTTCTTCGAACCGGAAGACAAAAAAACATGGGTGAATGAAAGATGGAACCGGCTGTAACAGATTTGCAATCTGTTACAGCATAAGTAAAAGGTACTTTATGTAAGTTGCAGATTGCAAATCTGCAACAGCGCTGAATCTTCAACAGCGCCGATAGCAAAGCGGACAGTCATATTTTTTTTTTATAAATACAATGTCGTTGTGTGCACAACTTACATTTATACTGATTGTAAGTGATATTTTTCCCCACCCCGATAAAACCACTGATAGATTTAATTGGCTGCATGAGTGCTGACTCCGAGAGTGAAACACCACAGAAGTCCTGAGGTAAAAGCTTAAACAATTTATGCTGTTCCGAAACATTCCAGGTGCAGTAACCGGGGCTAAAACGATTGGAGATCAATAATCCCTGCTTTTGATATTCTGCTCTCATTTTATCCTGAATCCTATCCATTGCAGTTTCGACTACCATATTGGCTAATGACTCAATTAAGAAACCTTTCAAAACATCGGTTTTATATTCTTCTTTGATATGGTCACAAAGTTTTTTCCCGGCAGTACAGGTAAACACAATGATTTTTTCAGAATGCTTTAACTCTTTGAAGATGATATTTCCGACTTCAAATTTATAAGTTTGAATGCTTAGCGTTTTATTTTTAGCATCAAAAGTAATATCATCTGTTTCAATATACCCTCCTTGAATACCATCATAATCGGTCAATCTCAAAAATTCCTGTTCTAATATATCGAGATAAAACTGATGGGATTCATCTTGTATACCTCCATGAATTGCTCTTACTACATCTTCTTTTGAGATGTCTAAATCCTTGAAATCAAAGGTAAATAGTTTAGGATTCATTGATTAAAAACTCAGGTTGCGCATTAAAGTCCGTATTCTTTAGGAATAAATTTGCCTTCCAACAGTGGTAACATTTCTTCTACAAATTGACTTTCGTCTGTCGGTATTTCGGACAAAGATAAACGAAGCATTTCAATCCATGATAACTCCATTTCGGGAAGTAATAATTGACCGGCATTATATGCATCTTCAATTATATCAAGACCTTTCTGAGCGGCTCTAACTGAGGCATCTATATAGTTTGTTCCCTTTACAATCTCCTCAGCAATAGTGATCACATTTTTCGGGGCCAGAATTATAGCCTGTGGGTCTAAAGATTGATCTGAATCGGCAAAAAGCTGTTGGAGCATGCCGGCAGTAGCTTTTCCACTTTTCAATGCCTGATTCATCAGACGGGCATCGTATTCTAATTGTTCAAGATAGACTATCGGCGCCATCCCTGAAAGTAGTTTTATATTCTGAACAGATTCGTTGCTCCACAGGTCAGCACAACAAGCTGCAATATTACCTAATGGGCTAAAATGAGCACAGGCGGAGGTCTTTCCTTCCATGGAAATCGGCGTTCCGGTAATGGCCTTCAGGAAAGGCCCTTCGTATCCACAATCTTTATCGGGACCCACAGCACCTTCTTCGATGGCAACTAATGTACGTACCGCGGTAACTATGCGAACTACTGCTGCAAATATTTTAGGGATATATCCCTTTTCGGCCAACACCATTGCTGTATTACCAAAGCCACAGGCAGTATCACCGGCTGCAATTTTATTGTTCTTTTTTGCAATAGCCACAATATTTGACCAAAGCATTTTCATATCGCGTACACCCAATACCGAAAGTGCAAATACCGAGGCTTTGATATCACACATCATGAGGGCATCATCGTGGATCTCTTTACCTCCTGTACTTTCGATAGAAAGCAAATCACTCCCGGCCAGGGAGCCTTGATCGAACAGTTCCCACATAGCATCCAGATATTTTGAACTACGGCATAGCGGGGGTCTGTCAAACTCTCTCAGATCATTAGGCGTTAAGCGAATCTCGCTCTTGAAACCAAATTTCTGATAATTATCTTCGCACACCTCATTCATGATCTTTACCAGTTCTATGCCTATAGAAGGAGTCTGGGTCATTTCGAGTAGGGTCTCAAATTCAAAGATTACTCCGGGGGAATGCATATTCCGCGCATGTGCTATGGCTTCGGTTACAATACTTCTGTAATGATCTCCTATTGCCGGAAGCGTCTCCTTGTTGATGCTCATGGTTGGGAGTGTAAAATTGAGTTCGGGTATGACACTGCCACCGCCAATAACTAAACCTCTTCGGGTTGTTACAGGATATAATGCATTTCCAAAAAGCAATCCCTCTGGAGTACTTATGGCTAATTTATTGTATTTCATAAAATAAAAGACTAAGCATGTGTAATTTCACAGATAGATCAATATGGAAGAAAGTAACCCCTCTAACTATTTGAATCTATGCAACCAATTGATTTAAAATATTGACAGCTCCCTGAGGTGATGATGAATAACCGGAAGCCCCGATTTTATCAGAAAACTCTTGTGTTAGTGGTGCTCCTCCTATAATGATTGCCTTTTCCGGATAAACTGTTTTAATCTCCTTAACCAATGTTTCCATGTTCCCCATTGTAGTAGTCAGCAAGGCTGAAAGGCCAACGACACAATCAGGATGTCTCTCAATTGCTTCAAGAAACTTATTCACTTTTACATCTACACCCAGATCAATGACCTCCCACCCTGCTCCTTCAACAGTCATAGCAACTAAGTTTTTGCCAATATCATGCAGGTCACCAAATACGGTTCCGATCACAAATGTTCCCTTTCTTTTTACTTCACCGGAGCTAAAAAATGGTTTTAAATGGGCCATCCCAGCACTCATCGCTTTTGCAGCCATAAGCATGTTTGGAACATAAACCTTTCCGGCACTGAATTTATCTCCAATAATAGTCATTCCGACTACTAAAGCATCCAACACCTGTTCAGCTGAAAAACCGCTATCGAGCGCTGTTTTTGTTAATTCATCTGCACCTTCCATCCCCTTCATTTGTGGGGGAAATGGTGAGGCTTTGTTGATTTTCCCCATTTCAACACATTCAGATAGTTTAAGCAATAATTCTTGTTCCATTACTTTTATGCTAATTGGTTATTAAATATAATTTAATTATTCACTGAGGTATCAGATGCTACTTTGATGAATCGGTTTATGTTCGCGGTATTGACCATTGGGGGCATTCCTCCACCACACGAAAGAATAATACGTTTTTTATCTTTCAGCCCTCCAATCAGATCCAGAAGCGAACGCTCAACATCCTCTTCATTCCCTGCTGCCAAAACATCACGTGGTGGGATATTTCCCAGCATCGTTACTTTGTTATCAGTCACTTCCTTGAGATGATTCAGATCGGTGTCAAAGGCCATATTGAAAAGATTTACACCCATATCGGGTAGGTGTATGACCGAAGCTTCGCACGAAGCATCGTTATGAAGAAACTTCACTTTGCCAAACAAAGAATAGATCTCTTTAAAATAGGGTAATCCAAATTCAAGGAACTCGGTTTCACCGATAAAACCAATCATATCATCCAGCATCATGATGCCATCGATAGTAGGGATCTTTTCCTTCTGGTGGATGTGC
>Ga0224523_1000821_pt1 | contig 14538 bp, 11 predicted proteins | sample CFST50metaG_FD_182732 | JGI IMG/M metagenome (GOLD analysis project Ga0224523, IMG submission 182732) | Peat soil microbial communities from Stordalen Mire, Sweden - C.F.S.T50 | ecosystem: Environmental > Terrestrial > Soil > Wetlands > Peat | place: Sweden: Norrbotten County, Stordalen Mire...
GCGGCGCACCATCGCGCGAAGCCGAGCGCGAGGGCGCGAGCGCAGCGAGCGGGTGTGGTGGGGCATGTGCAGGTCCCGAAGTCCCCGCAGGGGGAAGCGAGCGGGGTGGACGCGGGTGGGGCCGAAGGGTGAAGCGAATGCTCTGAGGGTTTCCATCCTAGAAACGCTTCAAAGCCCCTTCGCTGACTTGGTAGTCAACGCAACCAGGCAGCGGAGGCAGATGGTCCCGCTCAGTTACCGTGATGAGACTCTGGCAGGAGAGGGCGGCCACTGCGTCGAATAGACTCCGCCGTCGCTCCTCATCCAACTCGCTCGCCACATCATCCAGCAGCAAGACTGGCGCTTCTCCCAGTACCTCACGCAAGTATTCCAGCTCCGCCAGCTTGAGAGCGAGCACCAACGAGCGAAGCTGACCCTGAGACGCGTGTTCGCGCGCCAGATGGCCGGCGAGTTCCAACTCCAAATCATCTGTCTGGGGCCCGAATCCGGTGAAGCCCCGTCTCTCATCAGCCTCCCGATTTGCGAGCAGCCCCTCTCGCAGGGCCACGACAACTTCTCCCTCGCTGTCCGCGGCCTGGACGCGTGGATTACTGGTGTAGCGCATGCCCACGGCTGCCTCGCTGTGAATCCGCCGATACGTCGCTTCCAGCCGTGGCAAGAGTGAGCGCACGGTTTCGCGCCGCCGAATCACGATGCGCGCTCCCGCCTCGGCGAGCTTCTCGTCGTAGCTGGCGAGCAGCGTTGCTTCCACTGAACCGCGGCGCAGGAGAACATTGCGGCTCTTCAGGACACGCTCAAAGATCAAAACCTCGCGGAAGTAGGGCCGATACGCGCCAAACACTGCCCGGTCGAGAAAACGCCTCCTTTCTGCAGCCGCGGCCTTTGGCAGGCGCAGGTCTTCTGGCCCGAAGAGCACGGCCCCAACGCCCAACAAAGCAGTCGAATCACGCCGCACCGCTTTGCCGTCCAGGAGTGTGGACTTGTGACCTTGCGATATCTGAATCTTGAGAGTCCGGTCGAGAGTGCGCACCGTGATCTCAGCTTCGACGGTTGCGCCCTCCACCCCCCAAGCGATCAAGTCGGACAAGCTGTTGGTACGAAAGGAGCGAAAACATAGCGCGGTGTAGGCTGCTTCCAGGATGTTGGTCTTTCCCTGCCCGTTCTGGCCGCAAAGAACCGTAGCGCCCGGCCCAGGCCGGAAGGCCAACGCGGCGAGGTTCCGCCAACCTCGGGCCCGCAGCTCTCTGAGGATCACAATCTCATCGGCATGACCACGCCAAGGTAGTCGCTGTCATCGGCTGGACGAATCACCGCCGGGTCTAGATCCTCGCCCAACTCCAGGCGTACATTCTTCGAAGCCATCTCGGTCAAGAGGTCGATGAAGTAGCGCGCGTTGAAGCCGATCTGCAGCGGCGATCCCTTGTACTCCACATCCAGCTTCTCGCGTGCGTTGCCAAGATCCGGGTTGTCTGCCTCGATAGCAAGCGAGCCTTTCTCCAAGATGAGCCGGATGCCCCAGGTCTTGTCCGAGGCAATGATGGAAACCCGGCGAAGTGCGTTCAGGAGAACCTCTCGCTCGATGACCAGAATCTTGTCGTTCTCCTTGGGGATCACCTGCTCGTACGGCGGAAACTGCCCCTCTCCCAGCTTCACCGTAAGGGTCACGTCATCGGCCCGCAGCACGAAGTACCCCTGATGAATTCCGATGTCGCACGCCGCCTCCCGACCTTCAATGGCCCGACGGATTTCGCCCACCCCTTTGCGCGGGATCAACACACCGCTTGCCAGCTTGGGTCCCTTGGCCAGCGCCTTGCCAAACTTGGAGAGGCGATGCCCGTCGGTCGAAACCATACGGGCCATCTCTCCATCTGACTCGAAAAACACGCTGGCAAGATGGGGTCGCGTATCATCCTGCGAGATAGAGAAGACCGTCTTGCCGATCATCTCCGAAAGAGCCACAGGATCAACCGCGCTAAGTTCCGCGTCGGCTACCGCCGGAAGCTTGGGATAGTCTCGCTCGCTCATCCCCACCACCTTGAACTCAGCCCTCCCGCTTTGAATTTCCAGCCAGTTGTTCTCGGTCCTGCGAAGGTGAACTTCTTCCCCTGACAGGCCCTTCGCTATTTCGAAGGCCTGCCTCGCACCGACCGTAACGCCCCCCTCCTGCTCAACCTTTGCAGGCAGCGTCACCACTATCGCAACCTTGAGGTCCGTAGCCGCGCACGATATGCGATCCGTTCCCTCCGTGCGCACGAGCACGTTGGCTAGAATGGGCATGGTGCTCTTTCGGTCAGCTATGCCATGCGCCAGGTAGAGGCCCTTGAGTAGCTTGCTCTTGTCGATCCGAATGTCCATCAGTCACCCTCGTCCTGTTGTCTCATCAGCGGTCACTCTGAATCTATAAAGATCTGATCAAAGAAAGTAGAAGTATAAGGCCCTGTGGATTCCTTGAAAGAATGGCTTTGTCGTCGGCAGCGAAGGGGAAAAGCCTGGGGAAAAAATGGGAATAATGAAGGGGAGAAGAGTGTGAGGACTTGGGATGCGAACTTGTCAAGTTTTGCCCCACAGCTTTGTCCCAGAGATTTAGACAGTCAACTGATAGAAGAGAGGAGCAGCAAGGCTCTCAGCAGAAGACCTGAGGACGGTTTGCGCATCCGGGAGACTGCCTGAGCCGGAGACGAGTAGCCAACAGGAAAAGCAGACCGCACCCGTCGTGAGGGCAGGCCTGGTCCGAGAGAAGAGACGAAAGCGTTAGCGCTGACGCAAGTGGCTTTCGAGAGTGGTCACCACGCTACGCAGATTGGCGTCCTGAGCGATCAGGCCTTCGATCTTCTTAACGGCGCTGATGACCGTCGAGTGATCCTTTCCGCCAAAGCGGCTACCAATCTCCGGGAAGCTTGAGCCGGTGAGCTTCCGCGCCAAGTACATTGCGATCATCCGAGGGCGGGCCACGGAATGGAGACGCTTCGGCCCGCGCAGATCGTGCAGCTTGATATCGAAGTACGTGGCCACCTCACGCTGGATGGACTCGATGCTGAAACCCTGCGGGATCGATGACACCAGGTCCTTCAGAACCTCCTCAGCGAATTCCTTGTCGATACTGCGGCCGGTGATTGAGGCCCGAGCCGACATCTGGAGCAGCGCGCCCTCCAATTCACGAACATTCGAACGGATTACGGTCGCGACGGACAAGGCCACTTCGTCGCTCAGGGCCATATTCTCGATCTCGGCCTTGCGCTTAAGGATGGCAACCCGCGTTTCCAAGTCGGGGTGGCCGATCTCCGCTATCAGGCCCCAGGCGAACCGGCTCTGCAGCCGTTCCTCGACGCCCGGCAACTCGGCCGGGAGCTTGTCGCAGGTCAGGACGATTTGTTTTTGGGCGAGATGGAGGGCGTTGAAGGTGTGGAAAAATTCATCCTGCGAGCTGTCCTTGTTGGAGAGAAACTGGATGTCGTCGACCAAGAGAACATCCGGTTTCTCACGGTAGCACGAGCGAAACTCCTCCATCAGGCTGACGCTGCTCACCTGCTTGCGCTGGTTCATCATAGACCGGATGAAGTGAGTGACGAACTGCTCGCAGGTCACCACCGTGATCCGCCAGTCTGGGTGCTGTCGGTGAATCTCGTGCCCGATGGCGTGAAGCAGGTGGGTCTTCCCGAGCCCTACACCCCCATAGAGAAACAAGGGATTGTATTTCGAACCGGGAGAGCTGGCCACCATGCGCGCCGCTGCATGGCCAAACTGGTTTCTCGCACCGACCACGAACCTATCGAAGGTGTAGCGGTTGTCTAGGCCGGCTGGCGAGGGACGCCACGGGGAGGCCTCCCCCACGGGCTCGCCCACGGCATCCTGTGGCTTGGCTGGCATTGGCGACTCCTCCGGGACTTCGAACTCCACGGCGAACGATCGCTGCGCGCGCGTTCGCAGATTCTCCAGAATGGAAGGGAGGAAGTTGTCCTCGAACCACTCCTTGTGATAGCGATTGGGCGCTCGCAAGCGGATGCGACCATCGCTGATGGCCAAGCACTCTATGGGGCGCAACCACTGGTCGCGGTTCGCCGGCTTCACCCTTTCCTCGATCGAACGGACGGCTTCACCCCATAGCTCAATCATTGTTCTGTCCACAACAAGGTCAGTAGAGAAAACCAAACGATGTCAGCAGGTTGGGGGCCATTCCCCCCTGTTCATCAACAAGCGCACATTGGGCGCTTCCAAGGTACCCCATCATGCAGGGACCAGCAGAGACGACCCGGCGGCAGGCGCTCTAATTATCAATCGGGCACATCACCGACAAGACCAAAAACCGCGTGCGGCGAAGATGCCGGAGATCAGGGCAAATTTCTTCGCGAGAGGAACGTGCAGGCTGCCACGAGATTCCCGATTCCTCTCTTGGCTTGGTGCGAACCGTCCGCGATCGCTAGGGAATTTCAAGCCGCGAGGATGGACCGTCCCGCTCGCCGCACGATCTGCGGGCTTGCCGCGCGACCGGGCGAGGAAACCAGCGCAGGATGCGGCCTGGCGCAATCGCGAGTGAGCGAGGGACGAATTCTCCGACGGGCGGAAGGCCTCACCCACAGGACCACGTTCCCGGGCGCCGTCGACAAGAAAACGGCACACCCACTTACCGCATCCAGTTCTCGACGGGCCAGGCTTTCATGCGCGTGCGCACGCGCGCCGTCAGCCTCGGTGGCGCGCGTGCTTCAAGCGAGCAAGGGTTTCGATGCCTGGCAAGGTTGATCAGCATTCTCGCGAAGCCCGCAGACACGGAATCGGCCATGGCGGCGTTGACACCGCTCACCCGGGATGCTAGTTCAGCGGTCCCACACGGTCGAAGAGCCGGAGGATCACGTGTCGAAGAGGACTTTCCAGCCGCACCGAAAGAGCCGAAAGCGAACCCATGGCTTCCGGAAACGCATGAGCACGCCCGCTGGCCGCGAGGTCCTTCGGCGCCGTCGGCGCAAAGGGCGCAGGAAGCTCACCGTGAGCGTGCCAAAGAAGTAGGCCCCGTGAGCGCGAATGGCCGCCACGAACGGCTCGGCCGCGGGGATCGCTTGCGGGCGAGACCGTGCTTCCTGGCGGCGCAGCGTCTGGGGCGTCGCATTCCCGGGCGAAATCTTGTGCTCTATGCGTTGTCCCGTCCCGAGCCCGAACGCCAAGAGCGAGCCAGAATAGGGATTACCGTGAGCAAGAAGGTCGGCAATGCCGTGGTTCGCAATCGGGTCAAGCGATGGCTGCGCGAAAGCTACCGCCGCATGGCCTCATCTGCGCCTGGCGGTACCGACCTGGTCATCATTGCTCGTCCTGCGACCGCGCACAGCACGTACCAGCGGACGGCCGAGGAACTGAGCGAACTCGTGGCACGCGTAGGAAGTCCGTGAAATCCGAACCCTCGCAGGGCAGTCGGATAGCTCGTGGTTTCACGCGAGCAGTCCTGCGCGGCTACCGGGCTGCTATCGCGCCGGCCATCGGTCCGGTCTGTCGCTACACTCCTTCTTGTTCGGTCTACGCCGAACAAGCCGTCGAGCGATGGGGAGTGGTGCGGGGCGGGACCTTGGCTTTGCGCCGCGTGCTTCGCTGCCACCCCTTCGCGCGCGGTGGTCTGGATCCGGTTCCCACTGTCTTGGGCGCGTTCAAATCGCATAGTGGAAGGGACCGGTAGGAGACGCCTATGGACAAGCGGCTCGGACTGGCCATCGTCGTTTCTGTCGCCATCTTGTGGGCGTGGTGGAAGCTCTACCCGCCGCCGCAGCCGGCACCCAGCGCAACCCCGCCCCAGCAAAGCGCAACCCACGAACCCGCGACGCCGAGCCCAGCGGAGCCCGCAAAGGCGGCGCCTAGCGCAGCGACGCCTGCGCCGCAGGCGGCAGCACGCCCGCCGGAACAGCAGCTTGCATTGGACACGCGCGACGCGCGCTATCTGCTTTCGAGCTGGGGCGGCACGCTCCGCCAGGTGAAGCTGAAGGACCGGCAGTTCTTGCTCAACCGCCGCGATCCGGAGAGCGGCATCGAGCTTGTGACGACGGGAAAGCCGGAGCTGGCACCTCTGCGCACGACCTTCGCCAAGGCGGATTTTTCCCTTCCCGATGACACGACCTGGGTAGCCGAGCAGCCGGCCCCGGACACGGTGGTTTTTCGCACGCAGACCGAGGTCGTTGCAGTTGAGAAGCGCTATCGCAGCGAAGCGGACCGCTACCGACTGAACTTCACCATGAGCGTGCAGAACAAGAGCGACAAGCCGCAGTCGCACGGCCTCATCGTGCACCTCTACGCCCAGCAAGATCCCGAGAAGAAGGGCGGCGGTTTCATGAGCTACGCCTCGGCCAATCTGGCAGAGGTGGTCTGTTGGGCCAACGACAAGGCCCGGCGCTCGGCAGTGGAGCCCCTGGCCAAAGATCCCATCGACCTGGTGGGTGGCGTGCGCTGGGCGGCGGTCGGCGAAAAGTTCTTCACCGTGGCGGCGGTACCCTTCCCCGAGAGTCCGCCCAAAGAGCGCCGATGCGGCGCGCACGCCCTTGACTCGCTCACCGGCGAGGTCTTTCTTTCTCTGAGCAGCCGAACCCTGGCGCCTGGCGAGAAAACCGAGTACGCCTTCGAGCTCTTCGCCGGTCCCAAGTACCACAGCGATCTCGACAGAGTGCGGCCCGGGGGCGAGGACGCGCACCTGGCGGACGACGTGGACGTCACCTTTGCGGTCCTGTCGCGGCCCATGTTGGCCATGCTCAAGCTTTTCTATCGGCTCTCGGGCAACTGGGGCATCGCCATCATCCTGCTCACCATCTTCGTCAAGCTGGTCACTTTCTATCCGACGCAGCGGACGTTGCTCTCGGCGAAGAAGATGCAGCGCCTGGCACCCAAGATTGCGACTTTGCGCAAGAAGTATGGGAACGACAAGCAGAAGCTGGGCGTGGAAACCATGAATCTGTACAAAGCCCACGGCGTGTCGCCGTTTGGCGGCTGCCTGCCCAGCCTGATCCAGATGCCCATCTGGATCGCGCTGTTCTCCACGCTCAACTACGCGGTCGAGCTGCACCGCTCGTCGTTCCTCTACATCGCCGACCTGTCGGCCAAGGATCCCTACTACGCCACACCCTTGCTCATGGGAGTGGTCATGTTTCTGCAAATGCGCATGTCGCCAGCTGGCGCCGATCCGCAGCAGCAGAAGATGATGGCGTTCATGATGCCGATCATGTTCACCGGGTTCTCGCTCTTCCTGCCAGCAGGCCTGTCCACCTACACGCTAACCAGCTACCTGCTCGGGATCCTGCAACAGCTTTACGTGAACTGGGCCGACCGCCGGGCGGCCGCCACGGCCTGAGCGGCCCATCTGGGGTAGTCTTCGCCCAGCCGGAACGGGTTAGGCCAGGCCTAGCGTAGCGATGCGAATTCGTCAGCACGTCAACCCACTCAAGGCGAACTTTTTTCAGATCGCGGTCGAGCCACCCGAGCTGCCGGCCGGGGTTCCGATCGAAGTGGAACTGGGCTCGGCCGAGGCGCATTTCCTCATGACCCGGGCCGCGGAGGATCCCGCCCGTTTCTACGTGGGCGTAGAGATCCGCCGCGACCATGTGGCGCTGGCCAACGCCACATGTGAGCGACAGGGGCTCAAGCAGGTGCACAGCGTGTTTGCCAACATGTCGGTCGATCTGCCCCGGCTCTTCCCGGCCGGCCGCGTGAGCCGCTTTTTCCTCAATTTTCCTGACCCGTGGTGGAAGGCGCGCCAGCAAAAGCGGCGGGTAATGTCGCCTGAGTTGGTGGTGGAGATCTTCGATCTGCTGACAGTAGGTGGTGAAATCTACGTGGCCAGCGACGTCTTCCAAATCGCGCTCGACGCCATGGCGGTTCTGGAACACGACTGCTCGCGACGCTTCGTCAACCTGCGCGAGCCGTGGACCTTTCTGCGCGAAAGCCCCTTTGCCGCGCGTTCGCGCCGCGAACGACAGTGCGAGATGATGGGCATCCCTATCTGGCGGCTGGGCTACCGGAAACTATGAATCGCGATCCCAAGGCAGCCTGACCGCGTTGGCGAAGGCGGGCTTTGCCCACGGACTGGCGGCTGCTGCCGCAGACGCCAGTCCTGGAGCCAGAGCGCGGGAGGGGTTGGGAACCCTCCCAGGGTTCCCATTTCAAATATCGAGCTGAAGCTGTTCGAGCTGCAGGATGCGGTCGCGGATGGCGGCGGCCTTTTCGAACTCCAGCTTCTCGGCCAGATCCATCATCTCGTTCTTGAGCTGCGCGATCACACCAGGCAGTTCGTCGCGTGCCAGGGTTCGCTTCCCCTTCTTGGGCAGGGCCAGCTTGCCCAGATCGACGAAGTCATCCTGGGCCGTGCCCGTCAGATCCTGGATGGCCTTGCTGATGGTCTTGGGCGTGATGCCGTGCTTGCGGTTGTGTTCTTGCTGCAGCTCGCGCCGCTGCCGCGTGATCGCGATGGCTCGCTTCATCGAATCGGTCTCGTGCTCGGCGTACATCAAGACCTTGCCGCGCACGTTGCGAGAGGCGCGGCCAATGGTCTGAATGAGCGAGCGCTCGGCGCGCAAGAAACCCTCCTTGTCGGCGTCGAGGATGGCCACCAACGACACCTCGGGCAGGTCCAGCCCTTCGCGCAGAAGATTGATCCCCACCAGCACGTCGAACGTGCCCAGTCGCAGATCGCGCAGGATCTCGATGCGTTCCAGGGTGTCGATGTCCGAGTGCAAGTAGCGCACGCGCACTCCCAGATCGGCGTAGTACTCAGTCAGATCCTCGGCCAAGCGCTTGGTCAGCGTGGTGACCAGCACGCGGTCACCAGCGGCGACCCGCGTGCGGATCTCGGCCAAGAGGTCGTCGACTTGCGAAGCCACTGGCCGAACCTCGATCTCGGGATCGAGCAGCCCGGTGGGCCGAATGATCTGCTCTACCAGCACCCCGCCCGCGCGCTCGACTTCATAGTTCGCGGGCGTCGCCGACACGAAGACGACCTGCTGAATGCGCGCTTCCCACTCCTCGAAGCGCAAAGGACGGTTGTCGAGCGCGGAGGGCAGACGGAAGCCGAAATCCACCAGGGTCTGCTTGCGCGAGCGGTCGCCCTTGTGCATGGAACCGATCTGGGGCACGGACTGGTGCGATTCGTCCACGAAGGTCAGGCAGTCCTCGGGGAAGTAGTCGAGCAAGGTCGGCGGAGGCTCGCCGGGCTTGCGGCCCGACAGATGGCGCGAGTAGTTCTCGATGCCCTTGCAGCGACCCATCTGCTCCAGCATTTCGAGGTCATAGAGCGTGCGCTGCTGTAAGCGCTGTTCTTCCACCAGGTGATTCCCCGCGTGCAGCTCGGTGAGGCGTTCGCGCAGCTCCTCTTTGATGCTGCTCATGGCGCGTACCAGTTGCTCGCTCGGGGTCACGTAGTGCGAGCCGGGAAAGATAGACACCTCGTCCAGCTTGCGCAGTACCTTGCCGCGCAGAGGATCCACCTCGGAAATGGTCTCGATCTCGTCGCCGAACCATTCCACGCGCAGGGCTTTCTCGCGTTCGTAGGCCGGAAAGATCTCGACCACATCGCCGCGCACGCGGAACTTGCCGCGGGAAAAGTCCATGTCATTGCGCTCGTACTGGATTTCGATCAGGCGGCGCAGAACCGCATCACGCCGCACCTCCACGCCAGCGGCCAGATCGATCTTCATGTCGAGATAGGCTTCCGGTGCGCCGATGCCATAGATGCAGGACACCGACGCCACAATGATCACGTCGCGCCTGGTGAGCAAGGCGTAGGTGGCGGCGTGGCGCATGCGATCGATCTCTTCATTGATGAGCGAATCCTTCTCGATATAGGTATCCGTCGACGGGACGTAGGCCTCCGGCTGGTAGTAGTCGTAGTAGCTGACGAAGAAATGCACGGCGTTGTCGGGAAACAGGCTCTTGAACTCGCCGTAGAGCTGGTGGGCGAGTGTCTTGTTGTGAGCCATGACCAGCGTGGGGCGCTGGGCCTGGGCGATGACATGCGCCATGGTGAAGGTCTTGCCGCTGCCCGTGATGCCGAGCAGCACCTGCGCTGGATCGCCTCGCTTGACGCCAGCGACCAGCTCTTCGATGGCGCGTGGCTGGTCCCCCGTGGGCAGCAAATCGCTCTTCAACTTAAACGGCGTCGGCATTTCTGTGTCTCGACAGATCGGGCGCGCGCGACATAGTCTAGCTGTCAAATGGCGTCGATGCTCCGCGGATACTACGCAATTCTCAATCTGCAGGGCGAGGTGCCTGAGGAGGCGGCCGTTCTACTCGCGCGCGCCGAAGAGCGGCTGGCGGCGCGGCCCGCGTGCCTGCAGCTGCGTGCCAAGTGCATGGGCGCGGCTGACCTCGGGCGGACCGCGGCGTTGCTCTTACCCACGTGCCGTGCGGCCGGCGTACCCCTGTTGGTGAACGACCGACTCGATGTGGCCCTGGCCGCTGGCGCGGACGGCGTGCATCTCGGGCAGGACGATCTGCCTCTGTGCGATGCCCTGCGCATGCGCGCCAGCCAACGATTCATCATCGGCGTTTCGACACACGATCTGGCTCAGGCGCAGGCCGCTTCACGCGACGGGGCCGACTACATCGGCTTCGGCCCCATCTTCGCCACGCAAAGCAAGGCCGACGCTGAGGAGGCGGTTGGCCTCGCCCGACTGCGCGAGGTGTGCGCGGCGATCTCGCTTCCTGTAGTCGCGATCGGAGGGATCACACTGGCGACTGTGGGCGCGGTGGCCGCGACCGGGGCCAGCGCTGCTGCCATAATTGCGGCCATCGACCAAGCTCGCGATCCTGTAGCTGCGGCCAGGCGTGTCGCGCAGGCCTTCGGCGCGTAGGGTGGCTGGCTGGCCAGCTGGTGCCGTCGAAGCCACTCTTCGCTTGGCGCCGCGCGAGTCAGTGTACAATCGACACTCCATGAGAACGAGCAAGGCTGGCCGCACGGATCAGACCGGAACTTCCTGGAAGTCTTTCCTGCTCTCGTGGCGGGGCGCCCTCTACCTGGGGCTGCCGCTGGTGGCGTTGCTGGCCTCGGGCATCTTGGCGGCGCAGAAGCTGGTCCAACCCCCGCCCAGCACCATCCGCATTCTCAGCGGGCCGGACGGCAGCAGCTACCGGTTGAACGCCGAAAAGTACAAGAAGATCATCGAACACTACGGCGTCAAGGTGGTCATCCTGCCTTCCCACGGATCACTCGACAATCTCCACCAATTGGCCAATGCGAAAGCGAAAGCCGACGTGGGGTTCGTGCAGGGCGGACTTACCGACGGCGTGGACATCACTCATTTGGTTTCGCTAGGTTCGGTTTTCGCCCAGCCTATGATGGTCTACTACCGGCACGCCGAACCGGTCGAGCGGCTCTCGCAGCTCAAAGGCGAACGCCTGGCCATTGGCCCAGAGGGCAGCGGCTCCCGCGCCCTGGCTTTGAAACTGCTGCAAGCCAACGAAATGGATACCGCGCCCACGGTTCTGCTGGAATTGGCCGGTGAAGAAGCCGCGAACGAATTGATCGCCGGAAAGATCGACGCGGCCTTCCTGATGGGCGATTCGGCCACGCCGGCCATCATGCGCAAACTGCGAGACAACCCTGACATCGAAATCGCGAATTTCCGTCAGGCCGATGGATATCTGCGCAAGTTCCGTTTCCTGTCCAAGCTGACCTTGCCAGAGGGGGCCTACGACTTGGGCAAGAATGAACCGCCCAGAACCTTGACGCTGGTGGGGCCAACCGTCGAGCTGGTCGCCCGCCACAACCTGCACCCCGCCCTCTCGGACTTACTCATCAGCGCTGCCCGCGAGGTTCACAGCGGGCCTGGCCTGTTCCGCAACGCCGGCGAATATCCCGCGCCTCTCGCGCGCGACTTCCCCATTAGCGCCGATGCCGAACGCTACTACAAGTCGGGCGGCCAATTCTTGTACAAGAAGCTGCCTTTCTGGCTGGCGAACTTGATCGATCGACTGTTGGTCGTCGTCGTTCCGCTTCTCGTGATCCTCGTGCCCGCGACCAAGATCGTGCCAACCTTGTATCGCTGGCGGATGCGTTCGCGCATCTATCGCTGGTACGGAGCCCTCATGGCCATCGAGCGCGAAATGTTGGCGCAGCCAACGCCCGAGGAACAGACCGAGCTTCTCAGGCGCATCGACGGCATCGAGCGTTCCGTGAATGAACTCAAGACGCCCTTGTCTTTCGCTGACCAGCTCTACGTTTTGCGCGATCATGTGGGCATGGTGCGCCAGCACTTGCTCGCCGCTGCCCAGCCCATGAATCACGCGAAGGAAATCTCAGGACCTCAGTAGGGGCGCGGTCGCACCGGTGCGATTCGCGGCGGCCTTGGCTACACCCGCACCGCCAGCACGAACTTGAGGTAGTTGCCCTCGGGGAAGCCGGGATGCACGGGAAAGTCAGGGGGAAGGCCCTGGCGCTCGATGACCCGCAACTCAAAGCCCCGCAGGGCGGCTCCCTCGGCCAGTGCTTTGTCCACCTCGGCGGTTGACAGCTTGGCCGCGTTGTTGGCAAACGCGAGCAGTCCACCTGGCTCGAGCACGGCCCCCGCGGCTCCGGCAAGCTCAGCCAAGTCCGATGCGGCCGAAAAGCTCCGACCGGGGCCCTGGCCGTGGGCGAAGGTCGGCGGATCGCAGACTACGATGTCGAAACGTCGGTTGCGTGAAGAGAAGCGCTCGAGCGTCTTGCTCGCTTCGCCGGTGACTTGCTCCATGCGAGCCGGGTCGAGGCCAGAGAGTTCGTAGTTGCGTCGCGCGCGCGCGTGGGCCTTGGCCGAGGTGTCCACCGCCACGACTTCGGCGGCGCCGGCTCGCGCTGCGCGCACGGAAAAGGCACCGGTGTAGGAGAAGAGATTGAGCACGCGGCGCTCGGCAGCCCGCCGGGTCACGCTGTCGCGTCCCAGGCGCAGATCGGGGAAGAATCCCACGCCCAGGGGCGCCGTCACATCCACCGCGAAACGACAACCGGCCTCCTCGACTACCACTTCGAGAGGGGCCTCTTCACCACGCGCTCGGGTTGCGGGATCTGCCGGAGCCTGGCCGGCCAGGGGCCGCAGTCGCTGCTGTTCGTAGATGCCACGCGGATGAATCGCCTCCGCGATCGCGTTCAGCAGTTCATCGCGCCAGGGCAGAGCGCCCGGCGAGTACCACTGCACAACCACGAAGTCGCCGTAGCGATCAACGGTGACGCCTGGCAGGCCCTCACTCTCGCCCGCGAACAGGCGCAGTGCAGTGGGCCGATCCGATCCGAGCAGCAGCCAGCGTAGCTGTACGGCGCGCTGCAAGCGTTTGGCAATAGCTCCGGATCCTGGGTGGACCCGCTCTGCCGGATCGCGCGAGAGCACGCGGACAGCTACCGAATGGTCCCGGTCCACGTATCCGCGCGCGACGAAGGAGCCATTTCCCGCCATTAGATCGACCACAGCGCCGGTCGGCTCGCTGATGGCCCGCCCGGCCAAGGCCTCACGAAAGACCCACGGGTGGCCGCCACGCAACCGCCGCGTTACGTCGTCGGGAAGTCGATACGACCCCTCGCGGACAAACATCCCCGTCCCAGGGGCTCGCGGAATCCTAGACGCAACGCGCTCAGCGCGTTTCATCCTGACACCTCGAGACAGCGAGGAGCGGGCAGATGCAAGACGGCGCAAAATAGAAGGGGCACGGCAGGGGATGAACCATAGGGAGCAGCTCTTGCCCTGTCAAACGTGTTCACGCCCACACAGGGGATTGACTTTGAGCTGGCTCGCCGGGAAACTGCCTGGGCAGTCACCTACGTCTAGCGCGGTGAATTGCTTGTCATGCGAAAGAAAGGAAACTCCCAATGACGAGTGGGCCCGGGACGACAGGGAAGACCGATGTGCCCCCCGACGAAGCCATTCAAGAGATCTCCGGCCTCTTGGAAATGGACGAAGTCAACGCCGGCGGGCCGAACACCGCTGACGGTTCCGGGGAGCCAGAGGCCGACGCCGCGCACGCTGCCTCATCTGACGTGAGTCATGAGCTCGATGTTTCCCTAGAGACGCCGAGCCCGGTGAAGCTGGAGTCGTATCTGCTTCCTCCTCCCGTCGAGGATGAGCCTGCGAGTGGACACGCGCCAGAAGCAGAGTCCGCCTCGGCCACCAACATGGCCTATGAGGATCTGCTCGAGAAGCTGGTTCTGCCCACGCCGTCAGCCGCTCCCGACGAGAGCGAGGTGGCTGAAGAGCCACCGCCGTTCGCCTCATCACGACCCTCCTCGTCGCATGCCGCGTCCTCTCCCTTGGCCAATCTCTTCCCACCGGGTGCGCCATCCCTTGCGGACGTTTCCGACGAGCGCACGGTCGTCACAGCCAACCCGCTTCTGGCTGAGGAACAGGAGGCCGCCGCCCGCGAGGCCGAGAACTTCATTCTTCCAGCGGCTCCGGTGGCTCCGCCAGTGTTCGTGGAACCGCAGGTCCTCGCCCCCCCCGTAGGCGGAAACCTGCGGCCAACTGTTTTGGCCCCGAACAAGTTCATCCAGATCTCTTACCCGATGTTTGGGTTCATGATGCTCGCTGCGGTGCTGGTGGGGGGCGTGCTCTCCCGGCT
>Ga0224523_1000824_pt1 | contig 14494 bp, 8 predicted proteins | sample CFST50metaG_FD_182732 | JGI IMG/M metagenome (GOLD analysis project Ga0224523, IMG submission 182732) | Peat soil microbial communities from Stordalen Mire, Sweden - C.F.S.T50 | ecosystem: Environmental > Terrestrial > Soil > Wetlands > Peat | place: Sweden: Norrbotten County, Stordalen Mire...
AATATACACAAATGCTTTATGAAATTTTTTTTTGTTTATTTTATTTGTGGTAAAAAAATAATTCTTACAAAAATAGAAAGTTAAATTAATATGGGGAAATTTCTATTTTAAAAACACTTACTTCTTATTGATCAATTTTACTGCTTCCTGTGGTGTGATTCGTTCGCCATTTAGAAATGCTACAACAAAAGCATCTTTAAAACCGAGGTCATGAACTTTATTAAGTAAATCGGTTGCTGACTCTAATGTTTTTTCATTTCCAGTAATATACTTATACATTCCATTATGAAAGTATTCCTGTACATCTTTGATTCCTTTAAAATCCGAAGAATTCAATGATTTTTTTATTGATGAGGAAGCAAATTGGACTTTAAAAAAAATTTCTTTTTTTGTATCAGGTTTTGATAAAGTATCTTTTATTTTGCTTTTGCTATCATTAACAGTCACTGGAGAAGTTGTAGAATCTTTATTTACAGGAATATCTTTTCCTGTTTCATTAATATTGGTTCCTTCCATTTCATTTTTATATTCTTTAAAAGCTTTAAAAATAGAATAAGCCATATTATCTTGTCCGTTTGCTGAAGACAGGAAATCTTCGTCTTTAGGGTTGCTTAAAAATCCCGTTTCTATTAATACTGAAGGCATAGCTGTTTTCCATAAAACTAAAAATCCGGCTTGTTTAACTCCCCGATCAAGCATAACTGCTTTATTTTTCACTTGTTTCTGTACCAATGAAGCAAAATTCAAGCTTTTATCCAGATATGCATTCTGATATAACGAAAAAATAATATATGCTTCTGTTGAATTTGGATTAAAGCCATCATAATTGTTGGTATAACTATCTTCTAACAAAATAGATGAATTCTCTTTCTGTGCAACGAGTAAATTTGCCTGTGTCTTGTATAAACCCATTACATATGTTTCTGTTCCGCAGCTTGCCTTTGAAGGGTTTGAATTGCAATGAATACAAATAAAAAGATCAGCTTTATTATCATTTGCGATCTGCGCTCTTCTATAAAGTTCTATAAATTCATCAGTCTTTCTTGTAAATATTACTTTAACATCGGGACAGTTTTTTTCAATATATTCTCCAAGCTTTAATGAAACTGCAAGGTTAATATCTTTTTCTCTTGTTTTGCTACCAAGGCATCCGGGGTCATGTCCACCATGTCCGGCATCAATAACAACTGTTTTAACTTTAGTACTTTGAGCAGCACAAATGTTAAAAGAAGTTAAGATGATCAAGCATGTAATACCAAAAAAATCAAATATTCGTTTCACCTGAGTGCTAAATTTTAATTAGTTTTGTTGCCTTAGTAGCTATTAATTGATTTTACAAAATTAGTATTATTCTTTTGTTTTCAAAGTATCGGATATTCATTTCGTGCCTTTTGGTGTTTTACATTTCTTTTACAGAAATAGTAAACGCTCAGGATACTATTATAAAGCCCGATTCATCTAATAAAATCAAAAATGATACCATAAAAAAAACTTCCAAAAATTCCGACTTTACCCTTTCTTCAAAAGTAGCATATAAAGCAACCGATTCAATAAGGTTTGATATTAAAGAAGAAAAAGCATACCTTTATGGTAAAGCTGAAATTAATTACGAAGACATTAATCTTACTGCCAATTACATAGAAATTAGTTTTAAAGACAATCAGCTTTTTGCCAGAGGAGTTATTGATTCGACAGGAAAGTTATGCGGCAAACCCGTATTTAAACAGGGCGCCGAAAGTTTTACATCCACTACACTTATTTATAATTTCAAAACGAAGAAAGGCCTTATATCCGGTATTTTCACTAAAGAAGGTGATAGTTACCTGCAAGGGAAAACTGTAAAAAAGTTTGCTGATAATTCCATTAATGTAAAGCGAGGATTTTACACAACTTGTGATCTTGAGCATCCTCATTATGAAATAAAATTCAGTAAAGCCCGCGTAATTCCTAATGATAAAATAGTATCAGGTCCTGCTTATCTTGTCCTGGAAGATGTGCCAACACCAATTGCGGTTCCATTCGGTTTCTTTCCAAATAAACAAGGGCAAAAGTCAGGGATACTCATTCCTGCCTACGGAGAATCCGCCGCCCGTGGATTTTTTCTTAGTAATGGCGGATACTATTTTGGAATGGGAGATTATATGGATCTTGCGTTAAGAGGTGATATATATTCCCGCGGTAGTTGGAGATTAGCACCAGCATTTAATTATAAAGAAAGATATAAGTATAGTGGTTCTTTTAATTTTAATTACTCAGCAACTATCGATGGGGAAAAAGGAATAGAAGGATACAAGAAAACCAATGATTTTTCTGTCAACTGGTCACACCATCAGGATTCAAAAGCCCATCCAAACAGCACTTTTTCTGCATCTGTAAATGCTGAATCGCCCGACTATAGCAATAATAATCTTACAAGCTCGCAAGGCTTCCTGACCAACCAACTTAGTTCAAGTATTTCATATGCTACTGTTATTGACAATAATTATAATTTTCAATTGAATATGTCACATAGCCAGAGCAAGCTTACCCATGACATCTCGTTAAATTTACCAGAAATTGCTTTCTCGGTGAACAGCTTTAATCCTTTTAAAAATAAAGAAAATGTAGGAAAAGAAAAATGGTACGATAAGATCAGCATGGTATATTCCATGGATGCTAAGAATAGCATTAATACTAAAGATAGTTTGCTTTTCAAAAAAGAAACTCTTAAGCAAATGCAGAATGGAGTTTTCCATAATATTAAAATGCAAAGTCCGGTAAAAGTTTTAAAATACTTCACATGGACCAATTCTGTCACTTATAACGAAAGATGGTATCTGCAAACAATAAGAAAGCATTGGGTAAACGATACATTAATATCTGGCGGCGACACAACATATCATAACTTAAAAACAGATACAGTACAAGGCTTCCAAGCAGAACATGATTTTAGTTTTTCGTCTTCTTTGACAACAATGATATATGGAATGTACCAATTTAAAAATTGCAAAATTATTGCAATAAGACATGTTATGACACCTTCAATTACCTTTACATATACTCCTGATTTCGGCAACCCCACTTGGAATTATTACCGTTATAACACAATTCAATCCGGCACAAATGAAAGAACTTTGCGGTATTATTCTATCTTCGATAACGGGATTTATGGCGCTCCACCATCAAATAAATCAGGGGTTATAAACTTGTCACTTAATAATAATCTTGAAATGAAAGTAAAAAGCAAAAAAGATACAATAACCGGCACGAAAAAAATTGTACTTATTGAAGATCTTAAAATTGGGGCGAGTTACGATATTGCTAAGGATTCAAATAATTGGTCTGATCTGTCAATGTCGGGAAGCACAAAATTATTCAAATATCTGGATATTAAATATCAAATGAATTGGAATCCATATGCAATAAACGATTCAACAGGAAATATTACTAAAGAATTTGAATATAAAAAAAGTAAACATTTTTTCCGGTTCGACAATACGAATTGGGATATTGGTTTGAACTGGGGTCTGCATTCGAAAACGAAAAAGAAAGAGATTGTCAGCAATAAAGCAACCGAGGATGAGCTTGAAACGATAAAAAACAACAGAGATAAATATTTGGATTTTGATGAACCATGGAATTTGAATATTCAATATTCATTGAATTATATTGATGCTTATAGCCAGGCAATATTAAAATCGAAAAGCAACGTAATACAGACGCTTGGTATTAACGGCGACATTAACCTGTCAGCAAAATGGAAAGTTGTATTTTTCACAGGCTACGATTTCATTAATAAAGAACTCTCATACACTCACCTTGAAATAGATCGCGACCTGCATTGCTGGGAAATGTCATTTACTTGGACTCCTACTGGTCTTCAAAAAAGTTATCTTCTTACAATACGTGTAAAATCAGCAGTACTGCAAGATCTAAAACTTACCAAGAAAAAAGATCCATGGGATAATTAAAATATATTTAAAGTCCCAAAATATACAGTTATAAATTTTTCTAAAAAACAAATGAAAAAAACCATTAATATTTCAGATGCCCCAAAGCCAATTGGACCATACAGTCAGGGTTTGCTGGTAAACGGGATGCTCTTTGTTTCAGGGCAGATCCCTCTTGATCCGTATACAGGCGAACTTATCAAAGGCGATGTACAAGCGCAAACACGACAGGTAATGGCAAATATTCTTGCTATCATGAAAGAAGCGGATATGGATTTTTCAGATATCGTAAAAGCATCGATATTTCTTTCAGATATGAATAATTTTGGAAAGATGAATGAAGTATATGCTTCGTACTTTAAAGAAAATCCGCCTGCACGTGAATGCATACAGGCTGCATGCCTGCCAAAGAGTGTGGATATTGAAATTTCTGTTATTGCTGTTAAATAAACCAGCATACATACGATTTACAGAGGTTAATAACATTGCTTTGTTATTAAAATTAGCTTTGTTATTATTTTTTCATTTCAATAACTTTTATTTTTGAAAGTTAAACCCGATCACAAAATCGGGTGATAGCCAATTGAAATTTTCATAACATTGAAAAAAGAAAAGCTAAAAGAACTTTTACTTAATAAAAAAATACTGTATTCAACAATAGCTGGCATTGTTGCTTTGGCCTTTTTAATATGGGTTATCATTCATTTTTCTTTTTCTAAACAAGAAAAGTATTCGCCTCTGAATGCTGTCCCTCAGAATGCGGCTGTAATTCTTGAAATAAAACAACCCGGTAATTTTTGGTCTGACCTATCAGTAAACTCAGGTGTTTGGAGAGAACTTATAAATATTGAACCTTTTAGAAAAGTAAATTTGGATATATCTTTTCTTGATTCACTTTTCAAAAAGAACACTTGTACTGAAAAATTATTTACCGATCACCCGATATATGTCTCATTTCATTTTTTAAAGAATAATACTGTCGGTTTTCTATATATTACTTCTCTGCCGAGTAATTGCAGCAAATCAGATGTTGACCAATTAATAAAAAAAGTTTCAAAATCGAATGCAGCGTTTAATGAAAAACCTTGTAACGGTTCGAGTATTATCGAAGTGAATTTCCCTGATAAAAAAAACAAATTATATTATACCGTAACTCGAGATATTTTTATTTGCAGTTTCCAATCAGAATTAATTGAATCGGCAATAAGGCAGCAACATTCAGGGACTTCAATTTTAAAAGATAAAGGATTTTATAATGTTGCCGAAACGGCAGGTAAAAAAGTAGATGCAAATCTTTACATAAACTTTAAATATTTTCCACAACTATTTTCTTCGCTTATTTCTGATGAGTACAAAAAGAAAATTTCAGTGTTTGCTGAGTTTGCCAACTGGTCAACGCTTGATATAAGTGCAAAAAATGATGCAATTATACTGAACGGGTTTACGAATACCCTTGATACATCTGCTAATTTTCTAAACGTATTTACCGGACAGGAACCTCACGAAATGTCAATGCTCAATGTAATACCTTATTCAACGGCATCATTCATTTATTTTGGGTTCAGCGATTTTGAAAAATGGCACAAACAGTATTTGCAATATTTTTCTAAAAAAAGAAAATTAAATGATTACAATGCGCAAATAACCAAGATTAATAAGGAGTATAAAGCCAATATTGAAAATGATTTTCTTTCATGGATCGGAAAAGAAATAGCTCTTGTGATTACAGAACCTTCCGATTCGGATATTACATCAAATATGTATGCGGTTTTTAAAGCAAATAATATCTCAAAGGCAATGACATCACTTTCTCCTCAATCGGAAATTCAAGGTGAGAAGATCATTATTCCTAAGAAAGAAAAGAAGGATAAAAAAGGCAAGAAGAAAAATCTAAAAGAAAAAAAACAAAAAGAAGTTCCATCAGAAATTAACGGAAATAAAATTTACGAATATAAGGTCAAAGGCATATTGCCAACATTGTTTGGTAATTTGTTCGATGGAGTGAATGGTAATTATTATACCATCATTGACGATTATGTGATTTTCGCAAATTCAACGAATGCACTTACATCTTTTATAAAAAATTATTCCGAAGAAAAAACATTAGCCAATAATAACAGTTATGTTTCTTTTTCAAAAAACATTTCGAATGAATCAAATATTTATTTGTATTGCAATATCAGAAAATCACTGGGCATATTTTTGAAATATGCAAATAAAGGAATATCGGACTATATCGGGAATAATATATCATCATTTAAGAATTTCGAAGCATTTGCTTATCAATTAAAATCAAGCGGAAAATTATTTTACAACAATATTTGTTTAAAGACCAATAATGCGTTTGTTGAAGAATCAAGTGCCCTCTGGACATACAAAATGGATACAACAATATTCAATAAGCCACAAGTCATATCAGGTAATTCTCAAAAAACAAAAAAAATTATAGCATTTGATAATTCGGCAAATATCTACCTGATAGAAAAAGACGGAACATTGCTCTGGAAAGTGCAGCTTAAGGAAAAACCGCTTAGCGATGTGTTTGTTATAGATTATAATAAAAATGGGAAAAGCGAATATGTTTTCAATACGCAATCATACATTTATTGCATTGACGAGAACGGAAAGAATATTGGAAATTTTCCTTTACATTTAAATGATGCTTCCACTGCACCTATGACTGTAGTTGATTTTGCAAACAATAAAGATTACAGATTCATTGTTTCTTGTAAAAATAGAATTTTGAATCTTACAAAAGACGGGATGCAAAGCAAGGGTTGGAACATTGTAAAAACAGAAAATGATGTTGTAAAAAAAGTAACGAACATAAAATTTAACGGAACGGATTTGCTCATCACTTCCGATAAAGATGGGAATATTTATATTTTCGACAGGAAAGGTTTGTGGAAAATTAAAATCAAATCATCATTTGTTGCTTCTGCTTATTCAGATTTCTATTTGGTAAAAACAAGGAAGAAATTGAGCATTCTTACTACAGATAATTCGGGCAATTTAATTTTTATTTCATCAGCAGGTGAAGTTGAGAAAAAAATAATTTCAAAATTCAGCAGTACGCATTATTTTCTTTATGAAGATTTGAATAATGATAAGTCAAAAGAATACATTTTTGCCGATAATAATAAACTAAGCATTTATAATTCCGATTTGAAACAAATAGGGTGTTACACTTTGCCTTCGGAAATATCTGTATCGCCTGAATATTATAAGATGTCGGATGGCAAAGGATTAATAGGACTTGTCAGTTCAAAGATCGATCGAATTTACCTTTTAAAATCAGATTGTTCATTGTATGACGGCTTTCCGTTGAATGGTTCTACTCCGTTCTCCATTACAAGTTTAAATAATGATGGCTCGTTGAATTTAATTGTTGGTTCGGACAGAACCATTTCTAATTATTCATTCAAGTAGTATTCAATTTATTTTTAAAATAATTTATCTTTTTATTATATATTTGTTGTTTATCGACCAAATTTATTATATATTTATCTTTTTATTATTTGAAAAATCCGTATTATGAAAATACCATATCTACGATTTATTAAACGGCATGGAAAGATAATAACTTTGAGTATGCTGTTGCTTTTATTATCAGGCATTCTGCTTGACTCCTGCATTAAAAAGGAAGATTTCGATTTTAGCAAACTGGCTGGTTTTGAATGGTCGCCAAATATTGCAGTTCCTCTTGTCAACACAACTATTTCCATGCAAAAACTTTTGTCTGCAACACAATTGATCCAGGTGAATTCTGACGGCTCACTTATGTTGGTATACAAATCAACCGTTTTTTCATCCCGGGCAGATCAGCTGATAACTATTCCTAATCAGAATGCAAATGCGAATCTCAATGTTTCAACCGGTGTAATTCCAGTAAATGATAGTGCTGTAGTTCCGAACTCTTCCATTTTTACTTTTGATTCAACGAAGCGGTATGACAGTATATTAATAAAAGCCGGAAGCCTTAATCTTAACTTAAATGGAACCATTAATCATAATGCCCGGATTTATATCAATATTCCGCAGGCAAAGAAAAACGGAGCGATCTTAACAAAGACCATTTATTACAATTACTCTGGAAGCTTACCAGTGATCAGTAATACCACAATTGACCTAAGCGGATATGCATTATCATTTGCTCCGGGTAATAAAATTACCGTTAATTACAGTGTGGTGGTTTATGGCGATGCTAATCCTGACAATTCTCCATATACTGTCAATATAGCTGAATCCATTACAGGAATCCTGTTCTCAAAAATATTTGGATATCTTGGACAGATCAGTTTTCCTTTTAACCAGGATTCTGTAATGCTGGATATTTTCAAAAATAAAATATCCGGATCCTTTTTGTTTGATGATCCCAGGCTTTATATCTATGTAAACAATGCTTTTGGTTTACCTTTGTCGCTTACCATTGATACACTGAACGCAGTAAATTCAACAACATCACTTGCTGTTAACGGTTTTCCAAGTCCGTGGTTGATAAAAGCGCCTACACTTGCACAAATGGGGCAGAGTGTACAAACAGTTGATTCATTAACACAAGCCAACTCTAATATCAAACAGGCTGTAAATATGCCGCCAAAATTTTTTAAATGTCATGCAACTGCACAAACCAATCCACCACCGAATCATCCTCTTACTGATCAGAATTTTGTAATTGACACCAGCAAGATCGGGCTGGATGTAAAAGTGAATTTGCCTCTGTCCGGCTCTGCCTGGAATTTCGTTATACAGGATACTTCCAGTTTGAATTTGGGCGAGAACATTAATAATATAGAGTGGATACTATTTAAATTTGTTCTTACAAATGGGTTTCCGATCGATGCACATTTACAGATGTATTTTACGGACTCACAATACCACAAGCTCGATTCACTAATCCATGGTAGCAGGAACTGGATGGTTCTTAAATCAGGAACTGTTGGCCCTGCCCCCGATTATAGAGTTATGTCATCTACTGTAAAGGACACATCTATAACTATCAATAGATCCATATTAAGTCATCTTGGAAGTGCCACAAAGCTTATTATTCGTGTAAGTCTGGCTACAACAAATAATGGAGCAAGCACCGTTAAATTTTACAACAATTATGGCATTGGTGTGAAATTAGGCGTACAAGCCCAGGGACATGTTATGGTTTATCCAAATCAGCCTCATCACTAAAATAAAACTGCTGCATGACAAGAATGAAAATAAAAAAAACACATAAAGTAAGGACAGCGGTAATTTTCTTTGCATTGGCTTTGGCTTTTAATGCTTATTCGCAACAAGACCTTACCATAAACACGATGCCAATAATTCCGCAATCGAGTTATACAAACCCTGCATTTAAGCCTATTCCCAAATGGTATATTGGCTTTCCCGCATTATCATCGGTTTATGTTGGTGTGGGACACAGCGGTTTCGCATACGATGATCTTTTTCACTTTAGCACTGTTGATGATTCTATCCATCTTACTGACCAAAAGATGATCAATAAACTTGGAAAAGTAAATTATCTTTCTGCTCATGCCAGCGAAGAAATTCTTTGTTTCGGATTTAAAGCCCGCAAGAGTTATTTTAGTTTTAGCTATGGAATCAAAGCAAATGTACAGTTCGGCTATCCCCGTGACCTGATAAAGCTGGCAGATAAAGGCACAGGGCAATTTGTAGGTGGCACTGCCGATTTCAGCGGTATTGGTATTAATGCGTCTTTGTACAAGGAGTTTGCAATAGGCTTTTCGCGCGATGTAAAAATTTTCAATCAAAACTTTACGCTGGGTGCAAGAGTAAAAATATTGCGAGGATTAATGAATGTTTATAACAAACCGAATAACATTACAATGGGAATTAATTCAGATGATTTTGCTTATACAGCAAATGCTAATGGCACAATAAATATGACGCTGCCTGATTCCATGGCAATAATGTTAGATCATTTGGGTGATAGTACATACAATAAGGGAAGTGGTAATCTTGATGCACAAAAATTTATTTTTAACCCGAATAACAAAGGTGTTGGAATTGACCTGGGAGCCAGCTATAAATTAAATGATAAATGGACATTTGGCGCAAGTGTACTCGATCTTGGCTACATTAACTGGCAGACCGGCGGTGGTTCAAGTGTCAGGAATTATGCAATTAGCTCTAGTAATTTTGTTTTTGATGGAGTGGATTTTGCACCGTTCATTGGAGCCAATGATTCCGTGCAGAAGGCAAAACAGAAAGAGGTGCTGGATTCGTTGGGAAAATATTTCAAGGTCAATACCACGAAAAACGGGTATAAAGCGCCGCTTGGTACAAAATTCTATCTTACTGCTGAATATTCCTTAACAAAGCACGATATTGCCGGTTTGCTTTTACACGGCGAAATGCTCAACGGTGTTCTGCATCCTTCGGCAACGGTTTCGTATAACAAATGGTTCTGCAATATGTTCAGCGCTTCGGTAAGTTATTCGATAGTGAACAGAAGTTATTCTAATGTTGGCTTCGGAATGGCGCTAAACCTGGGTCCATGGCAGATATATTTACTTACCGATAACTTTTACTGCCTGCTAAAACCAGAAACTGCACAAACCATCAATTTGCATTTCGGCATGAATTTTATTTTCGGCTACAGGGCTAAGAAGCCTGATGCCAGTCTATACCAGGAAACTCCCTGATAAAATTAAATTCATAAATTCTTAATCTATATAAGCGACTTTACCTCAAGTCGCTTTTTTCTTTCTTATCAGAAGTATTTTATAAAAAATTTGATTTCGCAAACCCCTTATTTAGTATAGATTACATGAAGTTATAAGATAAAAAACATTATGATAAATTATAAAAAATTGGTAATTATGAATTTAAATTCTATTTTTGCACGCTTAAAATTAGTAGAATAATATAAAGGTATAAAGTATGCAAAATAAAGGAGCTATCAAGTTTTTTGCGATTGCATTTGCTATTGTTTCAGCATTTCAGTTATCGTTTACATTCTTCACGAATCACACCGAGAAAAAAGCCACGGAATATGCGACTTCTTCAGTTGCTTCCACACAGGCAAAAGAATTAGCGAAAAGTGATCCTATAAAAGAAAAGATCCTTTTCGATTCCATAGTAAAATCAAGAGAAACATATTATCTTGATTCTATGCAGAACGAAATAGTATATAACATCCTGATTAGAAAATATACTTACAAGGAATGTAAAGACAGGGAAATAAACCTTGGTCTCGACCTTAAAGGCGGTATGAATGTAACGCTCGAAGTTTCTGTGGTTGATGTTATAAGGGAAATGGCTAACAACAGCAAGAACCCCGTATTTGTAAAAGCAATAGATCAAGCCTCCGAAATGGAAAAAACAAGCACCAAAGGTTTTGTTGCTTTGTTTGGTGAAGCCGTTAAAAATATTGATCCGGGGTTCAAGCTTTCTTCAATATTCAATACCGTTGATCTGCGAGATAAAATAAATTATAATTCAACGAATGACCAGGTCATTGCCGTTATCAAAGCAGAAACAGATGGCGCCATCGACCGCACATACAATATCCTTCGTACACGTATCGACAGATTTGGTGTAACTCAACCCAATATTCAAAGGCTATCTACTGCAGGCAGAATACTTGTTGAGCTTCCAGGAGTAAAAGATCCTAACCGTGTTCGTAAACTATTGCAGGGAACTGCTAAACTTGAATTTTGGCTAACTGAAGAGTTTGCTAAAGTAGATCCATACATGATAGAAGCTGATAAAAAAGCTGCTCTTTTATTAAAAGGCGATACAACAGTTGCAGCTAAGGATACAACGACTCTTGCAGAGAATACTAAAGATATAAAAAAAATAAATAAGAAAGATAAAAAAGCAATAAAAAAAGATACTACAAAACTTGATACTGCTTCGCTTGTAAATAAAATCAAAAAAGATACTACAGGAAAAAAAGGTTTGGCAAATAAGAAATCTTTTGAAGAATATGCAAAAGAACATCCTTTATATGCATATTTGACTCCTGCTTACGAAAAGAACAAAGACGGAAAATTAATTTATGGAAAAGGGCCGGTAGTAGGCTATTGCCCTATTATTGATACAGCTAAGGTCAACAGGATATTAAACATGGCGCAAGTCAGGGCCGTTTTTCCAAGAGAATATAAATTCTTGTGGGAAGTAAAACCTTTTGATGAAAAGAAAACCATGTTGCGTTTAATAGCAATCAAAGCTACCAGCAATGACGGCAAAGCTCCTCTTGATGGTACCGTTATTACTGATGCACGCCAAGACTTCAGTCAAAACGGAGGCAATGAAGTATCCATGTCGATGAATTCGGATGGAGCTAAAACATGGAAACGCCTCACTGGTGAACATATCGGCGAATGTATCGCTATCGTTCTTGATAATTATGTGTATTCATTTCCAACAGTTAATAGCGAAATTCCAAATGGGAATTCACAAATTACAGGTCATTTTACTCTTGATGAAGCAAAGGATCTTGCAAATGTTTTAAAGGCAGGTAAGCTTCCGGCTCCGGCTAAAATCATTGAAGAAGCAATCGTAGGACCAACACTTGGTAAAGAAGCTATCAATGCAGGTTTGTATTCATTTATCGTTGCGTTCCTTCTCACCTTGATCTTTATGGCTCTTTATTATAACAGAGCCGGGTTGGTTGCGAATGTTGCTCTTGTTGTAAACATGTTCTTTGTATTTGGAATACTTGCATCACTTGGAGCTGTTCTAACATTGCCCGGTATCGCAGGTCTTGTGCTTACACTCGGTATGGACGTTGATAAGAATGTTATTATTTATGAGCGTATCCGAGAGGAATTCAGGGCTGGGAAAGGAGTACGGCTTGCGGTCAATGACGGATACAAGCATGCCCTTTCTGCTATTATCGATAGTAATATCACAACATTACTTACAGGTATTGTGCTTTATATTTTCGGATCAGGCCCTGTACAGGGATTTGCAACCACTTTGATCATTGGTATCATCAGTTCATTATTCTGTGCAATATTTATCACAAGGTTGATCTTTATCTGGATGATGGATAAAAACATGGAAGTAACCGTTTGGAATAAGGTTACAAAAAGCTTCCTCACAAATATTCACATCGATTTCATAGGTATTAGAAAAACCTATTATATTCTTTCACTATCACTTGTTGTTGTTGGTATCATTTCACTATCGACAAGAGGACTTAGCAGGGGAATCGATTTTCTTGGTGGAAGATCTTATGTAGTAAGGTTTGACCAGGATATAAAAACAAATGAACTCAGGGCTTCACTTGCTAAAGTTTTTGATGGGAACGAACCTGAAGTAAAAACTTTTGGACCAAATAACCAGGTGAAGATTACAACATCTTATAAAATAGATGACAAATCAACCGCTACCGATTCGCTTGTTGAAACAAAACTATTCAATGGCCTCGCTCCATATTATAGTGCAAAAATTTCGCAGTCTGATTTTATGTCGCATGGTGAAGCAAAAGTCCTGGGGCGTTTAAGTTCTCAAAAAATTGAACCGACCATTGCATATAGTTTATTGCGCAAGGCATTCTTTGCTGTATTCTTTTCGCTGTTAATTATATTTATTTATATAGCTCTTCGTTTTAAAAAATGGCAATGGGGGTTAGGCGGCGTTGTTTCGCTGTTCCACGATACCTTTATCGTAATTTCAATGTTCTCGATATTTAATGGAATTCTTCCTTTCAGTTTAGAAATTGGTCAGGATTTCATTGCAGCTATCCTTACGATCATAGGATATTCCATTATGGATACTGTAATTATCTTTGACAGGATTCGTGAATATCAAACGTTATATCCTAAGCGTGACCTGCATTCGAATATGAATGATGCAATCAACAGCACACTTAGCCGTACGTTAAATACATCCGGTATTACATTTATGGTTTTACTTTCCATGTTCATATTTGGTGGTGAAGTGATCAGGGGTTTTGCTTTTGCATTATTGATAGGTGTTGCAATAGGTACATATTCTTCCGTATTAAATGCTACTCCTGTTGCTTATGACACTATAAAGTGGATGGAAAGAAGAAAAGCAAAGAAAGAATTACTGAAAACGAAAAATTAAAAAAATAAAATATTTCTAAAGCCCCAAAATATTGGGGCTTTTTTTTTATTTACCTTTGTTGGAATAATAAACCGATGAATTCACTTTTTATATTGTTATTATTCGAGGATGTAAGTACAGGCGAATTATTAGTTATCCTGTTTGCTGTATTTATTTTATTCGGTCCAAAAAAAATTCCTGAAATTGCAAAAGGACTTGCAAAAGGAATACGTGATATAAAAAATGCAAGCAACGAAATCAGGGAAGAAGTAAATAAAACAATTGACCCAATAAAGCAGGAATTACAAAGTTCTGTTGATAAAATAAAAGAAAAATTAGATACGGATACGAATGAAAATACCAAGGAAGCTGATACGAAGCCTAATGAAATAAAAAAAGATTTTATTGGATAAAGTGAATTTGTATTTTGGCAAAAGGCAAATGATTTTAAACCCAATTCTAAAATAAGAAATAAACAAACTAAAATCCATATAAAAACGTATTTTATAAGTAATTATAAACTAATATTT
>Ga0224523_1000826_pt1 | contig 14467 bp, 12 predicted proteins | sample CFST50metaG_FD_182732 | JGI IMG/M metagenome (GOLD analysis project Ga0224523, IMG submission 182732) | Peat soil microbial communities from Stordalen Mire, Sweden - C.F.S.T50 | ecosystem: Environmental > Terrestrial > Soil > Wetlands > Peat | place: Sweden: Norrbotten County, Stordalen Mire...
CTCTTTTACAAAGGACCAGTATATTCTTGGTTTGGAGTACAGGCTTAAAACCTATCTTATGCTTAGAGCCGGATACATGTATGAAAAAGGTATTACAAAAAAAGCAGACAGAACAACTGCTTACACCGGTCCATGCGCTGGGTTTTCAGTGGAAATCCCATTAAGTAAAGAAAAAGGATCTTCTTTTGGCCTTGATTATTCTTATAGGGCTTCAAATCCTTTTCAGGGAACGCATAGCATAGGCGTTAGGATCAATTTATAAGTTTTTATTTAGTTATTTATTTTCTTCCTTTTGTAAAGAGCCCCGGTCCCGAAACTTCGGGATCGGGATTCTTTATCTTATATATGGGAAGGAATATTTTTTTAATTACCAAAGAAAACACATTACTATGGAAATGAAATATTATACAAAAGAAGGTCTGGAAAAACTAAAAGACGAGATCAATAAATTAAAAACCATTGAAAGATCTTCGATATCAAAACAAATAGCAGAAGCACGCGATAAGGGTGACTTGTCGGAAAATGCAGAGTACGATGCTGCAAAGAATGCCCAGGCTATGCTTGAACTGAAAATATCGAAAATGGAAGAATTGATCAGCAATGCAAAAATCATTGACGAGTCGAAACTGGATAATTCAAAAGTTTTTATTTTATCGAAAGTAAAACTTAAAAGCCCTGCAACAAAAGGCTTGATAACATATACTTTGGTTCCTGAAAGTGAAGCCGACCTTAAGTCAGGGAAAATTTCCGTTACCTCGCCAATTGCAAGAGGCCTGCTTGGGAAAAAAGTTGGAGAACATGTTGAAATTAAAGTTCCGGCAGGTACAATCAATTTTGAAATAGTTGAAATTACTAGATAAAAAAAGTCGGCAGTCGGCAGTCTACAGTAGGCAGTGCGCATTGAAAACATTTTTATCTTAGGCTTGACCCAAAAAACAATTAATAACATTACAATGTCATCCATTTTTACAAAGATCATCAACGGGGAAATACCTTCATATAAAATTGCGGAGGATGAGCATTATTATGCTTTTCTGGACATCAATCCCCTTGCAAAAGGACATACTTTGGTAATCCCCAAAAAGGAAGTTGACAACCTCTTTGACCTTGACGATGAGCTTTACCAGGGACTTTTTCTTTTTGCAAAAAAGATTGCCAAAGCAATGGAGAAAACTATCCCTTGCAGAAAAATTGGTGTTGCTGTTGTTGGACTGGAAGTGCCCCATGCACACATCCACCTGATACCCATTAATGGCGTTTATGACATTGATTTCAGTAAGCCAAAACTTAAATTATCCAAAGAAGAATTTGAGGAAATAGCTGGGAAGATTTCGAAGGAACTGTAAATTTAAATTGTCATTTACTTCGTGTCATTAATTTCATGTCATTTACTTCGTGTCATTTACTTCGTGTCATTTATTTCATGTCATTTACTTCGTGTCATTTATTTCATGTCATTTACTTCGTGTCATTAATTTCATGTCATTTGCCTTCGGCGTCATTAATTTCAGGTCATTTACTTCGTGTCATTTACTTCGTGTCATTTGCCTTCGGCGTCATTTATTTCAGGTCATTTACTTCGTGTCATTTACTTCGTGTCATTTACTTCGTGTCATTTACTTCGTGTCATTTACTTCGTGTCATTCAATGACCATCAATGACTATTAATGACTATTAATGACCATCAATGACTATCAATGACTATCAAAGACCATTAATGACTATTAATGACCATCAATGACCATCAATGACTATTTCTTCACCCTATCCGGATTTTCAGTCAAAAACGATTTCCACCCGGTATAAGATTTTCCCTGAACCGTTGAGGTTTTTTGAAAATAATGACAAACTGCGGCAGCCAAAGCGTCGGTTGCGTCAAGAAATTTAGGTAGTTCTTTTATCTTAAGCAGATTTTGAAGCATGGCTGCAACCTGCTCTTTTGAGGCGCTTCCATTGCCTGTAATGGATTGTTTTATTTTCCTGGGAGAGTATTCAAAAATGGGAATTGAACGGTACAGGGCAGCAGCTATGGCCACTCCCTGTGCCCTGCCAAGCTTGAGCATGGATTGAATGTTCTTGGCATAAAATGGCGCTTCTATTGAAAGTTCATCCGGTTTATAATGATCAATCAATTCAAGCGTGGTTTCAAATATTTTCTTTAGTTTTAACGGCTGGTTTTCAATTTTAGAAAGTTTTAAAACATCCATATTAATTAAAGTGATTGTACTACCTTTGTTGATGATCAATCCGTACCCCATGATGGTGGTGCCGGGGTCGATGCCAAGTATGATTCGTTCCATAAAGAATGAGCTATAATAAAACAAAAATATATAAAATTTGCGGTTTTGCTATCAAGACGGTAACAATAGTGCTTGCCTTTTGGTTTATTTACAGGCGGCTATTTGTGAAAGATAACCTTGACGACACGCTACTGCAATTCGAAGGCAACTTCAGGCAAACATCATTCATTGGTTCATTATTGCTGATTGGCGGCCTTATGTTTGTCAACTGGATGCTGGAAATATTCAAATGGAGATTCCTTATAGGGAAAATTGAAAAAGTTTCATTCCTAAGTGCGGTTGTTGCCGTTTTTTCGGGTGTTACCGTAAGCATTTTCACTCCAAACAGGATAGGCGAATATGCAGGAAGGGTTTTTGTGCTTGAAAAGGCCGACCGGTGGGAAGGTGTTCTTATTACCATGCTTGGAAGTACAAGCCAGTTGCTGGTTACGCTGATTGCAGGCGCAGTGGGTTTTATTTTTTTCGCGAATGGATATCTTGATCTTTTCAACAGTGAAACCTATTATTTCAATGGGCTCGTGCTTATAATCGGCATCTTCATTGTTGTGCTGCTGTTTTTGTTTTTCAACATTTCTTCGCTTACGGGTATTTTCAATAAAATTCCGCTCAAGCTTCAAAAGCTGCGACATTATGGAACGGTGTTCTCTTATTATAGAAAACCGGAACTTCTTGTTGTTTTGCTTTTAAGTTTATGCAGGTATTTTGTTTTTATCACCCAGTTTTATTTGCTATTGAATTTGTTTGGCGTTAGCATACCCTATGGCTCATCTTTCCTCATGGCGTCGATGATATTTCTTGCCATGGCAGCCATACCAACAATTACACTGACCGAGCTTGGCATCAGGGGCTCTGTGGCGTTGTATTTCATAGGGCTTTATTTCGACTTTCACAACCCGGGCGGCCGAAATGACCTGGGTATTGTAACTGCATCAAGTGTGTTGTGGCTCATTAACCTTGCCATCCCGGCCTTGATTGGAGCCATATTTGTTTTCAGGTTAAAGTTTTTCAGAAAACAGGATTGAGTGTCTCCAGACTACAAAAGTTTTCAAAACTTTTGTAGTCTGGTTAAATTATTTTTCAATTATTTTATCACCACCATCTTTTTCCCGTCGCTACTCTGTCCTGTCGTCTGTAGTTGGTAATAGTATGTACCCGCTGTTATGTCTGTTGTGGAAACGAGTAGAGTAGTAAATGTCTTGTCCACTGTAAAGCGCTTAACTTCATTACCTGCTAAATCATAAAAAACTATTTCACCTTCATTAACTCCATCCGGTAGTTTATAATCTATTTGAGTTGTTGTTGTCGTTGGATTAGGATAAGGGTTTGACACGCTACTTTGCAAGATTAATACACTGTTTGATTCGGCTATACTTTCACTTAATGTGCCGGGGAGATTGAAAACTTTTGCTTGACCATTAGTGTAACTCAGAATCATTTTTGTACCCAATGCTGTATTATATATTGGCAATTGTTGTTGTTCACAATTTGGTCTTATGTAAGGTGCTCCAGGTTCTGCAAAAAGCAAATCATAGTCTTCATTAAAAATGTATGTATTATTTCCACTAACACACATAAATTCAATTTTATTGTCATCATTAAACAAATGCTCTGATATGTAAAGAACGTCAATTAAAGTGTAATTACATCCTAAAAAAAAAGTATCAAGAGAGATTGTTTTGTTTAATGTATGATTCATGTTGTAAATAGATATACAATGTCCAGTTCGGTTAACTTTTACATATCTTTCACCTGAAGATTCAAAGTTGATTATCATTAATTGGTCATTTAATCCGTTTCCAAGAGTAGAAGCACTATCATATGTGTGTTCTAATGTAATCTGTGCGTTTGCATTCATCCCAAATGCAAGTAAAGCAATAAATAGTAATTTTTTCATGAGTTAAATATTAGTGGTTAATATGACGGAGTTCTCTTTTTTTCTTCAATGCACGCTAACATGGGGGCGGTTTCTTTCGATGCCTTTTTATGCACTTGGCGATTATTCTTTTATAAATTTCTTCACAGTAGAACCATTGTCTGTGTTGGCTTTAATAGCATAAATGCCTCTTGCCAGGTCGCTCAAATTAATTGTAACAACTTCGTCGGTCTGATTAAATGTTTTTATGATTTGTCCTTCAATATTAAGAATTTCAATTATTGATTTTTGAGGTGCTTCAATTGTCAGGTTGCCTGTAACAGGGTTGGGGAAAATGTTAACCAAATTGCCAATTAAAATTTCATTTATACTATTGGGGCTATTTGTTGCAATATTTGATTTTGAAGTATTATAGGATTTCGAGGGGCTACAAGAAGTGTAACTGTCAATTTCAATTTGATAATAAACATAACCTGACGGAGCTGATAAATCAGTATAGGACGTATTGCTGGAAGCAGTTGATGCAATTAATTGAAGGTTATTGGCGGTTGTGCCCCTATAAATTTTATATGATGATATTGGAATACCCTGATAAGGTTCCCACATCAAATTCCAGGTATTACCCATTCCCTGATTGATGTTTAAATGCATTGTTTTATGAACCGAACACAACATTGTTTCAGCGCAATTATTATATGCTTTTATGGTATATCTGGCCGATACCTGCGAGGGGTTTGTAGAGGTGTCGATAAATGTACTTAAATTTCCTTTTGGCACGTTGCCTATTAAATCCCAAACATTTGTTACGGAAGTTTCTTTATAAATATTGTATGATTTAACGGTTGTATCGCTTGCCTGATTCCAGACTATAATATTTTTATTTGTTGCGCTATCAATTGTAACAATGCATATGTCCTGACAAAAGTTTAAATAATTTGGTAAATATGCTCCTCCCCAACCCAGGGCTGAATTTGCATCGGTAACCCGAACGCTTATTGAATCATTGTAAGTTTGCATATTTGCCGAACAATAAAAGTTGGTTTGGGTTGTTGCCCCGTTGTTCCATAAAAAAGTATAAGGCTGTTGGCCGCCACTAACAGTAAGGGTAACATTATAACAACTATCGTTGCATGCGGTTAAGCTTGCCATGTTATTAACTATATTGCCGTTAATAAACATTGTTACCAAAAGCTGTGCATTTGCAAAAGCTATTGTACTAAAAAAGGTGATAATGAGTAAAAGTTTTTTCATGATTTGTTTCTCCTTATGATTAATGGTTATTTTAAACAGGATTGGTACTTTGGTTTATTTTTTAAAAGTGAGCTGGGGTTGAAAAGTTATTTGTTAGCTGGCGTTAATATTTTATTTTAATTGTCATTAAAATTTAAATCCAAAGCTGAGTCCAACACTTACGGTAATATTACTATAATTTACCTTTTCATGTAATGGCGGTTTCACATTACTGGTATTACAATCTCCATCCTCTCCAGGATGTTGCCCAACAATGATTAAATTATGCTCTAGGTTCATTATACCGGGTCCCATATAAGCTTCAGCAAAAAAATGTTTTTCGTAATGTTTAGCGGAAAACAAAATAAATGCACCTGCAATATTAAATTTATCTTCTTGTTTTCTGTATGTCCAATAATCATTATCATTATCCTCTTTATGCCAAAAATGAGACTGCGTCGAATCGCAATGCAACTTTCTATAAACTCCTTTTAAAGAAACATAATAACTATTGCCTTTTTCATTATTATCTTTTAGATATAAATTAATTTGAGGAATAATATAAAACCCATAATAAGGATATATAACGCCATCATTATATCCTATTCCTTCTATGCTCCATTTAGAATAAAGAAATTTGGTTTGATAAAAATAACCAGTCGCGATCTCTACACCAATCCTATTTGTTTTAAATTCATATGTAATACCAGCTTGCTGACAGAATAACGCATTCAAGGGATTTATGGAAATATAATTATGATGCAACGTCCTATTGGACGACGTCGAATCTTTCTTTTGTCCGAACAAGCAATAAGAGCAGCTAAAAATAATTAAAAAGAGGAGATTTTGTTTCATTCATTTTTGTCTTTAATGCCATATAACGCTAGGCTTGTACCAGTTCGTGTTATTTCCCACTTTAATACTTCAAAAATACTCTTATTTATTTTATTTCCCAAAAGTTTTGAATGGTTTGTTTCAGAAATCGCCCCTCAGGCGATAGTGTGACGCTAGTGCCGACTATTTATGAACATCTTGTTCCTACGAATCCCAGCTATCAGCAGCATAAACCTTTTAGCTTGTTTTGTTTTCATTTTAGTTTTTTTTTTAGGTTTTTATTATGCTATAAAATTAAAGTTTTTATTTGAATTTATCTCAAAACATTTCTTTGAACTTAATCAGGCATAAAAAAAACCCTCTTTTTTCAAAGAAGGTTTTTTATGTTTAGATTTGACAACTTTTTAAAAGTTGTCAAATCTCCTCCTGATTACGTAAGGGAAAATTACTTTACTTTGCCCTGTAATTCATTACCTTGTTGATCTACATACACTTCGGCAACTACGCGCAAATAATTTGAGGGTTTGCCAACTACCACATCTCCTTTTTTCAGGTAAATTTTATAAATCCTTATTTCAGGCTGACGCGACTGGTTAAGGAGGGTATCTTCGTAAACACTACCGGTTACGGAAGCAATTTTCGTGAAAACTGCATTATTTAATTCGGCATCGTTAACATCGTTTCCCACCGGGAGTGTTAAACGATAAATATCAGCGCCGGTCAAGCCTTTCTTTGTATATTTAATTTTTATGCCATTGGCCAAATTGCTCTTTAATTTGGCTACTGTGCTTATTTCGTCGTAGTCAATAACATGGTCGGCGCCAATAATGCCCATATCGTTGCCCATGTCGGTGGTGTAATTCGCGTTGTCTTTTGTATCCTTTATGGTTTTCAAAATTCTTTTCAAAGCTCCCGGCTCAACAGCATCGGTTAAAACCGGTAAAGTTCCCGGCACTGGCGGCGAAACTACCTGCCCGGTTGAGGTTCCTTTTACCAGGTTTTCTTTGTAACTTGTAAAGTCCTTCAATTTTGATTTCATCAATGTTTCAATTAGTATTGAATGAATAATTGCAAGGACATCTTTTTCAACTGCATCAACTTGCGACTGGGTGTAGCCAAGCAGCGGGCTTGCAATTACCTTGAACTTTGCCAGAAAATTTTGCAGAAAGAGAATTAAAAGGGGATCTGCTTTTGGTAAGAATGATTTCTTTTTTGCCATGATTTCTAAAATTTTAGTGAATACTGAGTGAATTATTTATTAAAATAAATATTTTCAAACCGTTGCTGTTAGCTGTTAACAGCCCAATTTCAGAAATAACTTCAATCTTAAATCCTACCCCGCAAACTCATCGCATTTCCGAAAAAAAAACGAACCGTGTTATATAGATAACAGATAAAATCAAGGGCAAATATACTAAATAAAATTTAATTACCAAAATTTATTTCAAAAAAAACAAAAATATTTTATGAATGATGAACTATCTGTGCTGACGGCTAATATTTGTATTGCTTATAACTATTTTCCATGCCATTTTGAGCGTTCCTTCATTCATTAAGAAATATCTTTAATTTCAGCGGACAGGAAAAAATATTGTCCACATAGTTGGTGAAGCCATAAATTGCTTTGCTGGCTTTGTGAGGTGCGTTTTTTAGAAAATGAGGTGCGTTACCAGCATTTTAAATTCTTTTGTTTATAAATTTTCACCGTTCCTTGCGCCTTCAGGAACGTTCCTGACTCTCTCAGGAACGTTCCCAACTCTTCCGGGAACGTTCCTAACTCTTTCAGGAACGTTCCTAACTCTTCCGGGAACGCTCCTAACTCTTTCAGGAACGTTCCTAACTCTTCCGGGAACGCTCCTAACTCTTTCAGGAACGTTCCTAACTCTCTCAGGAACGTTCCTAACTCTCTCAGGAACGTTCCTAACTCTTTCAGGAACGTTCCTCCCGGCGCAAGGAACCGCCTTTTTTGGTCAGGGAATGTTATTCTGTTCTACAGTAAAGCGATTTATTGTGGCGGGAAGTGGCTGTAATAGAGTGCGATCAGGATCAGGAATGGTAATTGGTAAAAAGGTAATTGGTAATTGGTAGAGACGCGCTATAGCACGTCTCTACGTTTCCAGGAATTGGTAATTGGTAAAAAAATCTAAAATCTAAAATCGTAAATCGTAAATCGTAAATCGTACTTCGTAAATCCTAAATAATCTCCACACTCCTCTTGATAAACTTCGTCAAATCTTCGCCTTTGAGCAGGTTTTGCGAAAGCAGGGCAAGGTCGGTAAGCTGTTTTGTAAGTTTGCTTTGAACCTCTTCGTCTTTTTCGTCGAGCAGGCGACCAATAAGAGGGTGGTTGCTGTTCACCACCAGGTTGTACTGATCGGGAAGGCTGCCAAAATAACTGGCGCCACCGCCAACTGCCGACATGTCGCGCATCCTGCGCATGAATTCTGGCTGGATGATCATCATGGGCTGATCGGTTTCGCTCAGGTTTTCGAACATCACCATGAATTTTTCCTTGTCAACCTGTTTTTCAATCACCGGCTTCAGCAGGTTTTTCTGGTCTTCCGTAAGTTTCGACGGAAGTTCGTCATCCTTCTGAATAAGCTTGTCAATGGTTTCGGCGTCAACGCGTGCAAACCTGCATTTTTCAAACTTGCGTTCCAGTTGGTTAATAAAATGGCTGTCGAGCACATTGTCCATCACCAGCACATCATAACCGCGTTCAGTGGCAGCGTTAATAAAGCTGTGCTGATCTTCCTTATTCGTAGTGTAAAGGTAAACCAGGTTTTTCTCTTTATCGGTTTGCAAGGCTTTCACATGTTCTTTATATTCGTCAAAAGTGAAGTATTTTCCATCGGTGTTTTTAAACAGGCAGAATTTTTCGGCACGATCATAAAATTTCTCTTCCGATATCATGCCGTATTCAATGAAAATGCGGATGTCGTCCCATTTTGCTTCAAAGTCGGCACGGTTGCTCTTGAAAAGTTCTTCCAGTTTATCGGCAACTTTTTTGGTGATATGCGCTGAAATCTTTTTCACATTCGGATCGCTTTGCAGGTAACTGCGCGACACATTCAGCGGGATGTCGGGCGAGTCAATAACGCCATGAAGCAGGGTGAGAAAATCAGGAACAATACCTTCAACGGAATCAGTAACGAAAACCTGGTTGCAGTAAAGCTGAATTTTGTCGCGCTGAATTTCAAAGTTTCTTTTCACCTTGGGAAAATAAAGGATGCCCGTAAGGTTGAAAGGGTAGTCCACATTCAGATGAATGTTAAACAAAGGGTCGTCAAAATTCATGGGGTACAACTCATGATAAAAACTCTTGTAGTCTTCCTCTTTCAAATCCACAGGTTTCTGTGTCCACAGGGGTTTTGTGTTGTTGATGATGCGTGGTTTCTCAATTTCTTTGGTCTTGTCATGTCCATCCTTGTCTTTTTCGCCGGTGGGCACGTATTCTTTTTCCGTTCCGAAAATAATTTCAACAGGAAGGAACTTGCAATATTTTTTCAGCAGGCCCAGTATCCTGTCGTCTTCCAGGAACTCCTTTGAATCTTCGGAAATAAACAAGGTTATTTCCGTTCCGCGGTCTTTCTTTTCGCATTCCTCAATGGTGTAGTCGGGGCTGCCATCGCAAACCCATTTAACGCCTTTGGTTCCGGGACCTTTTTTATAGGTCTTGGTTTGTATCTCCACTTTATCCGACACCATGAATGAAGAATAAAAACCCAGGCCGAAATGGCCTATCAGCGGGTTTGTTTCGCTTTGAGCCTTGTATTTTTCAATAAAGCCTTCCGCGCTTGAAAAAGCAATCTGGTTGATGTATTTCTCCACTTCTTCGGTGGTCATTCCAATGCCTCTGTCTTTTATTGTCAGTGTTTTTTTCTTTTTGTCAATAAAAACTTCGATACTTGTTTCGCCCACTTCGCCGCTGAAATCACCCGAAAGTGAGATCACCCGCAGTTTGCTGGTTGCATCCACTGCATTCGATATCAACTCGCGCAGGAATATTTCATGATCGGAATAAAGAAATTTTTTGATGATCGGAAAAATGTTTTCCGTTTGAACATTGATTTTACCTTGTTGCATGTTTTTTAGATGTTAGAAGTTAGATGTTAGATGTTAGAAGTTAGATGTTAGATGTTAGAAGTTAGATGTTAGATGTTAGAAGTTAGATGTTGGGTTTAAAGTTTCGGCACTTTTTACTTTTACCCCGCATTGGCGGGATCTTCGTTGCACTTCGACATTTTACATTTTGTATTTTACATTTTACATTTTTTACCGATTACTGAATACTGATCACCGATTACCGATTACTGATTACTGATTACCAAATACCCGTTTACCATTTTCGACCCGCCCACTGTCAAACCTTGTGCCAAGGGAGGGAAAAGTGACAAAATGTCGCATTGTGAAATAAAAAAAAGCAGAAAGCTTTTGATACTTTCTGCTTTTTAATCTGAATGCTTTTATACTGCGAACGGGATTTGCCGACTGCCGACTGTGGACTGCCGACTTTTTTCTTATACCGGCTTATATCCCATGCAAAGCATAATTGTTATTTCTTAATACTGATCTTCCTGGTAAACATTCCTTCGTTGGTTTGCACCTGTAGGAAATATACGCCCGGCAATAGGTCAGAAGTGTTTACAGTAAGCATTTTGCTGTTGGCGACTTCGCTGGCTACGATTTGTCCAACGGTGTTCATCACTTTTACTGAAATAATATTGTTTTCCGACACTACATTAACCATATCGTTAGCAGGATTTGGATAAATGCTGAAATTTCCAGATGTATTTGATTCTTCAATTCCGGTAGCAGTGCCTTGCAAAATAAGGTCAACCATGGGAACGGTACCTGTAACAGAGTACCAACCCCAGGTTCCACTAACCTGCAGATAAGCAGCTCCGCCAACTGCTGAATTGCCAAAGAAAGTACCATCAGCCAATACTGCTATGGTATCATTACCGGCGATGTTTACATTCTCTGCCACTGTAGCACATAGAACTGTTGTTCCTGCTGTAACGACATAAGGAGTAAGCAATGGTAGTTTGATATAAGCAGGCAAATTTGCCGGAACCAGCGTGTAAGGTGAGCATTGTGCAACAAGTGTGTGTACATTTGCTCCGGTAACAGTATATAATTTACCTGTAATGCTTGTGGTAGCGCCATGAGCACTATAAATTGCAACTCCTATACTGTCAATTGTGGCAGCATTTTTAAACTGGTAATTGGCGCCATATTCCATTCCGGTAATTGCCGGAGCGGCAGTTCCAAAACTATAAGGTGTTAGGAAAGTTGTAGGATTGTCAGTTCTAGCAAAATAAGTTGGATCAGCTAAAAAATAAACTGAATCTCCAACGTTGTCGGCAGGATTGGCATCTACCTGTGTCTGCGAAACTGATAATTTGGCAGCATAGGAAGTTGCAACCCCAGGAGTTGTAATAGTTGGTTGTGCCCATAAAGTATCATGTGTGCCAGAAGGCATAGAAGCAAAAGCAGTACTATTGGCAGTAATTGCGCTGCTGTTTATATTGGCATTCAATACTACATTGGTTTGGGTTGCAGAACCGTTATTGTAAACATCTTCGCCATATCTAATGATTCCCATTTGGCTAAAAGGAATAATTTGGTAATATCCTTTTCCATCGAGATCGAATAATGACTTGTTGGCTGAAATATCATTAGCATTTAAATCCTGTAATTTTACATCGTCAATCATCCATGCATAACAGCAACCAGCATTAGCATTTAATGTGCTAGGGCTATAGTATGTAAAACGAATCCAAACGGTAGCCTGGTTGGCTGCAACCGAACTGATGTTGACAGTAACTGTTGTAGGATTAGCCATAGCAATGTTTGCGGCAAGGGTTTTGTTAACAGGGAATTTTGTCCAGGTTGTACCATTGTTACTAACATAAACAAAAGTACTGTCATAATACCTTTCGTAATTTTCCTGAAATACAAGGGAAACTACTGAATGCCCTGTGCAACTGTGGGAAGTTGCTGTAGTAAGGTTGCCAATTTCATTGCCACCGCACATAAAATCCGAATCGAACTTGGCAAATCCATTTGCAGCAGTTGTGGATGCTATGGTTGGAATTGCATATTGACCCTGACACCCTGTAGTTCCAATAACCCAGTTATCAGATCCTACTCCAGCTGCTATTGTCCAGTTTGCTGGAACTGAAAAATCATCCGACCAGATAACGGATTTATCCGTATTCAGTGTTGCTTTAGAAGCTTTAATCGTTGTCGGATTGTGGGTTTTCCCTAAATTCATTGTCATTGTATTTTGTGCCATCAATGCAACACAAAATAACATCATGAATGATAAAATTGTAATCTTTTTCATACGCTTGTTTTTTTAAGTTTTATAAAAGTTTAAAGTTTGAAGGAAACAAAATTAGTATATTTTCAATAATGCGGGATTGATGGGGAAAAATTTAACAATAAATGTGAAAGATAGTCAGAAGAGAAAAGGGAGAAGGAAGAAGAGAAAAGTCAGATGTTAAAAAAGAAACACACAAAGGTTGAATAACAATCTTTACTTGCAAATAACACTATTCAACCTTTCATTCACCGCATCCCAGTTGTATTTTTCTTTTACAAAAAGATAGCCTTCCTCACTTAGGACTTTAGATTTCTGTTCGTTGTTTAACAAGGATGTGATGTGTAAAGCAAAGTCTTCGGCTGTGGTTCCTGTAAGAATTTCTTTTCCATTGATTGCGCAAAGTGCGCTGTTGGCCAGCTCGGAGGTGATGCAGGGAAGTTTCATTGCCATTGCTTCAAGCAGTTTGTTTTGCAGGCCTGTGCCCAAATGCATAGGGGCAATAAATATCCGGGCCTTGGCATAGCAAACCCGCATATCTTCAACCCAGCCCGTCACCATTACATTTTCACTTTGCAGGCCAAGTACTTTTGGCGAAGGATTGGCGCCTGCCAGCATTACTTTGATTTGTGGAAATTGTTTTTGAACCAACGGAAGTACCTTTTTTACAAGGAACACAGCACTATCGATGTTTGGCGGATAACCCATATTGCCTGTGAAAAGCAGGTCGTATTCCTTTTTAACTTCAAGAGGCTGGTAATACTGCATGTCGACGCCATTGGGAATTACCACTATTTTGTGCTTATCAGGATGCGGTATCAGGTCCCTGTCGGGAAATGAGATGATCGTTTTGTTGTCGAAAAATTCAAAAATATCTCTTTCGTAAGCCAGTAACCTTTTATATTCGGAGCGCAAAACTGTTTTAAAAAGAAAAGAAGAAGTAGCGATTCTGCGCTCTACACCTTTGGAAAACACATCCTGGTAATCAAGTGTCTTTTTATTATTCCGAAGCTTTACATATTCTGCTACTCGCAGCAATTGACAGTATATCCGGTCAGGTTGAATCTCATCAAGCAAACTGTTGACCTTCCTGAAATTTTTGTTATTTAAAAAATAACCTACCTGAAAAGGCTTTCCATTAAAGAAAGTAAAGAAAACATTGCATATTCTTGTGGTCAATGGCAACTTCAAAAAATGGATGGTTTTGCAATAAGGCTCCAACGCTTTATATGCCTCAGGATGAATACTATTTTCATATAGGGCGCATAAATGAACCTCATTGTGCGTACCAAGGTATTTCAACTGGTTAAATGCACGCAGTTTGTCACCTTTTTCAAGGGGAAACGGAATTCTCGATAGTAAAAAAAATATTTTCATGCACTATAAATGCGGATGCAAAGTTATGAAATTAGTTTAAAAGTGTACGAGAGTGTATAAAGTGTACTAAAGTGCCTAGAAAGTATAGATAGAGAATATAGAGTGTATAACGGGTACTTCAGACACTTTTTTTTAACTTCTCATAAAATCCGGTCAGTCTGCTGGTGATGCTTTCATTATTATATTCTTCATCCACCAGCTTCATTGCCTGTTGCTCTATTTCCAGACACATTGATGGATTTTCCAAACATTTTTTTATTTGTTGAATGAATGCTGAAGGAGTGTCAGCTATCAAAATATTTTTGCCATCAGTATATGAAATGCCTTCTGCTCCGGTAGATGTTGAGATAATAGTATTTCCGCATGCCATTCCCTCAATAATTTTCACGCGAATACCGCTACCGGCAAGCAGTGGAACTATCATCACTGTTTTCGATTGCATGTATTCAAAAGCGTTTTTCACTTCTCCTTCAATGATGACTTCCGGAATATTTGCTTTCTTCAACCATTCAGGCATGTTACGTC
>Ga0224523_1000827_pt1 | contig 14432 bp, 9 predicted proteins | sample CFST50metaG_FD_182732 | JGI IMG/M metagenome (GOLD analysis project Ga0224523, IMG submission 182732) | Peat soil microbial communities from Stordalen Mire, Sweden - C.F.S.T50 | ecosystem: Environmental > Terrestrial > Soil > Wetlands > Peat | place: Sweden: Norrbotten County, Stordalen Mire...
CGATATTTCATTGTTCAAGTTTAAAAAAGTATTTAATACTAGTATTACTGGCTATTTCCACGTATTCATATTCGCAAAACAAACTTAAAGACTCTTATCCGGTTCCTCCAAAATCTGATAAATTGTTGTTTTATTTGCAACGTTCCAAAAATAAAAATACGATCGTTTATGAATTAAATACACTCCCCGATGGTTCACTGAATCAAAAAGAACCTGTACATATTTACTGGTTAAGATTTGAAGAAGGCGGGAAAAAAATGGATTTGTTGTATGTTCAAAAAAAGCTGGCTTTTGGTGTTGATGCTGTTTTAGCTGACAAACAAAAAGGGGATTATGTTTTAAATATAGTTAGCTATAAGGAAAGAAGCCTTTTCCTGCAAAAACATCTGGTTGATAACAAACCTAAATATATGGTGTTCATTGTTATTAATGGGAAGTTTGCAATTTTACAAAGCATTTTTGTTACTGCAGTGGATAATTTCTGGGGCTATCCGGTTGTCTCAAGCGTTGAATTATATGGGCTCGACATAAAAACGGGTGCTAATGTTTATGAAAAAATCCCAATTACAAAACAGTAGAATTAAAACGCTGCTGATTTACAATAGTAGTAAACATCAATAAAATAGACACACTTCACCCTATGCATATTTATTTAGAGCAATTGAATTACTTACTTTCAAAAAGAAATATTAATTTTGAAGTTATATTCTTTATATGAGATGACAATTTTTAAAGAGAGATATTAAAATATAACATTTTATTTAATAATTTTTTATTCACAAATCATGACTAACGAAAATAAAAATATCATTTACCTCGACCGGAATGAGAATCAATACGGTCCTTCACCAGCCTGCTTTGAAACAATAGCAAATCCACATTTTACAGTATTAAGCGAATACTCCCGCGACTATACAAAGGGAATAAAAAGTTGTTTGACGGAGAGATTGGCAAATGAATTTCATATTAATGAAAAAAGCATCATCCTTGGTTTTGGTGGTGAGGATATCCTGAAACAAGCCGTGCATTGCTATATTCACAAAGGTGATAAAATTATGATACCTTCTTATTCATGGTGGTATTATAAAAAGATCGCTGATGAAGTTGCAGGTATAAAGGTTGAATATCCTATTGTTGAAGGAACAGATTCATTCTATTACGATATTGATGGTATGCTGAAAGTTTACCAGGAACAAAAACCAAAACTTGTACTTATTAGTTCACCGAACAATCCCACGGGTAACAGGCTTGAGATAGAACAAATGAAAATGGTTCTTTCAAAAATGAGAGACACTGTTGTTGTTATTGATGAAGCATATACTCTTTTTTATAATAAAGACCATTCACATCTTAAAGAACTTATTGAGGAATTCCCCAATTTACTTATCATCCGTACTTTTTCAAAGTATTACGGATTGGCAGGTGTTCGTATAGGTTTTGCTTTGATGGGAAAGAATCATGAACAGTTTTCATTGTTCAGTGCACGTTACCTGGGCTTCAACCGCCTTTCCGAAAGGATTGCTATTGCTGCTCTTGATTCAAAAGAATATTACGAAGGCATGTGCAAAAAGATGAATAGCGATATGGACATGTATTTTACAGAGTTCAATAAATTACCGGGATTCAAAGCATACAGGTCGTTTGCAAATTTTATTCTGGTGAAGATACCTTCCGAAATTAAAGAAAGCTTAAATAAATATCTTACCGAACGCAACATGATCGTTAAGTTCATGGCTGAAGACGGGCTTTTTAGCCATATACGAATAACCATAGGCACACAGGAACAGAATGCAAGTCTGATGAACATGGTTAAAGCATTTCTTCGTGATAACCCCGCAAAATGAGTTGGATAACGGATTATAAGAAATCTCTTAAAATGAAAGAGGTCGAAGAAATCTTCGACCTCATTTTGTACAGACCACTTGCATTTATTTTTGTAAAAACAATTATACGCACGAATATCACTCCCAATCATCTTACATTCGCAGCAATTATAATGGGAATAATTGCCGGATGCTTTTATTCGCAAGGTATACAGAGTTGTTTTATTGCCGGAGGAATATTTTATTTATTATTCAATGTCCTTGACTGCAGCGACGGACAGCTTGCAAGACTAAAGAAGAACGGCACACATACCGGAAGAATAATTGATGGTATAGCCGATTATATTGCAGTTATTTCTGTTTTTATCGGTGTTGGAATTGGATATGCCGCGAAATCTGAAAACCCTGCATTCTGGTGGACAATGCTTGCATTAGCCGGACTGAGCAACATTATTCATTCCGTTCTTGTTGATTATTACCGGAACCGTTTTCTTGATCATGTGCTTGAAAGAAAAAATATGTTTGAAGAAGACCTGGAAGATTATAAAAAAGAATATGAAGCGGTAAAAGATGATAAAAGTAAATGGCTTACAAAGATCATTATTCGCATATACCTTAAATACATGGAGTTTCAGGGCAGTATCACGGCAAAGAAAAAAGATAAAAAATCATTTAAAACTACACCGCAGGAATATTTTCAAAAGAATAAAACAGCAATAAGAATATGGGTTTTGTTAGGTCCTACCTCGCAGATCACAGCAATGATCGCTTGCACCATGTTCATGCGTGTTGATATTTTCTGCTGGATAATGGTAGCCGGATTTAATGCAATAGCTGTAACAGCATGGATTTTGCAAAAAAGAATTGATAACACTTTTAATACTGTCATTAAATGAAAGCCGTAATATTAGCTGCAGGTATTGCTTCGCGATTGAGACCGTTAACAAACAACACGCCTAAATGTTTATTAAAAGTTGGTGACAAAAGCATTCTTGAACATACTCTCGAAAACCTTATTGCCAACAATATTTCAGATATTATTATTGTAACAGGTTATCTTGAAAATCTTGTAAGATCATTCGTAAAAGAAATATTTCCGAAATTAAATGTTACATTTATTTATAATGAATTGTATGCCTCAACAAACAATATTTATTCGTTATGGCTGGCTAAGGACGAGCTTCTAGGCGATGATATGCTTTTGATGGATAGCGATATTATTTTTGATAAACGGATCATTGCTGAATTGATCAATTCAGGATATGATAATTGTCTTGCATTGAAACGGCACGATGTAGGCGCTGAAGAAATAAAAGTAAAAACAGATGAAAAAGGGAGAATTCTCGAAATCAGCAAAGAAGTAATTCCTTCTGAAGCTGCAGGAGAATCAATAGGTATAGAGCTGTTTGAAAAAAATTCGCTGGTTGAACTCTTTAAAATAATTGATCATAAAATAATTGTCGAAAATAAAGTGAATATATTTTATGAAGCAGCTTTCCAGGATTTGATAAACAATAATGGCAATATTTTCACAGTTGATATAACCCAATATTATTGCACTGAAATTGATACAGCTGCCGATCTTGAAAATGCTGTTGGAATTATGAACAATAAAAAATTTCAGAAATAAATTAAATGATCGAAAGCTTAATTACAATATCACTTGTGGGTTTATTAGCAGGATTCATTCTTTCCATGCCAATTGCAGGGCCTATAAGTATACTCATTACGTCCAATGCGCTTAAAGGAAGACGGAGGTATTGTAATCTTGCTACAGTAGGGGCATCTTTTGCTGATTTTTTTTATGTGTTCATTGCTGTCTTTGGTTTAACAAAACTCTATTCATATTACAAACCTTTCATTCCTTATTTGCTTTCAGCAGGAGCCATATTCCTTTTGTTTGTAGGGTTTAAAATCTTCAAGACAAAAATTGATATTGAACACCTTGATGATAAGAGCCATCTTACTGAAAAAATAAAGAAGAAAGAAAGAGGCGGATTTTATACAGGCTTTATGATGAATTTTCTGAATCCATCGCTATTCCTGGGATGGCTGGCATCTTCGTTTATTGTAATTTCATTTATCTCATCATTGGGCTTTAACACCGGTGGGCTGGATAATATGATCGGCCAGAATGTGAAAGAATTTAGTTCTATTGAAGGCAAAACTGTAGCTAAACCTCAAATACCTTCATATCTTCAATTTAAAACAGCTAAGACAAATGATATTGAAACACAGAAGCAGGAAATAAAATGTTATCCGAAATATTTCCCATTGTTGCTGGGCTTATGTTATGCATTTTTCCTTTCTGCCGGAAGCATAATCTGGTTTTATTATCTGGCTTTGTTCCTCGCTAAATTCCACCGACGTATCAATGTAAACATTGTAAATAAAATAATCAACGGACTTGGAATCGTGCTTTGCCTTTTCGGGATATTCTTTGGATATACTGCAATAAAAATGTTTTTACACTAACCATTGCTGATTGAGCGTAGCCGAAATCAGAAGCAGAAGTTGTCTATTCAGTCAAAATAAAAATGCTTTTTATTTCAAGCTTTTTAATAAATTGATCAATCCTGAAGCAACGTTGACAGCTACAGCTGAAGTACCCGGCGTAGATGATGTGATACTGCTTAAAGTGCCAAGGGTTAGCAATGTATTAAGGGTTGATAATGAGTTAGCATTGGTAATTAATCCGATAGAACCTTCGACCAGTCCTGTTGCAAAAGCTGTTTTATAAGCAGCATCTGTTTTATGACTATTCAATGTTGTATAATAAGTTCCTAATTCAACAACATTTAATAACGTTGTTGAATTTGACATATCTATTTTACCAGTAGACTTGTATTGTGAATGTAAAGTTGCCAAAACTGCCCCGCATCCTTTTCCTGCCTGCGTTGCTGCGGAATTGCCGGTCGATACATTTGAAGTAGTGCCGCATGATACAGCAAATAAAGCAGTAAAAAATAATACGATAACACCAATTTTCTTCATTGTTTTTATTTTTAAATTCTAAAATTCATACGAAAATACTAAATAAATTGACAGTGGAAAAATAAAGCCTGTGTTTTTATATACAAATAAATGATATTTCTTATATCTTTGCACACGTTTTCAATTCAAAGAAAAACGAAGTAAAAAGTTCTTAAAAAAGTTAGGCGAATTGTTAGGCAAATTTTAAGCCGATACACTAAAAGCCTTATGGTCTCGTAGCTCAGTTGGATAGAGCAACAGCCTTCTAAGCTGTGGGTCGCGCGTTCGAATCGCGCCGGGATCACAAAGTACCCTTTGAAAATCAGGCCAAATACACGAAAACCAGCGTCATTGCTGGTTTTTTATTTACACCCGTTTACACCAAATTACATGCTGTTAATAACTATTTCAGCACAATTTGCCTAATAACATGCCTAACGCTATCTTTGTTAGGCAACAATTTAAATAGATTTTTATGGCATCAGTAAACTTCTATCAGCACAAGGAATCTAATAGTAAAACCTTAATTCTCATTACATTTACATTTAATCACCAAAGGCTGAGACTTTCAACAGGCTTATCGGTTCCTGCTAAAGCATGGGATAAAGATGATCAGAAAGCGAAACCAGTGAAGGAATTTGCCGAAACTAACAAACGTTTGCGGGAGATCACAAACTTACTGCTTGACAAGTATGATGAGCTATTTCCTTCTGAATCAGTATTTTCAAAGGATGAAATTAAAAGAAAATCACAAGAATTGAAAGATGCTTACCAGGTATTTACCGGCAGAAAAGAGGAAAAAATTATCGTTCAAACTACCTTATTGTCTTTCATCGGGGTATTCCAGGAGAGATACAAAAACAGATTCAACCCTACCCATGTTCTACATTACAATGCCCTAAAAACCCACCTTGAATCCTTTCAGCAAAAAAAGGGATTCAAAGTAGACTTTGATACGATCGGTAAAGACTTTTATTTACAGTTCACTCTCTACCTAAAAGAAATCGGCCTCAAACCTAATACCATCGGGTCTCATATTAAACGTGTAAAGCGATTAATGAATGAAGCTGTTGAAGATAACCTTACGACAAACCAGGAACATCATAAACGAGATTTTAAAGTAATCAAAGTTGATGTTGACACTGTTTATCTGACTGAGGCTGAAATTCAGGCATTATATGAGCTTGAAATAGATATCCCGGAAAAAAGAAGGGTCCGTGATATTTTCGTTTTAAACTGTTTTACAGGGTTACGGCATTCAGACTGGTCAAAGGTGTCTTTTGAAAATATCCATAATGGCAACCTTTATGTCCGGACTCAAAAAACAGATGAGCCGGTCATATTACCAGTAAAACCGCTGGTTCTTGAAATTTTGAATAAATACAATAACAAACTGGGTGTCATTTCCTTGCAGAAAACAAATGAAGCAATCCGGTTCATTGGTCAACTAGCCTATAGTAAACAAATCAAGAGTATTAACATTAATAAATGGCTTGAGATCAGGACACATACCGCCAGGAGGTCCTTTGCAACGAATGCCTATTTAGCAGGCATCCCTATCCGGGACATCATGCAGATCACAGGACACAGGAAAACTGAATCATTTTTAAAATATATCAGGGTCACTAAATTAGAGACTGCAGAGAAACTAAAGGATCACCCCTTCTTTCGTTAAACCATCTATATTCCCATATTTATATGGAAACTCCGATGCAAAGTTTGCGGTGTTTTTTCCTCCTCCAGTTTAAATAGCATTTTACTACATTTGTATCAGATAGCTTGCCTTTTTCAGGATTTTGAAGCAGGTAAATAATTCTCTGATACCATGAACCAACAAATATTAAATCGCACGGCTGGCTTTTTCGTTTTTACTGTTTTCACGTTAGCCTTTGCCGGCAGATGCAATGCCGAAACTCCTCAAAACAGATTACCGGCAGATTCACTAAAGTCCTGGGACAGTCTGATCAGCCGGAACCTGGTGATCAATAATAAATTGGCGAAGAGCATAGCCTTTATGACTCTGGAAATGTCTGTTAAAGTTTCAGACAAGGAAGCCTTATCCCGGGCTTATTATAACCTTGGGCGTGTGTTTCAGAAAAATGATCCAGAAAAGGCCTACGGGTTTTTCCTGACTGCCTCCAAACTGGCAAGGACTCAGACCAATAACACCATCTATCCTAAGAGCCTGTATTATCTGGCATTGATTAACGACAATGCTTTTAATAGTAAAGATGCGCTGATGTTACTTGACACATGCATTCAGGTTGCTTTAAGGATCGGCGACTGGTCAATCTTACCACTTGGGTTATGTCTGAAAGGAACAATCGCCCTCGAATCAAAAGACTCAGTAAGAGCAGGAAAATTGTTTGATTCAGCTTTTTATCTGGCCGATAAGCATCATCTTAATTTTCAAAAAGGCCTGGCCCTGGCAAATAAAGCATTGCTTGCGAAGAATCCTGATGAAATTATTGAATTTAACAGAAGGGCGCTGGGACTGATAGCTAATATTCCGGGTTCTGAGGAAGAATATGCCAGCATCCTGGCAAATCTTGGGTTCTCCTTCAGTAATCCGGACTCTTCCTTTAAATATCTTGAGGCAGCGATAGGTTATGCAGAAAAATATTCATTTGCCCGGATACAGATTTCGGCATACAACAATCTGGCATATATTTACCTGGATAAAAAGCAATTACCTCTTGCTATCAGCTGCCTTGCCGATAAGGCTATACCTCTGGCAATCAAGGAAAATGACCACGACTGGCTCTCGACACTGTATGACAGTTATTCGGATATCCTGTTTCAGTCGGGGGATTTCAAAAAGGCTGCGGAACTGCAAAAGAAAGCCTACCGGGAAAAATATGCTACCGATCTTCAGTATTCGACCAAACAAATTAGGCTGTTGGCCAGTATCTTGGAACTTAAACAAAAAGACCTCGAGATCAATAATACCAGGAAAACGGTGATCATACAACATGCTAAACTGTCACACTTAAAACTGGTTCTGGCTGCAATTTCGCTGTTATTGTTATTTTCTATTGCATCTATAATCCTGATTATTCAACAGTCGAGATTGAAGTTACAGCGGAAAACAATTGAATCGGCAAGAAAGCTGATCGGCATGGAAGAAACTGAAAAAAACCGTATTGGTATGGAGTTACACGACAGCCTCGGCTCCTTTTTTCAGGGTATTTCCCAGTCCATCGATAATATTACAGAGTATTCCTTCGAGGTGCGCGACGGTTTAAAAAACCAGCTTAACGAATTCTGGATGAAAACCCGTGAAATATCCCATAGAATGAGTAATACCATCCTGGGTCAAAAAACCTTACAGCAATTGGTCACCGAATTATCAGGCAGTTATACTGAAAAAGGGAAAATTGAGATTATTATCCGGTTTACCGGAGATCAGGTCAGGTTACCGGATGAAACAAAGCTTCACATCTACCGTATCATCCAGGAACTTTTTACAAACGCTCAGAAATATGCAGATAAAGGACAGGTTCACCTGACGATTTCTCAAAACGAGGGTGGATTAAGCATTTTCTATCTTGACCAGGGTCCCGGTTTCAATGTAGATCAGATCAAGGGGATGGGGATTTCCAATATCTTTGAAAGAGTTCTCCTGCTTAATGGTACTGCAAAACTGAAGACAACACCCGGAAGCAAGACCAGTTGGGATATACAGATTTCAGATAAGAAATATAAAAACACAAACTATGATTAACATAGTAATCATTGAGGATCATCCGGTGATCATTGACGGCTTGAAACAGATGTTCCATCTGTCAAATGACGGGATTAAAATGGTAGGTGATATGAAGAGCGTTGATGAACTGATTGAAAGGAAAGGCCGTTATACGTTCGACCTGATATTGCTGGATTTATACCTGCCCGGTACTGATGCAGTTGAAAATGTTCAAAAGCTCAAATCGGCCATACCGGATAAACCCATTGTAATTTATACCGGAGAGGACAGTGATTACTGGAGGAAGAGGATGTTTGCAGCCGGAGTCAGGGCTTATATCACCAAGAATGCCGTGAAAGAGGAAATTAAATTCACTTTGTTGAAAGTCAGTCAGGGTGAGTTATTCTTCAAACTAAAGACAGACCTATACAGCCCAATCCCCACCGTTAATTCAGATAATCAATTCAACCAGCTCCAGATGGAGGTTGTAAAACTTTTATGTGAGGATAACAACCAGGAGACCATTGGGAAAATCCTGGGAACCACCAAATCGAATGTGGAGAAACTTTTAAAACAAATGAGACAGATTGCAAAGACAAAAACCAATACCGGTCTTATTAAATATTGCTATGAGCAAGGTATTTTACATACATCTGCCAAATAAATTCAATAGAATAGTACCCGATTTACACCAGCATTTTCCCACTTTACAATTTCCTTTTTTCTCATCAGCTTAAAGCTCGCGAGGTCGAACCCCCGACAAACATGTAGGTTTCTGTATGTTTAGTCACCTCGGACTATAATTCTGATAATCAATCTGTATTTTTTCAAATTTGCGGAAAACCGCAATAAATTATTGTGGAAAACCGCAATTGACAAGGGCTTTGAGATTATTTATCTTTACAGTACGTTCCTGCACATCTATTTTTTTTATTATTCACCCTATAAATCTTCATGCTATGAAAACAGTTTTACCAGTATTTCTTCTTGTCTTAATGGTCACCTGTAATTGTGACCTAAATGCTCAGAACATGATTTATCCGATTCCTTAAGTGTTGAAATCGATGATAGTCAATGGGGTGTAATAATCTTTTCCGGGTCCCAGCTTTGTGTTGATGTTTGGATAGAAGAGTTTGGAGATCCTCAGAAAAAATGTCTTGAGTGCTAAAAATCCCGGAATTTTCAATTCCACAAAGATGAAGATATTGCAATATCTCTTTCTCCTTCTACAATTAATAATATTTTCCCTCAATGAAGAATCGTTGCTGGGTTTAATCATCATTTTTGATTCCCAAAGAAGGCCTATTAATCATTGTAATTCTCAAGCCTCGCCAGGCAACCCCTGTATTGATTTAACACTCCAATTATTAGGAAAGAATAACTTTGAATAATCCGGGCCAATGGATTCCTGTGTTTATCATCCATTGGTCCAGCAGGTTCTTCTGAACTTAATCTGATCAGAGGGTGAAACGAAGAATAGCATAGGAAATGCTTATTTCTCTTCAATTTGAGAACCTAATTTAGCTAGGAATATGCAATGATATCAGATTTCAGTAATTTACATAATTAAAGTTAAAATCAAAAGATTATGAAAAAAGGTTTTCTTACACTCGTATTTATTGCAATTGCAATGTTTGCATTTAACTATACTGCAACTGCATCGACTGTACAGATGAAGGCATCATTTTATAAATTTCCCTCAAGCCAAATTTTTATATTATTCCCCTTATTTATTTTCTCCTCAAGAGAATTTAGACATTGGTCTTTTGACGTTCACATTTGTAATTTTAAATTTTACAGGGCAACTTTATACCTGCCGGGGTGGTCTTTAGATTATGAGGATTAACATCTTAATTGTTTTCCTTATGTTAGTTGTCGGTCTATATCCGGCAGCGACATCTTATGCCTTCTTTGTAACAGATCATGGCTATGTCGAAAACAAAGGCCAGATCATGGATCAGCATCACCATCCAAATCATGAAGTTTTATTTTTACTGAATAATCCGGGATTGAATGTACAGTTGAAGAAAAACGGATTCAGCTATGATGTTTACAAGTTAGATTATAAGGATAACCCGAATCGACTGAGTTCCATCACCAATAATCCTTTAAACCATGAACTTCACTCCGATTCACTGATCCCTGAATATTATTTCCAAAGGATTGATATAACTTTGGAAGGTGCCAATCCCGATTGCCAGATCATTCCATCAGAACCGTTGCCGGATTACTTCAACTACTTCACGGCCTTTGCACCACCGGAAGGAATAAAAAATGTAAGACAATATAGTAAAATCACCTATCAAAACATTTATACTGATATTGATCTTGAATTTTTCACCAATGCAGAACATGGGTATAAATATAATTTCGTAATACACCCGGGAGGAAAATTAAAGAACATACGATTCAGCATTGAAGGGCCGGACCTTATTTCATCGAGCAACGGGAACCTGAAGTTCACAACGAGGTTTGGTGATCTTGAAGAAATGATCCCTGAGACTTATTATTTATTTAATGACTCAAGGATTGATATTAAAGCATCGTTTATAAGGATAAAGGACAATGTTTATGGATTTTCAGTTAACAAACCAATTCCTAAAAGTTCTACACTGGTCATTGATCCCACTGCAATAAGGCTTTGGGGGACATACTATGGAGGTATGAATTATGACTATGGTGAAACCTGTGCAATAGATAAAGACGGTGATGTCTTTCTTGCTGGAGCGACGATGTCAACCAATAATATTGCAAGCGCTGGATCATACCAGGATACATATACCGGTAACTTTGATGGGTTCCTGGCAAAGTTCAATGCAGCCGGACAGCGACTTTGGGGAACTTACATAGGAGATACAGGCTATGATGCAGTATTTTCATGCATCATCAATAAAAGTGGATATATATATATTTCAGGAGCGACCCAATCAACTTCCGGAATTGCCTCTCCCGGAGCACATCAGAAAGTATTTGGCGGTGGAATAAGCGATTGTTTTATTGAGAAATTTAATCAGGCTGGTGATAGGCTATGGGGAACTTATTATGGAGGAAACAATTCTGATGACAATGGGACAATCACTTCCGATAACAATGGGTTTATATTTCTTTCTGGAACAACTAAATCAGATACAGGTATTGCTACCCCAGGATGCTATCAACAATATATAAATCATCCATCTGATATATTTCTTGCAAAATTTGACAGTAACGGCATCCGGCTTTGGGGCACTTATTATGGTGGTGATGGGAGTGAACAAAATGGCTCCTGTGTAATAGATGGTTCAGGAAACGTATATATCGATGGTTTAACTAATTCCCAAAACAATTTTACAAGTCCCGGTGCATTTCAATCAACCTTTGGAGGAGGAATTAATGATGCTTTTTTGGTAAAATTTTCAAATGGGGGTCAACGGCTTTGGGCTACATATTATGGAGGTTTCGATGATGATGCAGGAGGTGGATGTTCTATTGACAGTTTAAAGAATATAATCATGGTTGGCAGGACTAATTCTGTCAATGGAATATCAAGCCCCGGATGTTATCAACCTGATTTAGGATCCAATACATGGCCGGGTGATGGATTTATTGTAAAGTTCGATAGTGCGGGTCAAAGACTTTGGGGTACATATTATGGTGGTAGTTTAGGTGATAATTTTTCAAGTAGTTCCATTGGGTGGAATAATGAAATATTTATATCGGGCCACACTAATTCACCCGACAATATTTCCAGTCCAAATTCTTATCAGCCTGGGTTAAACGGTGTTGGAGATGCAATGCTTGTAAAATTCAATGCCGCTGGACAAAGGATTTGGGGTACATATTATGGTGGTAATAATAGTGAAACATCTTATTGGTGCCGCTATAAACAGGATGATACAATTTATATCACAGGCTTGACTTATTCAACTGAAAGCATAGCAAGCCAGGATTCATATCAAGAAGTATATGGTGGAGGAGGCAATGATGCATTTCTGATTAAATTTCTTGATTGCTGGCACATTGATACTGCTGGACCAATTACAGGGTCCGTCAATGTTTGTAAACCTTCAATAGGTGTTAATTTTTCAATTCCATCACTTGCCCATGCCGTAAATTACATATGGACACTTCCTCCGGGATTTAATGTTGTGAGCGGGGTTGGGACCCCGAACATTTCAGTGAACATAAGTAATTCAGCCATTTCTGGATTGATCCGGGTCAAAGGATTAAATAAGTGTGGTGATGCAGGGGATTCTGCTGTTTTATCCGTTACCGTTAAACAGGGAGCGATTCCAGCAATATCAGGGCCAGATACAACCTGTGCCGGTCCGGGAAAGATCTATACCACTGATCCCGGTAAAACCAATTATCAATGGAGCACTTCATCAGGAGGTATAGTTACGTCAGGTGGTGCCACCAATGTTGCAACTGTAAGCTGGAATATTCCTGGTATCCAGCAAGTCTATGTCATTTATACCGATACCAACGGATGCCAGGCTCCTTCTCCCACTCAATATGATGTATTGGTAAATCCAGATTCCATTGTGAATATTTCCATCACCGCTTCTTCAAATAATATCTGTTCGGGAACACCAATTAGTTTCACAGCGATACCTGTTCATGGAGGCAGCACTCCATCCTGGCAATGGAAAGTGAACGGCGTCAATACCGGTCCAAATTCATCCGTTTTCACATATACACCACTCAATAATGATATAGTGAAATGCGTAATGACTTCCTCTATCACGACCTGTATTACTAACAACCCGGCTACTTCCAATTCCATCACCATGATCGTAAATCCCCAGATGCCGGTTTCGGTAAGCATTACTTCTTCCTTAAACCCGGTCTGTGCCGGAAATACAGTCCTGTTTACTGCTCATCCCGTCAATGAAGGATCATCCCCGGTTTACCAATGGAAGGTGAACGGCGTCAATGCCGGGACCAACTCATCCACATTCACCTACATTCCTATAAATAATGACCAGGTTAGTTGCGTATTGACATCTTCTCTTACCGTCTGTGTCACGAATAATCCCGCTACCAGCAATACGATCGTCATGCAGGTGGATCAGAACCACCCGGTAAGCCTGACGGTTTCCGCTTCTCTAAACCCTGTCTGCGCCGGGAATACAGTCCTGTTTACCGCCCTGCCGGTTAACCCGGGTTTAACACCAGTTTATCAGTGGAAGGTGAATGGTATCAATGCCGGGACCAACTCATCCACATTCACCTATATCCCTGTTAATAATGACCAGATCAGCTGCGTTTTGACTTCTTCGCTTACAATCTGTGTGACAAACAACCCGGCCACGAGTAATGTGGTGACTATGAGCGTAAACCCGAACTACACGGTATCGGTGAGCATTACAGCACCTGCAGATACGGTTTGCCAGGGGACTTCGGTTCAGTTCACCGCACACCCGGTCAACGAAGGATTAACACCAATTTACCAGTGGGAAGTGAACGGGGTGAATTCGGGTGCGAACTTATCCACCTTTTCATACACCCCGGTGAACAATGATGTAATTAGCTGTGTACTTACGTCTTCCTATACTTCCTGCACAACGAACAACCCGGCAACAAGCAATGTCGTGACGATGACCGTGTTCAATAATCTTGCGGCAGGGATATCCATTACTGCCATTCCCAACCCGTTTTGTTCAGGAAGTACGGTCAGTTGTTCAGCAGTTGCCACCAATGGTGGATTTACACCTTCGTACCAGTGGAAAGTGAACGGGGTCAATGCAGGGACCAATGCATCCACTTATTCTTTCGTTCCCCTGCAGGGGGATATCGTACAGTGCGTGATGAACTCCAGCCTGTCCTGCATCACGAATAACCCGGTTACATCGAACACCATCGTGATGAATGCCCTGGCTGCCCCATCGGTTTCCTTTACCCTGTGTTTCGACAGCATCACCACGATCAATGCTGCAGCATTCAAACTAAAAGGCGGGGTACCTATAGGT
>Ga0224523_1000829_pt1 | contig 14390 bp, 8 predicted proteins | sample CFST50metaG_FD_182732 | JGI IMG/M metagenome (GOLD analysis project Ga0224523, IMG submission 182732) | Peat soil microbial communities from Stordalen Mire, Sweden - C.F.S.T50 | ecosystem: Environmental > Terrestrial > Soil > Wetlands > Peat | place: Sweden: Norrbotten County, Stordalen Mire...
GAGCCGGTGGTACTATTATTATTAAAAGTACAGGTGCAGTTACAGTTGATTCAATTACTGCAAACGGCGGTAAAGGTGGAGATCAGAAGATGGATGCTGTTTATCTTATAAATAATCACCAGGCAGAAGGACCAGGTGGTGGCGGAGGCGGCGGTTATATAGCTATTTCAGCTGGTTCTTCTATTAAACTGGCAAAAGGTGGTCACAATGGAACTTCAAATTCTTCAGGAGTTACTGAGTTTATCCCAAACGGTGCTACTAAAGGAGCAGATGGAATTACCAATGCAGTTATTTCAACATTTAATATTCTCACTTATAATGATACAATTTGCTCCGGAGATACAGCAATACTTACGGCAGCCCTTGCAGGGTTATATCCACCTGGGACTATGATTACTTGGTATGATGCTGCTATCGGCGGAAATATCATAGGCACAGGCACTACTTATATTACTCCACCTTTGACAACAACAACATCTTATTATGTGGGTTCATGTCCCGGAACATTTAATTCTATTGTTACAGCAGTTGTCAATATTCCTAGTGCTGCAGTAGGTTCTAATGTCCAGATTTGCAAAGGAGGTCATGCTACATTGAATGCTTCCGGCGGGACTATTTATCATTGGTGGCCGTTAAAAGGGTTAAATGATTCGACAATTTATAATCCTATTGCAAGCCCTGATACAACAACAATGTATTATGTTAAAATCACTAATTCAACAGGATGTTCAGCGATAGACTCTGTTAAAGTTACAGTTGGTAATTTAATAGCCAATGCAGGAAATGATGCATCGATTTGTCCGGGGGATAGCGCTAATTTACAAGCCTCCGGTGGAATCAATTATTCTTGGTCACCAACTACGGGCTTAAGCAACCCGAATATTCCTAATCCGAAAGCCAGTCCTGCAATTACAACTGCATATATTGTAACCGTTTCTGATGGAGTATTATGTTCTGCAACAGATACTGTAATTGTTTATGTTCATTCCGTTGCTGTAACTGTAGGGAAGAATGACACTATTTGCCCGAAAAGCTCTATTCAATTAAATGCTAGCGATAGTATTGGATATTCTTACACATGGACTCCATCAACGAATCTTTCTTCTACAACCATTTATAACCCGATTGCATCACCCGCTTCTACAACCACATATACAGTATCTGTAAAAAACGGGAACGGTTGTACAGCCAGCAATGCCATCACAATATATGTGATACAGTCGGTTCATGCAGCATTTTCCTCCGATACAGCAACATGTCTTAATGATACAATAATGTTCACCGACCATTCAACAAGCACTTCTGGAAACTTGATTAGCTGGGCTTGGACCTTCGGTGACGGGGCATCGGCTACATTGCAAAATCCTGTTCATACATACAATTCGCCCGGACAATATACCGTTACACTTAAAGTCACAAACGCTACCGGATGCAAGGACAGCATTACACATACCGTAATTGTCAATAACGTTCCTGTAGCCAATTTTTCTGTTTCCGATACCGCCGGATGTATACCGCTTTCGGTTTTATTCACAGATCATTCTACAAATGCAACCAGCTGGTCATGGGATTTTGACGATCCTACTTCTGGGTCAGGTAATTATTCTACATTACAAAACCCTACTCATATTTTTCTTCAGTCGGGCACATATAATGTAACACTTAATGTCAGTGCAGCCAATCATTGCTCAGGAAGTATATCACATACGGTTCATGTTTTCACTTCGCCAGATGCACAATTTTCGGCAGCACCAAATCCTGTATTTATTAATAGCCCCGTAGCAATTACAAACACGTCAACAAACGGCAACACATATTATTGGAATTTTGGCAACGGACAAACTTCAAACCTCCAAAATCCTCTACCGGTTGCATATCTCACTCCGGGAATTGATACGATATTGTTAATTGTTACCAACACTGATGGGTGTAAAGATTCTATGAAATTTGCAATCACAGTTAATGATGAAATTAATCTTAAATTTCCAAACATAATTACCCCTAACGGTGATGGCAAAAACGACAACTACATAATTACCGATATTGACAAAGTTCCCGTTAACCATTTTGTCGTGTTTAACCGCTGGGGTAGAATTGTTTTTGAAGTTAACAATTATCAGAATAATTGGGATGGAGGGAATCTTTCCGATGGTGTTTACTATTTTATTTTCACCTACCAGAAAAAGGAAACTCATGGGATTATCACGATACTTAAGTAATCAACATATTTTAATGTCCTAAAATAAAAAAAGCTGCATTCCTGCAGCTTTTTTTATCAATCATTTAAGTTATGCTTGAGGTGTAGGACCTCCAAAATTCATAGGGAATGCACTGAACTCTTCTAATTTTATTGCGCCATGTGCACTTTCAAATTTCACAATATTATCTTTCAATGCTGCAAGTAGCCGTTTAGCATGTTGCGGAGTAAGAATGATCCGCGACTTTACCTTTGCTTTCTGAATACCCGGAAGCATTTTAATAAAATCAATTACAAATTCCGAATTGGAATGTGTGATTATTGCCAGATTTGAATATATTCCTTCAGCAACATCTTCAGATAATTCAACATTCACCTGGTTATTTTGTTCTTCAGCCATTTTTATACAGTTATAAAGTGTAAAAATTTGTAAAGTTTAAAAGTAATTTAGTTAATAAGTTATTGGGGTACTCGTTACAAAAAAATGTTTCCCTCTATACCTCTATTCCCTGATACCTTATTCCTTATTCCTTATTCAGCAATAGCTTCTTTTGAAGCCATTAGACTTTGATATTCTTCCATAGAACCAACAATGATGTTATCGTATTCTCTTAAACCTGTTCCTGCAGGAATAAGATGTCCGACTAGAACATTTTCTTTTAAACCGTTCAACCCATCATCTTTTCCGTTAATTGCAGCTTCTGTAAGAACTTTTGTTGTTTCCTGAAAAGACGCAGCTGACAGCCAACTCTTTGTTTGCAATGACGCTCTTGTGATACCTTGCAATATCTGGCTCGACGTAGCAGGAACAGCATCTCTTGCATCAATCAGTTTTTTATCTTTACGTTTCAACATTGAGTTTTCATCCCTGAATTTCCTGGCTGTAATTATTTGTCCAGCTTTCATGTCTGGTGAATCGCCCGGCTCAATCACTACTTTCTTACCAAAAATCCAATCGTTTTCCTCATTAAAATCAGCTTTATTTGAAATTTCTCCTTCAAGAAATTTAGTATCGCCCGGATCAATGATTTCAACTTTACGCATCATCTGACGAACAATTACTTCAAAATGTTTGTCATTGATCTTTACGCCCTGTAGACGATAAACTTCCTGAACTTCATTTACAAGATATTCCTGAACTTTCGTAGGTCCTTTTATCGCTAATATGTCAGCAGGAGTAACAGCGCCATCTGACAAAGGTGTACCGGCTCTAACATAGTCGTTTTCCTGAGCAAGAATCTGCTTTGTAAGTGGAATAAGATAACGTTTTTCTTCACCTGTTTTTGAAGTGATAATGATTTCGCGGTTACCTCTTTTTATTTTCTTAGAAAATGAAACAACACCATCAATTTCAGATACGATTGCAGGATCGGAAGGGTTACGTGCTTCAAATAATTCGGTAACACGCGGCAAACCTCCTGTTATATCGCCTGCTTTTCCAACCGTTCTGGGGATCTTTACCAGAATATCACCTGCTTTAATTTTATCTCCATCATTAACTGCGATATGTGCTCCAACAGGAATATCATACATTTTCACAACTTCTTTTGTTGAATCTAAAATATTTATTGCAGGGTTCCTGTTTTTATCGCGGCTTTCAATGATAACTTTTTCATGATAACCAGTTTGTTCATCTGATTCCACATGATAAGTAAGATTTTCTATTATATTATCAAAATGAACTTTTCCTGTATACTCGGAAAGGATCACAGCATTAAACGGATCCCAGTCGCATATAACATCACCGATTTTAACAGTATCGCCATTTTTATAAAACAACCTGGAGCCGTATGGAATCTGGTTAGTAGTAAGTGTGATTTTCGTATTTTTATCAACAATCCTCATTTCAGCAGACCTACCAATGACCATATTATACTTGTCGCCTGAAGCATTAGTGTATTCAACAAAACGCAATTCATCAATTTCAAGGACACCGTTATACTTAGCTATAACATTATTTGATGAAGCAATATTTCCACCAGCAACACCACCCACGTGGAATGTACGAAGAGTAAGCTGTGTACCTGGTTCACCAATTGACTGCGCTGCAATTACACCAACGGCTTCGCCCTTTTGCACCATATAACCTGATGCAAGATTACGACCGTAGCATTTTGCACAAACTCCCTGTTTTGATTCGCAAGTAAGAACCGAACGTATTTCAACTGAGTCAATGGGGGAATCTTCAATTTCGCGACAAAATTCTTCGGTTAATTCTTGTCCTGCTTCGATAATGAGTTTACCTGAAATAGGATGAAATATATCATGTAATGTTGTACGACCAAGAATTCTGTCATATAAGCTTTCAACTGTTTCTTCATTATTTTTAAGTGCACTGGTTGTAAGGCCTCTTAATGTCCCACAGTCTTCTTCATTTATTACAACATCCTGTGCCACGTCAACTAAACGGCGGGTAAGATAACCGGCATCAGCTGTTTTAAGAGCAGTATCGGCAAGACCTTTACGTGCACCGTGTGTTGAAATAAAATATTCAAGGATTGAAAGACCTTCTTTAAAATTAGAAAGAATAGGGTTCTCAATAATTTCACCTCCTGATGCACCTGATTTCTGTGGCTTTGCCATCAAACCTCTCATTCCGCATAACTGGCGGATCTGTTCTTTCGAACCACGGGCGCCAGAATCCAGCATCATATAAACAGGGTTGAAACCATCATGGTCTTTTGATAACCTATCCATCAATGCCTGTGTAACCTTAGAGTTTGTATGTGTCCAAATATCGATGATCTGATTATATCTTTCATTATTAGTGATCAAACCCATGCTGTAATTATTCATTACCTCATCAACTTCACTATTAGCTTCAGTAACAAGATTTCCTTTCATTTCGGGAATTACAACATCACTAAGTTTAAAGGATAATCCTCCTCTAAATGCCATGTTGAAGCCAAGATCTTTCAAATCATCAAGGAATTTAGCTGTTGTCCTGACACCAGCCTTTTTCAATATATTTCCAATAATATCCCTGAGCGATTTTTTTGTAAGAAGCTCGTTAAGGTAACCGTATTCTTTAGGAACTACTAAGTTACATAAAACACGACCTACAGTTGTTTCAATGATTTTCTTTTCCCCAAATTCTTCAATTCTGACCTTTATAAATGCATGAAGATTTACTCTTTTTTCATTATATGCAATAATTACTTCTTCTGGAGAGTAAAAAGTCATACCTTCTCCACTAACATTGAATTCAGGTGTACTTCTGCGACCTTTGGTCATGTAATAAAGACCAAGAACCATATCCTGTGATGGAACAGCAATAGGCGCGCCATTTGCAGGATTTAAAATATTATGAGAAGCCAACATCAGCATCTGGGCTTCCAAAATAGCTGCTGGACCAAGTGGTACGTGAACAGCCATCTGGTCACCATCGAAGTCGGCGTTGAAAGCCGTACAAACGAGCGGGTGCAATTGAATAGCTTTTCCTTCGATCAATTTTGGCTGGAAAGCCTGTATACCTAAACGGTGCAATGTAGGAGCACGGTTTAGTAAAACAGGATGTCCTTTTAATACATTTTCTAAAATATCCCAAACAACAGGATCTTTCCTGTCGACAATCTTCTTGGCAGATTTAACTGTTTTCACAATTCCTCTTTCCAACATTTTGCGGATGATGAATGGCTTGAATAATTCGGATGCCATTTCTTTGGGAATACCGCATTCGTGTAATTTTAATTCTGGTCCGACAACAATAACCGAACGTGCGGAATAATCTACTCTCTTACCTAACAAGTTCTGACGGAAACGTCCTTGTTTCCCTTTCAAACTGTCACTAAGAGATTTCAAAGCCCTGTTTGATTCGGTTTTTACTGCATTGGCTTTTCTTGAATTATCAAATAATGAATCAACAGCTTCCTGCAACATTCTCTTTTCATTGCGGAGAATTACATCTGGAGCTTTGATTTCTATAAGTCTTTTTAAACGATTATTACGAATAATAACTCTTCTATACAAATCATTCAGGTCGGATGTTGCAAAACGTCCGCCATCAAGAGGTACAAGAGGTCTTAATTCTGGTGGGATAACCGGAACAACTTTTACGATCATCCACTCCGGTTTATTTTCAATTCTTTTGTTAGCTTCTCTAAATGCTTCAACAACCTGTAAGCGTTTTAATGCTTCCTGCTTTCTTTGTTGTGAAGTTTCTGTATCGGCTTTATGGCGAAGATCATATGAAAGCTGATCTAAATCAAGGCGACCTAAAAGATCATGTAATGCATCAGCGCCCATTTTTGCAATAAATTTATTGGGATCTTCATCACCCAGCATTTGGTTATCTTTTGGAAGACTTTCAATAATATTGAAATATTCTTCTTCTGTCAGAAAATCCAGGTAATTAACGCCATCTGCCTTTTTTACACCAGGATTGATAACCACATATCTTTCATAATAAATGATCATATCAAGCTTCTTCGTTGGCAAACCAAGAAGATAGCCTATTTTATTTGGGAGTGAACGGAAAAACCAGATATGAGCAACGGGAACAATCAACTGGATATGTCCCATTCTTTCACGTCTTACTTTCTTTTCCGTTACTTCAACGCCGCAACGGTCGCAAACAATACCTTTATATCTTATCCTTTTATATTTTCCGCAGTGACATTCCCAATCCTTTACGGGTCCAAAAATTCTTTCACAAAATAAACCATCTCTTTCAGGTTTATATGTACGGTAATTGATCGTTTCTGGTTTTAGTACTTCTCCACTTGAGCGTTCAAGAATAGCTTCAGGTGAAGCAAGACTGATTGTAATTTTCGAGAAACTGCTTTTGACGTTGTTTTCTTTTCTGAAGGCCATATATTATTTTGATATAGTTGAACTAATGTCATTAAAAAGAAGAGAGCAGCGGATTATACAATGAATCATATAATCCGGCTCTATATTAATCGAAAGAGATATTCAAACCAAGTCCTCTTAACTCATGAACCAAAACATTGAATGATTCAGGAACACCGGGGATTGGCATTGTTTCACCTTTAACAATGCTCTCATAAGCTTTAGCTCTTCCAACCACATCGTCTGATTTGACAGTGAGAACTTCCTGAAGTATATTGGCAGCGCCAAATGCCTCAAGCGCCCAAACTTCCATTTCGCCAAAACGCTGACCACCGAATTGTGCTTTACCTCCAAGAGGTTGCTGAGTGATCAAAGAATAAGGACCAATGGAACGGGCATGCATTTTATCATCTACCATGTGACCAAGTTTCATCATGTAAATCACACCAACAGTTGCAGATTGATCAAAACGGTCGCCTGTACCTCCATCATAAAGATATACTTTACCATTTTCAGGTAATTTGGCTTTCTTCATGTATTCATTGATTTCTTCAATGGTAGCTCCATTAAAAATCGGCGATGCAAAAGTCATTCCGAGTTTTAAACCAGCCCAACCCAACACAGTTTCATATATCTGTCCAAGGTTCATACGTGAAGGCACACCAAGAGGGTTTAGAACAATATCAACAGGTGTTCCGTCTTCGAGGAAAGGCATATCTTCATCACGAACTATCTTTGCTACGATACCTTTATTTCCGTGACGTCCTGCCATTTTATCGCCAACTTTCAGTTTTCTTTTTTTTGCAACATAAACTTTTGCAAGCTGAACGATTCCACTTGGAAGGTCATCACCTACGGTTGCAGAGAATTTTTTGCGGTTAAAATCTCCAAGGATTTCCTTCAGTTTAATATTAAAATTATGAAGTAAATCTTTTATGAGGTCATTTTTATCTTTATCTGTTGTCCATCTGTTTGGATTCACAGAAGTATAATCAATTCCCATAAGGAGTTTGTGAGTGAATTTTGCTCCCTTAGGAATAACGGTTTCTTTAAAATTATTATTAACGCCCTGAGATGTCTTCCCTGCAACAATTATCATTAACTTATCAGCAAGTTTTGCTTTAAGTTCCTGTTCAGCTTTATTGAAATCATCTTCCAGTTTCGATAATAAAACTTTTTCTTTTGTTTTTGCTTTTCTGTCTTTGATTACTCTGGAGAAAAGTTTTTTATCGGTAACAACACCGCGTAATGACGGAGGCGCTTTAAGCGATGCGTCTTTTACATCACCTGCTTTGTCACCAAAAATAGCTCTAAGCAATTTTTCTTCAGGTGTAGGGTCGGTTTCTCCTTTAGGAGTTATCTTACCAATAAGGATATCGCCTTCTACAACTTCAGCACCAATACGAATCAAACCATTTTCATCGAGATCTTTTGTTGCTTCAATACTTACATTTGGTATATCATTGGTAAGCTCTTCAATACCGCGTTTTGTATCGCGTACTTCAAGAATGAATTCATCTATATGTAACGAAGTGAACCAATCTTCACGAACTACTTTTTCATTTATAACGATAGCATCTTCAAAATTGTATCCTTTCCAAGGCATGAAAGCAACAGTAAGATTTCGTCCTAATGCTAATTCGCCACCTCTGGTTCCATAGCCTTCAGATATTATTTGACCTTTCTTAACTTTATCACCTTTCCTAACGAGAGGGTTTAAGTTAAGACATGTGTTCTGATTGGTCTTAGCAAACTTCTGGAGTCTGTATGATTTAATATCATCATCAAAGCTTACTAATTTCTCATCTTCAGAACGGCTATACCTTATCGTTATTTCTTTTGCATCAACATATTCAACAACACCAGTACCCTCAGCACTAATAAGTACCCTGGAATCTCTGGCTACAGTACTTTCAAGGCCTGTACCTACAATTGCGGCATCAGGTTTAATTAATGGGACTGCTTGGCGCATCATGTTTGATCCCATCAATGCACGGTTAGCATCATCGTGTTCGAGGAACGGAATGAGAGATGCCGCTATTGAAGCGATCTGGTTTGGAGCAATGTCCATAAGATCGACTTCCGAAGGTTCCACAATTGGGTAATCAGCAAGATATCTCGCTTTAACTTTTGAACTGGCAAATTTCCCATCTTTATTTATTGTTGCATTTGCCTGTGCAATTATTTTCTTTTCTTCTTCTTCAGCACTCAAATATATCGGTTGTTCCTTAAAATCAACTTTACCGTTTTTTACAATTCGGTAAGGTGTTTCAATGAAGCCAAGGTGATTTATTTTTGCATAAACACAAAGCGAAGAAATAAGACCGATATTCGGACCTTCTGGTGTTTCAATAGTGCAAAGCCTTCCGTAATGAGTATAATGTACGTCACGTACTTCAAAGCCTGCTCTTTCTCTCGAAAGACCACCAGGGCCTAATGCTGACAATCTTCGTTTATGTGTTAATTCAGCTAGTGGATTTGTTTGATCCATGAACTGAGATAACTGGTTTGTTCCGAAGAAAGAATTTATTACCGAAGAAAGTGTTTTTGCATTGATAAGATCCGTTGGGGTGAACACTTCATTATCGCGAACATTCATTCTTTCGCGAATCGTACGTGCCATTCTTGCTAAACCAACACCAAACTGTGCATACAGTTGTTCGCCTACAGTTCTTACTCTACGGTTACTCAAATGGTCAATATCATCAACTTCTGCTTTTGAATTTACAAGTTCTATTAGGAACTTGATGATACAAATAATATCTTCTTTTGTAAGAACCTTAACATCCATAGGTGTTTCAAGGTTCAATTTTTTATTGATCCTGTAACGTCCTACTTCTCCAAGGTCGTATCTTTTGTCAGAGAAGAATAATTTTTCAATAATTCCTCTTGCTGTTTCTTCATCAGGAGGTTCAGCATTTCTAAGTTGTCTGTATATAAACTCAACAGCTTCTTTTGATGAATTTGCCGTATCTTTCTGAAGAGTATTGTAAATGATTGAAAAATCCACATTGGTACCATCTTCTTTATGAAGAAGAATAGTTTTTGCACCAGAATCAACAATTTGATCAATGTGGTCATTTTCAAGGACTGTTTCCCTGTCAATGATGACCTCAGTACGTTCGATAGATACAACTTCACCGGTATCTTCATCTACAAAATCTTCGATCCATGATCTTAAAACCCTTGCAGCAAGTTTTCTTCCAACACATTTTTTAAGACCTGTTTTGCTGACTTTTATTTCGTCGGCCAATCCAAAAATTTCAAGAATATCTTTGTCGCTTTCGTAACCTATCGCTCTTAAAAGAGTAGTAACCGGTAATTTTTTCTTACGGTCAATATAAGCATACATTACATTATTGATATCCGTTGCAAATTCCATCCATGATCCTTTAAAAGGGATAATTCTGGCTGAATACAACTGGGTACCATTAGCATGCCTGCTTGAACCGAAAAATACACCAGGTGACCTGTGTAATTGCGATACGACAACTCTTTCGGCTCCATTAATTACAAATGTGCCTCTGGGAGTCATATATGGTATAGTACCTAGATATACATCCTGAATGATGGTTTCGAAATCCTCATGTTCAGGATCGGTACAATACAATTTCAGTTTTGCTTTCAGGGGAACACTATGTGTTAACCCTCTTTCGATGCATTCTTCAATAGAATATCTTGGTGGATCTACATAATAGTCCAAAAATTCCAGTACAAAATTATTTCTTGCATCTGTAATAGGAAAGTTTTCGGAAAATACTTTGTATAATCCTTCATCCTTTCTATTTTCAGATGTAGTTTCTAACTGGAAAAAATCCTGAAAGGATTTTAACTGGATTTCCAGAAAATCCGGATATTCAAACTGATTGTCTGCGGATGCAAAACTAATACGCTGAATAATATTATTGTTAGCCAAGGATCAGAAATTTTAAGTTAATAATAAGTGTAATTACGACAACTAGAAAAACAAAAGTGCCATAAGGAATAACTTCTGAAAAATTGCACAGAAGTTAAACCTTATTTAATAAACTTATTACTTAACTTCAACTTCAGCTCCTGCGTCTTCTAACTGTTTTTTCAGAGAGTTGGCTTCGTCTTTCGTAATTTTTTCTTTTATTGCTTTTGGAGCTGCGTCAACAAGTTCCTTTGCTTCTTTTAAGCCAAGGCTTGTTAATTCTTTAACGAGTTTTACAACTGCTAATTTTGCTGCGCCAGCTGATTTAAGAATTACGTCGAACTGTGTTTGTTCTTCAGCTACTGCTGCTGCTACTGGAGCTGCTACTGCTACTGCTGCTGCTGCTGGTTCAATGCCGTATTCTTCTTTTAATACTTTTGCTAATTCATTTACTTCTTTTACTGTTAGATTTACTAACTGTTCTGCTAAAGCTTTGATGTCTGCCATTGTATTATGTTTTTAAATTGTTATTACAAATTTTATTTATTTATTTTTGGTTTTTCTTTATTCCTTTTCGGATAAAGTCTTTACGATTCCTGATATTTTATTACCGCCGGATTGTAATGCGCCAATAACATTCTTTGCAGGTGATTGCAATAAAGCAATAACATCGGCAATAAGTTCATTTTTCGATTTAATGTTTGCGAGTACTTCAAGTTGGTCTTCACCAACAAACCATGTTTCTTGAACAAATGCGCCTTTTAATATTGGTTTCCCGAAATTCTTTTTAAATTCCTTTATCAACCTTGCAGGTACATTTCCAGTGTCAGAAAACATGATTGAAGTAGAGCCTTCCAAAACATCATATAATGAACCAAAATCCTTATTGGTTTTTTCCATTGCTTTATGAAGCAATGTGTTTTTTACAACCTGCAATCCCACATTCCTTTTATAACAGAGTCTTCTCAGCTTATTTGTAACTTCAACATTTAATCCTGAAATATCTGTCAGATAAAAATTATTGTGAGTGTTCAGTTGTTCTACCAAGGAATCGATGATCTGATTTTTTTCTTCTTTTCTCATAACATAGAATTCTTATTTTTAAAATTTCCTCAATACCTTTTATAAGGTAATTGATTTTGGTTCGATCTGAATACCGGGACTCATCGTGCTGGACATGTATATGCTTTTCACATACGTTCCTTTTGCTGAAGAAGGTTTTAGTTTTAAAATAGTTTGCAGTACTTCTCTTGCATTATCGGTGAGTTTATCAGCATCAAATGATACTTTCCCAACCATAGAATGAATAATACCGTACTTATCCACTTTAAAATCTATTTTTCCGCCTTTAGCTTCTTTCACTGCTTTTCCAACTTCCATAGTAACTGTACCTGTTTTAGGATTCGGCATAAGTCCTCTGGGTCCAAGAATTTTTCCCAATGCTCCGACTTTAGGCATAACGCTAGGCATGGTGATAATAACATCAACATCTGTCCAGCCTCCTTTAATTTTTTCAACATATTCGTCCAGTCCTACGTAATCAGCTCCGGCTGCTTTAGCTTCTTCTTCTTTTTCGGGTGTGCATAACACAAGTACTTTAAAAGTTTTACCAGTTCCATGAGGAAGAGTAACAGAGCCTCTTACCATTTGGTTTGCTTTCCTAGGGTCAACGCCAAGACGGACATCAACATCTACAGAAGCATCAAACTTTGTATAAGAAATACTTTTGATCAATGCAGCAGCTTCATTCAGAGGATAGAGTTTGTTTTTATCAACTTTAACTAAAGCTTCTTTTCTTTTTTTTGTCAAGTTTGCCATTTCTTTGCAATATAGTATTTACCAATTCTGTTTATTATAATAATAACTCCTTAGCGTATCAATTAAAATGGTTGATTGCCTTTTACGGTGATACCCATGCTCCTGGCTGTTCCTGCTACCATTTTCATTGCTGATTCGAGTGTAAATGCATTTAAATCTGCCATTTTACTTTCAGCAATTTGTTTCACCTGATCCCAAGATACCGAACCAACTTTATTGCGGTTAGGTTCAGGAGAACCAGATTTTAATTTGGTAGCTTCCAATAATTGAACTGCTACTGGAGGAGTTTTAATTATAAAGTCAAAGGATTTGTCTTTGTATACAGTGATGATCACAGGAATTACTTTCCCCATGCTATCCTGAGTACGTGCATTAAACTGCTTGCAAAACTCCATTATGTTCACACCTTTTGAACCAAGCGCTGGTCCTACCGGTGGAGAAGGGTTTGCCTGACCGCCTTTGATCTGTAATTTAATAAGTCCGCTTACTTCTTTTGCCATTTTTTTTTCATTTTTATTTCCTTTGCAGGAAATTGATTTTACTCTTTTTCAACTTGCATAAAACTTAGTTCGAGCGGGGTTTTTCTACCAAAGATCTTTACCATTACTTTTAATTTTTTCTTTTCTTCGTTGATCTCTTCGATCACACCGCTAAAACTGTTAAAAGGCCCGTCGATAACAGTAACCGTTTCGCCAATAATGAATGGAGTGGTAAGTTCTTCTTCTTTCTCAGTTAATTCATCAACCTTACCTAAAATTCTATTCACTTCTGACTGACGTAAAGGAACCGGTTCGCTTTTTGTTCCAAGAAAATTTATTACACCTGGGATGTTTTTAATTACATGAGTAATCTCTCCTGCGAGAGTTGCTTCAATTAAAATATACCCAGGAAAAAAACTTCTTTCTTTGCTAACTTTTTTTCCTTTCCTGATCTGATAGACTTTTTCAGTTGGTATCAATACTTGCGAAACATAGTCCTTTAGTCCAAGCCGGTTTATCTCATTTTCGATATACTGCTTGACTTTCTTTTCATTCCCGCTTTGTGCGCGCACCACATACCATTTTTTTGGCTCCTGTTCGCTCATACTGAATGCAAATTGAAAATTTGATTAATTATTATTTATTATTAATTGCAGATTATATTTTTCTTGCAAGCATTAAAACAATTTGTAAAACTGTTTTAATATAGTGCTGAATGAAGCATCCATCAGATATACCACAAGGGCAATAATAAGGGAAGCAACAGATACAACAATAGCGCTACTTTGCAATTCGCTCCATGACGGCCAGGAAACCTTATGCATGAGTTCATCATACGTTTCCTTAATATAACCTACTATCTTTTTCATTTTATTAAATTTACTTTGTGCACGGGTGGAGAGACTCGAACTCCCAACCAACGGTTTTGGAGACCGCTACTCTACCAATTGAGCTACACCCGTCTTTATTATTTTTATCATGCACACAAAGGTATTCCGTAAATTTCGGAATACCTTTGCTGATGTGCATTTATATTGATATCCTTTTTATTCGAGGATTTCAGTTACCTGACCAGCACCCACTGTTCTGCCACCTTCACGAATAGCGAAACGTAAGTTAAGTGTCATTGCGATTTCTGTAATCAGATTCACTGTAATCGTCAAGTTATCACCGGGCATAACCATTTCAGTACCTTCTGGCAATACTATTT
>Ga0224523_1000830_pt1 | contig 14388 bp, 16 predicted proteins | sample CFST50metaG_FD_182732 | JGI IMG/M metagenome (GOLD analysis project Ga0224523, IMG submission 182732) | Peat soil microbial communities from Stordalen Mire, Sweden - C.F.S.T50 | ecosystem: Environmental > Terrestrial > Soil > Wetlands > Peat | place: Sweden: Norrbotten County, Stordalen Mire...
ATGCCTTCACGTTTGGGTTACCAGCCAACAATGGGAACGGAATTGTCGCAACTGGAGGAGCGGATCGCTAATACCGATACAGGAGCCATAACATCTATTCAGGCTGTTTATGTGCCTGCTGACGATTTAACTGATCCTGCTGCAGTTCATACATTTTCGCATCTTTCTGCGTCCATTGTTTTATCAAGGAAAAAAGCAAGCGAGGGTCTTTATCCTGCCATTGATTTGTTGCAATCCAATTCTAAAATGGCTACACCTTCAATAATTGGCGAAAGACATTATGCTCTAGCACAGGAAATAAGGCATACACTTGCACAATACGAAGAACTTAAGGATATTATTGCTATGCTTGGTCTGGAACAATTATCTATTGATGACCGTAATGTTGTAAACCGGGCAAGACGTATGGAACGCTTTCTCACCCAACCCTTTTTCGCCACCGAACAATTCAGTGGAATGAAAGGAAAGGAGGTAAGTCTGGACGATGCTCTCAGCGGATGTGAACGCATTCTTTCGGATGAGTTTAAGGATTTTCCGGAAAGCGCATTTTATATGATAGGATCAATAGATGATGCTAAAAATAAAGCAAATAAAAATGCTGATAAAACTAAATCAGATTCTGAAGCAAAAGAAAACAAAGATTCCGGTAAAAATAAACCCGGATCTTCAATAAAAGAAAATAAAAAGGCTGATAAAAAGAAGCCCGGTTCTGTAAATAAGAAGAAATCAGTGAAGGAAAAGAAAACCAAATAGATATGGATAATACAGCAATGGACTTAAAGATTCTTCTGCCATTCAGGATATTCGCTGATATTAAAAATGTCAAAAGTATTGTTGCAGAGACAAGTGAAGGTTTCTTTGGCTTATTACCGCAGAGGCTCGATTGTGTAGCAGCATTGGTCCCAGGTATATTTACTTATGAAACAGACTCTAAAAGCATTCATTATCTGGCTGTTGATAAGGGCGTCATAGTAAAAGCAGGTATGCAGGTGTTGGTATCTGTTCGAAATGCGATAGGGGGATCAGACCTGAGTAAGTTGCATGAATCGGTGGAAAAAGAGTTTAAGGATCTGGATGAAAATGAAAGAAACGTCCGTTCTGTGACAGCAAAAATGGAAAGTGGATTCATTTACAATATGATAAAATTTCGTAAAGAATAAAAATGAAACCAAAAGAAAAAAAAGACACAAATTATTTTGCTAATGAGGTTGGAGAAAAGGCAAATCGCAAACTCAAAGCTCTTGGTGAAAATAAGCGAAGCGTTTGGTTTGGATTGGGAATGTTCGGAATTATAGGTTGGACGGTTGCAGTTCCTACTTTGCTTGGAGCGGCATTGGGGATATGGATGGATAAAAAACATCCCGAATCATTTTCCTGGACTTTGACCTGCTTGATACTAGGTTTATTCGCAGGCTGCCTGATTGCATGGCATTGGATAACGAAAGAACATAAAGAGATGAACCAAAAAGACGAAAAAGATGAATGAAATTGTGTATAAGATTTTGGCATTTATTGTAGGATTATTACTGGGAACTATATTCTTCGGAGGTCTTTGGTTTTCAGTTAGAAAGTTAGTTAACTCAAAAAGACCTGCATTGTGGTTTTTAGGTAGTTTTATATTACGTGTAAGTATCACATTGATAGGCTTTTATTATATATCTTCCGGCAGTTGGCAAAGACTTCTTATCTGCGTGGCTGGCTTTATAACAGCTCGTTATTCTGTCATATACTTCACAAAATCAAATAAGGAAAAGCAAGTTTTGTTAAAAAAAGAGGTCAGTCATGAAACTTAGTCCGGACGAAACTATTTTTTGGCATCATGGTTTTGTTACCATCAACCTGACTATTGTTACTACATGGGCAATAATGCTTGTATTAGTATGTGCTTCTGTACTAATAACCCGTAAACTTAAAACAGGTATTCATATTTCGCGCTGGCAATGCATTTTGGAGATGCTGGTAACTTTCATGAACGACCAGATTAAAGAAGTCGGGTTAAATCATCCTGAAGAATATATTGGTTTCATAGGCACTTTGTTTCTATTTATCGGAACTGCAAATATTTGTATCATTTTACCTTGGTATGAAGCACCTACAGGTTCATTGTCGACTACTGCTGCCCTTGCAATTTCTGTTTTTATAGCAGTACCGTTTTTTGGGATTATGAAGAGCGGATTGGCAGGTTACCTCAAATCATATGTAAAACCAACTTTCATAATGTTACCATTTAATCTTATCAGTGAAATCTCACGAACGCTGGCATTAGCTGTGAGGTTGTTTGGTAATATCATGAGCGGAGGAATGATTGTTGCAATACTGTTAAGCATAACACCATTAATATTTCCAATTGTAATGAAAGCTCTTGGTTTGCTGACAGGTATGGTGCAGGCATATATCTTCAGTATCCTGGCAACAGTTTATATTGCCGGAGCTGTGGAAGGAGCCAGAAAATCAGAAAAAGCAAAAGAAATAACAACTAAATAAAAGGAGGATAAGAAAATGGATAGTGTAACTATTATTGGAGTAGCTTCAATTGTAACAGCCGGGCTTACTACAGGCGTCGGTTGTATGATGCCTGCCCTTGGAGAAGGTAAATCAGTATCATCGGCATTAAGTTCCATTGCACAGCAGCCCGATGCGGCACCAACCATAACGAGGACTTTATTCGTGGGGTTGGCTATGATTGAGTCAACTGCAATATATTGTTTCGTAGTCTCGATGATCCTAATCTTTGCTAACCCGTTCTGGAATCATATAATTGCAAAGTAAAAAACAAAAAATGAAAATTAACTGGTTCACAGTAATAGCTCAGATAATTAATTTTTTCGTTTTGGTCTGGTTACTCAGAAGATTTCTTTATAAACCGGTCCTCAAGGCTATAGACGAACGTGAAAATAAAATTGCGTCGGAGTTGAAGGATGCCAAAGCTAAAGAAACTGAAGCTAAAAAGGAGCAGGCTGAATTCCTGAAAAGAAATGAAAAATTTGATCAGCAAAAGAAAAAGCTGATGGACAATGTTATTGCAGAAACAAATGGAGAGCGGGAGAAACTGCTTGAAGATGCAAGGAATGAAGCCGCTGTTTTGCGTTCCAAACTGGGAAAATCATTGGATGCTATGCAAGAGAATCTTGAACATGATATTGCTCAAAAGACACAGGAGGAAGTTTTCGCTATAGCAAGAAAAACACTCAAAGATCTTGCTTCCATGAGTTTGGAGGAACAATCGGTAAATATCTTTATCAATCGTTTAAAGGAATCAAAAAACGAGGAGAAAAAGAAACTTACGAAAGCTTTCAAAACCGGTTCAAATTCTATACTGGTACAAACCGCATTCGATTTGCCCTCAAAACAGCAAACCGAAATTAAAAGTACCGTTAATGAAATACTCGGAACAAAAACTCAGTTTCAATTTAAAACTGTACCTAAATTAATAAGCGGTATAGAGCTTACATCCAATGGATATAAATTGGCCTGGAGTATTTCAGAGTACCTCAGTTCAATTCAAAAAAGCATCTCCGAAACGATGAAAGCAGAATTAAAAGAAGAACCTGAAAAAATTCCAGATACAGATAACAAACAGAAAAAGGAACCGAAAGCAAAACAAAAAGTTCAGGCAAAGACGAAGACGAAACCAAAAGCAAAACGACCAACAAGCAACAGGCAACAAGCAACAAGTAACCAGTGACACTTCCTCAAAATGCCAAAACACCAATTTATTAAAACTATAGATAATGCATTTGATCAAATGGCCAGGGGTAGAAAAAGTTTCATTCTGCCGTTGGTTCCCCACGAGGTGGGTTCGGTAATCAGTGTATCCGCAGGAATCGTAAAAGTTCTTGGCCTTCCGGGTGCAGGTTTTGAAGAACTGTTGAAATTTCCAAATGGCTTATCCGGTATAGCATACAATATTGATGAAGATTCAATTGGGGCAATTCTTCTTGGTGAAGATTCCTTATTGAATGCTGGTGATGAAGTAGAACGGACAGGTCGTGTAATGGACATCCCCGTAGATAATACACTGATAGGAAGAGTGATCAATCCCTTAGGAGAACCTGTGGATGGAAAGGGTTCTTTTTCCTTTAAACAACGCCTGCCTATAGAGCGACCTGCTCCCGCTATAATGGATCGCTCAACAGTATCAATTCCCCTGCAAACAGGATTAAAGGTTATCGATGCACTCATACCAATTGGTCGCGGACAGCGCGAATTGATTTTAGGAGACCGTCAGACAGGCAAAACAGCTATCGCAATTGACACGATACTCAATCAGAATGGCAAAAATGTAATATGCGTTTATTGCGCTATCGGACAGCGGGCATCATCCATTGCAAAAGTAATAGCTAACCTGGAAGAAAAAGGTGCAATGGAATATACTATTGTGGTTGCTACAGAAGGGAACAATGCCCCTGGATTGGAGTACATCGCTCCGTATGCTGCCACCAGCATTGCTGAATATTTTATGGAAAAAGGTCGCGACGTGCTTATTGTTTATGACGATCTGACACATCACGCGCGTGCCTATCGTGAACTATCACTTTTGTTGAGAAGACCTCCTGGCCGTGAAGCGTTTCCAGGAGATATTTTCTATATACATTCAAGATTATTGGAAAGATCAACTCACTTGAGTGATAAACTTAAAGGAGGTTCGCTTACTGCCTTGCCAATTATCGAGACTGAAGCTCAGGATATTTCTGCATATATCCCAACAAATCTTATTTCCATTACTGACGGTCAAATCTACCTGTCTCCGAAGCTTTTTGAATTGGGTATATTGCCTGCAGTTGATGTCGGTAAATCAGTTTCCCGTGTAGGAGGTAAAGCTCAACTACCTGCATATCGTTCTATTACAGGGAACCTGAAATTAGCTTATTCTCAGTTTGAAGAGCTGGAAACCTTTTCCCGTTTTGGTACACGACTGGATGAAAATACGCGGAAAATAATTGAACATGGGAAGCGTATTCGAGTCTGTCTCAAGCAAAATGAGCTTAATCCAATGCCTGTTCCTGAACAGATTGTCATTCTTCTTGCATTGTCGGGCGGACTTTTTGATGTTGTTCCCGTTAACAAGGTGCAGGAGGCGGAAGCGGCATTGCAGAAGATAATTACAGAACTTCCAAAGGAGGTGCTCAACCGGTTATTGTCAGATAATGACCTGAGCGATGCAGACCGTAAAATAATTTTGAAAATTGCCGGTGATACACTTGCTCCTTTTACTGATAAGCCTGAACCAGAATCAGCATCAGAAACAGAAACGAAACCAAAACCAAAAAATGAACCTGAACCCGAACCAAAATCTGCATCAGAACCAAAACCAAAACCAAAAAAAGAACCTGAACCTGAACCAGATCAAAATCAGAAGTAATGGACACATTAGAAAACCTACGCAGAAAACTGGACGGTGCAAATGATATAAAATCAGTAGTCAGGACGATGAAAGCTGTGGCGGCTTCTAATATTGGACAGTACGAAATGGCTGTCGAATCGCTTGGAGACTATTACCATACAATAGCTTTAGGCATAATTGCATATTTCAGGCAAATAAAAATTGATGTCATAACAGAAAAGCCTGACCGGGGAAAGAATAATGAAAAACTGATATGTGCAATAGTTTTTGGATCTGATCAGGGTTTAGTAGGGCAGTTTAATGATTCACTTACCGGGTTCGTATCTAAATCACTCAGTAACTTACAGGGTAAAAAGGAAATATGGGCTGTTGGAGAACGTGTTCAATTACTTCTATCGGATGCAGGTTTTACTATTACAAATCATTTTCAGGTTCCAGGTTCTGTTAATGCGATTACTCAGCTGGTCGGGCAAATTTTGGTTAAAAGTCAAGAGGCCAATGAAAAAGGAGATACGAAAGAAGTTTATATTTTTCATAATCAACCGGTATTAGCGGCAACTTACTTGCCTGTTAGTCAGCGCTTATTACCGTTAGATGCAAAATGGAAACAGTCGTTATCGGAACTTAACTGGCCAACTAAAAAAATACCACAGGTAATAGGAGAAATTAAAACGACCTTATTGGAACTAATTGATGGATACCTTTTTGTTTCTTTGTTCAAAGCATGCGCTGAATCTTTGGCAAGTGAGAATTCAAGTCGTTTGGCCGCCATGCAAAGAGCTGAAAAAAACATAGAAGAAATGTTGGACGATCTTAACCATAAGTTTCATAGATTGCGACAGAGTACAATTGACGAAGAACTGTTTGACGTAGTCTCGGGATTCGAGGCACTGAAAGATGATGCGCAAAATAAAACTTAAAATCTTTTACATAATATTGTATGTTTCGAATGTTTAACCTCTTTTCGAAGATTGATTGTTGATTAATTCGCCAATAAGGCTCCACCAGGAAGAAATCATTAAAGGATTGTTCGCTTCTCTCATGAGCTCGTCGCTTTGCTCCTCGGTTCGAAACCCCAACCTACTGGTCTGTAGCCAGATGCCGGCTGACGGACAATTAAACTGCAAGTCTTTATTGAGTAAATTATAATCAAGGGAATATAGACAATTAGTATTTGGCAGATAAGTTGGCAGGTTGAATATTCCCAAATATAAAAATTAATAATCTGTCATAACAATCGACCTTTTAAAATAAAATTACCTTTGGCTGATTACTTAATTAACTTGCATAAAGAATTAAATGCAAGTATTTAAGATTATTTGCCAGAACTGAAGAGAAATGTTAAAAGCCTTAGCTATATTATTATGGCTCAGCATTCGCCCTGTTCATGTAACGATGACAAGCATTGACTATGTTCAAGGTACTGATTCTTTAAAAGTTTCCTGCAGGATGGAATTCGAAGATTTTCTGAAAGATTTACAGACAATTGACGATGACAGAAATCTGAGAAGATTATTTAATAATCAGCCATTTCCTTCAGACCTGATTAACCAATACTTTAATTCAAAAGTCTTCATTTATGTAAATGATAAACTGCTTATAGGGAAGTTATTAAGTGCGATTCTTGCTGATAATGATATTAATCTTCATCTGATTTACAGGCAAAGTAAAAAACCAAAGAGTATAACTGTCAGGAACATGATTCTTACAGGGTGGTACAGTGATCAGACAAACTTAATGATAATAAGGATAAACAATTTTGAGAATGGGATCAAACTGACTCCCGGGCATACTGAGGAGACTTTAATTATAAAATGACCATGATTCCTTATAGTGCTCAGGTGTAAGTCTCATTGCTTCCTCATTTTTGTTTATATTGATAAAGACCATATTTGTCTGATCAGTGTATAATCCAATCAAAACCTGATTCCGGATCTTAATCTTCTTTGGAACTTTATCTGACAGGTAGATCAGATTCAGGAAGATTTCGTTGTCCAGAATGGTTACAGTCAATACATTCCCGGTCAGTAATTTGTTATTTACATAGATATGGATTCTATCATTGAAATATTTGTTTGCCAGATCAGAAGGAAAGGACTGGTTTACAGTTAATTTCTCACGATTACCGGCCGGATCAAACAATTTATAATCCAACAAAAAATCATCATAATACATTCTGAAAAAAACTTTCATGGAATCGGTACCCTGAACCTGGTCGATGGTCATCAGCGTAACGTGTACAGGGTGGAAAATCAATAAGATCGGGAGAATTAAGATTTTTAACATTCTTCTCTGGTTTTGATCAGGACAGTACAACTATTTTTAATAGGGACTAATTTTTGTGACTAACTTCTTCAATGTTAAAAATTTTATTTCTATCCCATTCAACCCAGTACTTTATAGCATTGTGGCGGATAAGCTTCCAATAGCCATCGTCCATTAATCCAAATTTCATAATCCCTTCTTTTATGTCAGCATCAACCCGTTCAAGGTACTCTTTTTTGAGACTGATTCTTATAGAACGATCTCTGTAGGTAAAAACAGCTGATGGTTTTGTTCTGCCATGAGTAGCCAGATGAATTGTCCCCATTCCTAAGGTTGCGCCAGTGCTTACCTGTATACCATCATTCAGACAGCTGTATGGTGGTTTGGTTCCTGCATAGCTAGTTACTTTAATCATGTCAGCACCTACACCAAATAATTCACGCGCTTTAATACCCATTTTAGCACCAACTATCGAAAATACTCCAAGGTGCCCATGAAACTCATCTGTCATCACGTTAGCTTTCCATTCGTCATATCCATAACGTGCAATTGCTGAATCTATAATCGGCCGGATATCGTAGTTAAACATTTCATGCTGAACAGGAAACCTGTTAAATACTATATTTCTTTCAGAAAAATAGGTACCTTTTATCATGTCGGTCATCGCTTGCCTGACTCCCGGGACGTCATAATCTTTATTGTACCTGACATTTACTTCATCAGTAATTATATTAATGTCAAATAATTCGGGATTTGTTAGATATAAGACCACGAGGTCGTCACATAACTTAAAATGATTTTGTTGCAGTTTTTCATTGACCAATGGCTGACTGAAAACAGTTTTTAAGACAGTGGCAAGCCGGTTATTTGATTTCTCGCAGACAGTGTACATGGATGAATCAAAGAATGAGTTATCCTTATTCAGGTTGGCGATGGCATCAATTCTTATTTTGGATTTAAAAACTAAGTCTGCACTCACCTTATCACATTCATAATTAAATCCCTGTAAGGGCTTTACTGATTCATTATACCAGATTATTCGTTCAATTTTGGATGCAAGGGCTGGATCGTTATTTATAAGTTGTCCAATATTTGTAAGCGGACCAAGACAAACCAGTATTACTTTTTCATTGGTATTTTTTAAATTTTCTCTCAGGCAATCAACTGCATTTAATACTGTTACCTGTTTGTCTGACTCTTTACCCCAAATTATTTGTTGGTTAAACTCACGCCACGGGGGATTAACTCCTTTAAGGAGATCTCCGCATGCGACCGGGATATTATCAAAATTAAATTCTTTTAATAAGGAGTGTATTTTTATAGCACCTTCACCGGGAGACAAAGAACCATCTGACAATAATATTGCTTTTATAGTTATTTCAGGGCGACTGAGCAACAAACTTATAGCACGCATATCGTCTATAGCACAATCTGTATCAATGATTATGGTGTGTTTTAGTTTAACCGGTAAAGGTTGAGCCCAAATGGTTTGACTAAAAAGCAGGATTGAAATCAGAATATTTATTTTTAGCATCGCCTGTATTATTAATTTCATGTCTGGAAAGTCTTTAATGTTTATGAAATCTGTAATGTGAGTGAAAATGCCTGTGTTCTTCATTTCCATGCTTATGGATATGTTCATGGATCAGGTTGACACTTATTAGAAGCTCTTCATCGCCAAGTATTTCCGAAGCTGTACCGGTCTTATGAATAGTATGCTCGTCTGAAAGAACTGCAACTCTCGGTTGCAGGTGATCGATCAGATCAAGATGATGTGTGGTAAAAATGATAGTCTTCCCTGCATGGTTAAGTTCAAGCAGAAGCTCGATGAAGAAAGTTTGTGTTTTGGGATCGAGACTTGAAAGGGGTTCATCAACAAGAAGAATATCAGGATTCATTGTGAGAACAGATCCTATCGCAACTCTTTTCTTTTCACCGCCTGAGAGCATATAAACAGGCCGATCTCTCAGGTATCCGATTCCAAGGTATGACAAGGTTTGTTCTGCTCTTTCATTTGCAGTTTCAAGTGGTAAGTTGAGTTGCAATGGTCCAAACATAAGCTCATCAAAAACTGTGGGACAAAATAATTGTATTTCCGGATTCTGGAAAATATAGCCCATACGTTGCCTGAACTGTTTTCCAAAACTTGTATCCCTGAGTGACTTTTCAGTTACAGGATTCCCATCAAAAAGAAGGTTGCCGGAATCGGGAAAAACAAGTGCGTTTATAATATGCAGAAGGGTCGATTTACCACATCCGTTCAGACCGATTATAGAAAACATCTCACCTTTCTTTATCGAAAGCTCAATATTTTTAAGTGCAGGGATCTTACCGTAATATGAATAACTTATATTTTTCAATGAAATAATATCTTCCATCATTTTTTAAATAAGATAAAACCTATGCCTGAAAGAACAATAAAGAGGAGTACAATGAAATCTTTAATGGTAAAATGATTTCGTGAATGAAGCATTACTTTTCCTTCATAGCCCCTTGATACCATTGCAAGATAAGTATCCTGATAAATTATCATCGATCTTTTAAAAATAAAAAATATCCGGCCACCGATCAGTTTCCTGATACTGCTGCTTTTAACATTGCCTGAAAGCCTCGATTTAAACGCAAAATAGGTTTCTTCAATTGTCCGGGAAAGAATGAAAATATACTTGTAAGCAAGTGATATGATCATCAGGAATGTATCAGGCACTCCAATCATTTTTAAAGATTTAATAAATGAAGGGAAAGGGGTCGTGAAAACTACAAGCAGAGCAAACGAAACGGAATTTAATACTCTGAGAAAAACCAATGAAACTACCTGAATTCCATTAGTAGTAATACCGACATTTTGAGGAATGTTATAGATCAGGAAATGTGAAGGTTTATTAAAGCTGATAATATTAAATATGATCTTCCCTGGGGTAATTACATTGAGAGATGCCGGCAATACGACCAGGAAGCCGAAGATAAAAGCAAGGAAAAATATTTTTTTGTATACCTCAAAAAGCTTTGACCTGGCAATAATATATATTAGAAAAATAAATATTGTAATAACTATTTGTGTAACCAGATTACTTACAACACTTATCACTATTGCCATATAAATCAGTGAAAAAAGCTTAACATTTGGGTTGATCTTCTGGATGAAATTATTTCTGGCAGCGTTTTCAGCCTGCAAATAAATCGATTTCACAGCCTTTGAAGAATTTATAATAGTCTTGTCCAGAAAGGAAAGGTTTGCCCTTTTTATTTTTGCCGGATTAACCTGGCTATCGACAATTTCGATTAAATATGGAGGGATTTTATTCTCCATTTCTGATAATAAATCTGCAGATTATTAGCATAACAATATAGGTTATTGTTGCTCCGATTATACCTGAAACCAGGTAGTATCCCGATCGGTGAACAATTGATGAATCTTCTCTATTGACAGAGTAATCAGGTAAAGGTGCTTTCCATAAATCAGAATATTTAGCCAGACCTTTGGGTACATAGCCTACCAGTTCTTTTACAGTCTGTGCTGACCATTCCCCCCAGGCATCACCTGTATTAAAAAATGCAGGAAGCAGAATTCCAATGGGAGTGAGGAGACATAATAAGAGCAATATAACAAGAATTTTTTTCTGGAGTTTATTTGTTCTCATATTTACCTCCCTTCCTGAAAGCATAAATCAATCCTGGTTCGTTTCTCAAAAAATACCTTACGATTAATGCAGTAATAAGTCCTTCAATAATTCCAAAGAGTAACATATGTTCAAGGGCCATTGCTGGAACAGCAATCTTCAGGTCGTAAGGACAATACAATGCTCTTCCATCACTGGAGGATGCAATCAGGGGTTGTATCCCAAATTCAATTCCAGTGAGTATTGCAGCCATTACCAGACTCAGATATCCTGAAATAAATGCTCCAAATAACACCCGCGATTTTTTTGCAGGATTAAAGTTGAAAAGCCTGAAGATATAATATGCTGTAAAAGGCATAAATACAGCCATATTAAAGCAGTTCGCTCCAATCGCAGTTATTCCGCCATCACCAAAGATAAGTGACTGAATAATCAGCGCTACTGACACGGCAACAACTGCAGCCCATGGACCAAACAGGATCGCAATAACAGCGGATCCTACCGCATGACCGGTTGTGCCACCGGGTATTGGCAAATTAAACATCATGATGATGAAAGAAAAAGCAGCTGCCATTCCAAGATATGGGATATCACGTGCAGAAACTTCTTTCTTAACTTTTTTTACTGCTACAGTGACTGCTGCCGCAAATACTCCATATAAAGGAATATATGTTTGAGGGCTTAAATATCCATCGGGAATATGCATAATTGCTCCTGTGATTAAGATTTATTCTGCCCGGCTCATTACCAGCTTACCGTGAATTATACCTTTAATACCTATCAGTTTATCTGACAATTGGGTTAGTTTGTTTGCAATTCCTTTTACTGCAATAATCTCAAGGCAATAATCATGGTTTAAGTGAAAATGCTGGGAGGAAAGAATTACATCAAAATTCTCGTGTTGAATATCGTTCGATTTGATTGTAACATCTCCTTTATGATGATCGTAAAGCAACACAACTGCTCCGGCAACAATCTGATTACATTGCCATTTCTTCTCCACCAGATTTCTTTCGACTAAATGCCGGATTGCCTGTGAGCGATTTGGTAATTTATTTTCAATAACAAATTCATCCAGGGCTTTTAGAATATCCTCATCTAAACTAACTCCAAAACGGGCTAATGACATCGTGTTATGATTTATATAATTCGTGTCACAAATCTAATAAAACAAATTTTTATTATCAAACTTAAATTATTAGTCAGTGAGAAAAGAAGTGGTCAATTCAATGATGAAAAAATGTAGAACTTCCAATCCTTAAAAGTTTACCATGACTGAGAAGCAGATTAGCTGAATAAACTCAGAAAGCTAAACAACTATATCATCTGGGGTTCGGCTTTTATTTATTTGATATCAATAGGTACAGTTAACTTAAAACTTATGTTCCTACCCATGTTATATATGCCGCTTCTGCCTGAGGGATTATTTGGGTACTCTTCAAAATATTTTAACCTGCTCAGATGAGATTGATAAGCAACATCTGTAAGATTATTCCCTAAAATATTTATACTAACCAGTATCCTTCCCTTACTGTTGGTTATATCTGTACCGATACCGGCGTTATAGAGAACGTAACCGGGAGTAGGAGTTTCTGTATTGTCGGCAGAATAAACCCTGTTCTGTTTTGCATAATATTCCATACCTATCTTAAAATACACTGAGCTAAAATGCTTTGACTTACTTTTGATATTAGCACGCAATTCGGTATTTGTATGGAGTGGAGGAATAAATGGTAAATATTTTGAACTATCAGTTATATGGATACCATTTCCTCCCTTATTTAATGCGTATGTAACGGAGATGGAATTTTCAAAGTGAAGCCAGTCATAAGGATGTATATCAAGATTTGCCTCCCATCCATATAATTGTGCTTTTGCTTGTTGAAATTTAAATGTCTGATTACCCTTTATAATGACCGAATCTTGTCCCTGATGATTAAGTAACTTCTGATTAAAGATATAATTTGAAATATTGTTGTTAAAAATATCCAGATTGCCACTTATATGATCAGATATATAGGAAATTCCTAAATCCTCCTGAAGGCTGAACTCAGGTTTGAAACCGGTATTCCCAATCTGGTAAATCAGTGTACCTGGATGAACTCCGTTTGCAGATATTTCAGCTATGTTAGGAGCACGGAATCCCCGGGCAATGTTTGCCTTTATTATTAACTTCTTTGTAATACTATAAGTCGCACCAAAACTTGCTGAAATACCTGAAAAGGTATGATTAAAACCATAGAACGGGTGATCTGCCTGCGTAGTATCAGGCAAACTTACCTGCATGTCAAAACCAGTCTGTGGGTTAGCCCGGGTATACATTGCATCATTTCTGAAGATACGTGTATCATACCTGGCACCTGAGCTTAAATCCAATTTCCCAATTGTCTTTGTTAACAACACAAATGGCCCGATATCAAACTGGTTATAATCAGGAATTACAAATTCGGTACCTTTGTTGGTATTACGCTGGTACATACCATTAAAGCCAGTGCTGGCACTCCATCCTGCGGATTCTGGGATAGAGTATTTTACATCGTAGGTAAAGGTTTTTAGATCCAGATAAAGACCTGGAATATCAGGATACTCTGGATGGCTGAACTCTCTGCGGATACTTTGCTGATATCCCAGTATTATCCCAAGTTTACCTTCCCCTATTATAAAATTATTTGATGAGTATATCCGGTAATGCTGCACATGCTGGTGTAAAACAGCAATTTTATACGAACTTAATTCTGCATCAGATACTATTGGCCTGAAGGTGTCTGCTTCGGTAATTTGTTTTGTAAATTTCCGGGTAGTTGAATCACGGCTTCCATCAGGAATCTCCTGCAAGTCATCAAATAAAGAAAAGTTAAGATCGGAGTAACCCCATTTCTTATGCAAGCCAACATAACCGCTTAAGTCAGTCTCATTAAAAGCTGTTCCATAGACCCGCCCATCAAATCTGTTTTGATAGTTGGTGGCTTGTTTATGTGATACTACGCCTCCCCATACAAACCCGTTCTTGTTCCCCGCCAGAGCAGCATGAGCAGCTATGAGACCATTATTTGTCTGGTAATTTGTTTCTACATGACCATTTATTGTGCCATCAGGAACCGGTTGAGCAGGAAGCATATTGACTACCCCAGCCAATGCATCGGACCCATAAATTAAACT
>Ga0224523_1000831_pt1 | contig 14364 bp, 14 predicted proteins | sample CFST50metaG_FD_182732 | JGI IMG/M metagenome (GOLD analysis project Ga0224523, IMG submission 182732) | Peat soil microbial communities from Stordalen Mire, Sweden - C.F.S.T50 | ecosystem: Environmental > Terrestrial > Soil > Wetlands > Peat | place: Sweden: Norrbotten County, Stordalen Mire...
GAAGAAGGATATATTAAAGTTGAAAATGTAAATATTTATTTTGAATTCATAAATAAACATTTGCTTTTGGAACACAGACCACTATTGGTTTTCCTTCATGAAGGATTGGGAAGCATAAAGCAATGGAAAGATTTTCCTGGGTTGCTTTGCGAAAAAACAAATTGCCCTGCTTTGCTATACGACCGCGAAGGACATGGTAAATCCGACGAATTAAAAAATAAGCGAGATAATGATTTTATGCACATACAAGCGCAAAAAGTATTGCCTGAAATCTTCAAACAACTCGGAATTGAAAATCAAAAAAAAATATTGATAGGTCATAGCGATGGAGGTTCAATTGCAATTATTAATGCAGGTACTTTCCCAAAAAATATAATCGGAATAATAACTGAAGCATCGCATCAGTTCATTGAAAAAGTTACAAGCGATGGTTTACGCGAAACCGTAAAGCTATTTAACAACGGGCGTTTACGAGAATTGCTTTATAAATATCACGGAGAAAAAACCGATTCAATGTTTCACGGATGGGCTGATACATGGCTTCGGAAAGAGTTTGAACAATGGAATATCGAAGAATATTTAAAAAACATTTCATGTCCGTTTATGGCTATTCAAGGCAAAGATGACCAGTATGGAACTTTTGCTCAGCTTGAATCAATAAAAAATAATGTTGAAAAAGCCGTAATAAATCATGTTCCAAACTGCGGTCATATTCCGCACCAACAGGCAAAAGAAATTGTATTGAATTTAATGACAAATTTTATCAACGACTTATGTAAAACCAATTTAAAAATTTGATTTATAAAATATTTTTATCTTTAAACTTTCGTATTTAATAAACTTAAATATATAGCCTGTTTAAAATTAATATTTTTTGTAAATTATGACAATTATTATAAATATCAATTTGATTACCCCAAACCCTAAAGGGAGCAAATTGATTTTCTTCACACCCTTCAGGGTAGGGGCAAATGAAGAAAATCATCAGGCTATAAATTATTTTAATAAAAATTAAACAAACTCTTATTATTAACCAAACCAGCAAATATTATGAACTTTGAATTATCAGAAGAACAAAAAATGATTCAGCAGGCAGCAAAAGATTTTGCTGAACGCGAATTACTCCCCGGAATTATTGAAAGAGATGCAAAAAGTGAATTTCCGAAAGAACAGATGAAAAAACTTGCCGAACTCGGATTCCTTGGCATGATGACTGATCCCAAATACGGTGGCGGCGGTATGGATACTATTTCATATGTACTCGCAATGGAAGAAATCTCAAAACATGATTCAGCGGTAGCTGTTGTTATGTCAGTTTGCAACTCGCTTGTAAACTGGGGTCTTGAAACCTTCGGTACAGAAGAACAAAAACAAAAATTTCTAGTTCCTCTTGCAAAAGGTGAAAAGATAGGTGCTTTTCTTTTATCAGAACCGGAAGCAGGTTCAGATGCCACTTCGCAGCGTACTACAGCCGAAGACAAAGGTAATTACTATTTGGTGAATGGAACAAAAAACTGGATCACCAATGCCAACAGCGCTTCTACATATATTGTGATCGCACAAACGCATCCCGATAAAAAACATAAAGGTATCAATGCATTGATCATTGACAAGAATACTCCCGGAATTACATTGGGACCACACGAAGATAAAATGGGGATGCGCAGTTCCGATACACATTCTGTAATGTTCAACGATGTAAAAGTTCCGAAAGAAAACCGTATCGGTGACGATGGTTTTGGTTTCACCTTTGCCATGAAAACCCTTGATGGTGGCGTATAGGGATTGCGTCACAGGCATTGGGAATTGCCTCAGGAGCTCTTGAAAGAGCAATAAAATATTCAAAAGAAAGAAAAGCTTTTGGTACAGAGATATGCAACCACCAGGCTGTTGCTTTCAAATTAGCTGATATGGCTGTAAAGGTTGAAAATGCGCGTAATCTTTGCCTGAAATCAGCATGGATGAAAGACCAGCATTTAAATTATGGAATTGCCAGCGCTTATGCAAAACAATATGCTGCCGATATTGCCATGGAAGTTACTACCGAAGCGGTTCAAATACATGGCGGTTATGGTTATGTAAAAGAATATCATGTCGAACGGTTAATGCGCGAAGCCAAGCTGACACAGATATACGAAGGAACTTCAGAAGTCCAAAAGATTGTAATTTCAAGATCACTTTTAAAAGATTAATTTTTTTTTCTAATTTTGCACTCCTGATATCTCATTTAAATTAAATGGAATATCAGGAGTATGTATTTTTAATAAATAACAAAAACAGAAACAATGAAAATTTTAGTTTGTATCAGTCATGTTCCTGACACCACTACAAAAATTAAATTTGTGAACAATAATACCACTTTTGATACCAATGGTGTTCAGTGGATTATTAATCCTTGGGATGAGTTGGCACTCACCAGGGCTCTTGATATTAAAGATGCACAAGCTGGCCTGATCGAAAGCATTACTGTTGCCAATGTTGGTTTGGTAGAAACTGAACCGACAATAAGAAAAGCCCTGGCTATTGGCGCTGATAAAGGAATTCGCGTTAATGTTCAGCCAACAGACGCATACACAATTGCAACTCAACTTGCCGAAGTAATTAAAAAAGAAAATTTCGATATTATTTTCTGTGGTATTGAATCATGTGATTATAATGGCGCAACTGTTGGTGGTATGTTATCCGAAATGCTTGATATGACCTCTGTTTCGGCAGTTTCATTTTTCGATGTTGAAGCAGGACAAATAAAATTGAAAAGAGAAATTGATGGCGGACAAGAAGTGATAACAACCCAAACTCCTTTTATTGCTATTGTTCAGAAAGGTATTTGCAAAGAACCACGCATCCCGTCAATGAGAGGTATCATGGGCGCACGTACAAAACCCTTACAAGTAGCGGAACCTATTGCTGCAGAACCTTTGCTTGAATATGCAAGTTTTGAATATCCAAAACCAAAAGCAGCCTGCAAAAAGGTTGATCCTGAAAATGTGAAAGAACTTGTTCAGCTACTTCATAATGAAGCAAAAGTTTTATAATCATTCAACGTTAATTTCAAAAATCGTCATTCGTAAATCTTAAATCAAAAATAAAAATGTCAATATTAGTATATACCGAAAATTGGGATGGCAAGTTTAAAAAACTTTCATTCGAATTAATTTCATATGCTGCCGAACTGGCAAAAAAATATAATACCACTGTTTCTACATTATCCATTGGCAGTGTTGAAGAAGACGAACTCAAAAAGCTGGGAGCTTACGGAGCAAATAAAATTTTATCGGTTTCCGATAGCAAATTGAACACTCTCGATAACCAGGTTTTCACTTCCATTATTTCACAAGCTGTTGAAAAAGAAAATGCAAGTGTTGTTGTTTTTGCACATAACAACTCGGGAAAAGCAATAGCGCCAAGGCTTTCAGTAAAATTAAAAGCAGGATTGATAACCGGAGTTATGGGATTACCCACTAATACCGAGCCTTTCACTATTACAAAAAGAGTTTTTACTTCAAAAGCATTTGTTAATGTTATTGTAAAATCGCCTGTTAAAATTATCACATTATTACAAAACGTTTTCGGAATTACCGAAAATGCTGTCGCCTGCACAATTGAAAATTTTACTCCTCAATATAATGAAAGCGAAATAAAAACACAGGTTAAAGAAGTGAATAAAGTTACAGGTAAAATCCTTCTGACTGATGCTGAAATCGTAGTATCTGGTGGTCGCGGAATGAAAGGGCCTGAGAACTGGGGACCAATTGAAGAGCTTGCAAAACTTCTCGGAGCAGCAACTGCATGTTCACGTCCGGTTTCCGATGAAGGCTGGCGTCCTCACGAAGAACATACCGGGCAAACCGGAAAGATCATCGCACCGAATTTATATTTTGCATTCGGAATATCAGGCGCAATACAGCATTTAGGCGGTATCAGTTCTTCAAAATGTATCGTGGCTATCAACAAAGATCCTGACGCTCCTATTTGGGAAGCCGCTGATTACGGTATTGTTGGTGATGTGCTGAAAGTTTTGCCTGAAATTATTTCGGCTGTTAAAGAACTAAAAGCAAGCTAAATTTTTATATTTAAAATTCTTTCAGTTTTTATAATAAAACAAATAAGAGAAAAAGACTAATCTTTTTCTCTTATTTGTTTTATACCATTAAACGATTACAGATCTTCAAAATTTTATATTTTAAACTTTCTTCCACCTGAAGCTTTTAATGAGATGCTGAATGTCCAGTTTTATAAAATCGATAACGGGAGAAAGAGAATCATTGTTCGGCTTTACATTAAAATACAATGCTCCTCTTACAAAATTAGAAGTACTATCTGAAACAAAGAATTGGTAAGTGGATGCTGCTCCTTCACCTTCAATGTTGTAAATCATACCATAAACCTTATGCTCTTTGATATCGATAAGTTCATCATCAATGTTAGTGGCCTTCGGAATATGCTTCATTGCAAGGTTATAAGCGTCATCCGAAAATTTTGAAAGATTATGTTTAATCATTTTATAACTTATATGTATTTTCCCTTTGAAGGTCGGAAAGTCAATATTCATCCAAAAAGGTTCGGCATTTTTATCTTTGTCGGGACTGACCTTAGCATAAACAGGGTATTCAAATGTATATGGATACGTTGAATCGAATACGACATATTGTTTTTGGGGGAGATCTATCCTGTAATATCCTTTGGGTTTAGGCGTATAATCACTATTTCCACCACAGGAAGCCAAGAACAATATGCAGAAAGTGGCAAGTATATTATATAAAAAAGAAATATTATTTTTTTTAAAAAGTTTCATCAATTATTATTTTTTGGATTTTTTCATAAAAGCATCCCAGCCTTGCGCTGTCAAAGGCACACTGGTTCCGCTCCGGCTTATAAGATTCATTCCTGCTGCTGCATCCGTAATATGGCCTATTGGCGTAATTTCAACAATATCTTTTATCTTTTCATAATCTTCCTGCTTGATCGTGAAAAGTAATTCATAATCTTCGCCCCCGCTCAATGCAGCAACTGTCGGATCGATATTAAATTCTTCAGCCATTGAAATGGTTTCGGTATCAACAGGTATTTTATCTTCGTAAATATTACAACCTCTTTCTGAAGCATCGCAAATATGCATTATTTCTGAAGCAAGCCCGTCGGAAATATCAATCATCGAAGTCGGTTTTACATGATGTTTTTTTAATAACTGCACAATGCTTGTTCTTGCCTCCGGTTTCAATTGCCGTTCAATGATATATTCATGCCCCGTTAGTTCCGGTTGAATATCCGGATTTTCCTGGAATACCTGTTTTTCTCTTTTCAGAAGAAGCAAGCCCATATAAGCCGCACCCAAATCGCCTGAAACAAAAATAAGATCATTGATCTCCGCTCCTTTTCTGTAGGTGATATCTTCTTTATTCGCTCTTCCAATAACGGTAATGTTTATAAATAGCCCGGAAAGACTGGAAGATGTATCACCTCCAACCAGATCAACTTTGTATTTTTTACAGGCTTTTTTAATTCCTTCATATAATTCCTCAATAGCTTCAAGCGGAAAACGATTGGATAATGCAATGCTCACCGTAATTTGTTCTGGCATTCCATTCATCGCTGCAATATCACTGAAATTGATCACGGCTGCCTTATATCCAAGATGAATCAACGGAGTGTATGAAAGATCAAAATGAATACCTTCGATCAAAAGGTCAGTAGACACAAGTATTTCGCCACCTTCACTGCTAATGACAGCGGCATCATCGCCAACACTTTTAATTGTAGAAGAATTTATGATCTCAATATCTTCAGTAAGCCTCTTGATCAACCCGAACTCGCCAAGTTCTGAAAGCTCGGTACGCTTAATATTTTTATTCGTGTACATGAAGCAAAGGTAATATATTGCTGAAATAAAAAAACACGGCTACCTATTCTTTTCTAAAATTTATATAGCTTTAGATAATGCTTTTAAAATTAAATTTGATTTAATATTCATCCCCTTATTTTGATTTAATCTAAATAAGTATTATTTTTGCAATGAAATAGAAAAAATCTGATGGAAGACAATATAATAAATGAAGTAACTCAAGGCGAATATAAATGGGGCTTCACCACCGATATTGAAACGGAAACTGCAGCTAAAGGTTTGAATGAAGATATTGTCCGGTATATTTCATTAAAAAAGAATGAACCGGAATGGCTTCTTCAATTTCGCCTGAAAGCTTACAAACACTGGCTCACAATGAAAGAGCCTAACTGGGCGCATTTGCATCACCCTCCGATCAATTACAACGAAATTATTTTTTATGCGGCTCCAAAACAAAAACAACAAAATAAAGATTTAAACGAAGTTGATCCTGAGCTTATCAAAACCTTTGAAAAGCTTGGTATTCCTTTGATTGAACAAAAATTATTTGCCGGTGTCGCTGTAGATGCAGTAATGGACAGTATTTCTGTTACCACAACTTTTAAAGAAACATTAGCAGAAAAAGGAATTATTTTTTGCTCGTTCAGCGAAGCTGTCAAGGAACATCCTGAGCTTGTAAAAAAATATATGGGAAGCGTCGTTCCCTACACTGACAACTATTTCGCATCATTGAATTCAGCTGTTTTCAGTGATGGTTCTTTTTGTTACATTCCAAAAGGAGTTCGTTGTCCGATTGAATTATCAACTTATTTTCGCATCAATGCCGCCAATACCGGGCAATTTGAGCGTACATTAATTATTGCCGACGACGACAGTTATGTTAGCTATATGGAAGGATGCACTGCTCCAAGGCGCGACGAGAACCAACTGCATGCTGCCATTGTTGAGATCATTGCTCACGAAAATGCAGAAGTAAAATATTCAACTGTTCAGAACTGGTATCCCGGAAATAAGAATGGCGAAGGTGGCATCTATAATTTCGTTACCAAACGCGGAATGTGTAAAGGAAATTATTCAAAAATATCATGGACACAAGTAGAGACAGGTTCTGCAATAACATGGAAATATCCAAGCTGTATCCTTCGCGGCGATTTTTCAGTTGGCGAATTTTATTCAGTTGCTGTTACAAATAATTACCAGCAGGCTGATACCGGAACAAAAATGATACATCTCGGAAAGAATACAAAAAGTACAATTATCTCAAAAGGAATATCTGCAGGCAAAAGCAATAACAGCTATAGAGGTCTTGTAAAGATTTCAAAAAACGCAACGAATTCAAGAAACTTTTCTCAGTGCGATTCATTGCTTATGGGCGACCAATGCGGTGCACACACATATCCGTATATTGAAGTTGCAAACAAATCTTCAATTACTGAACATGAAGCAACAACATCAAAAATCTCGGAAGACCAATTGTTTTACTGCTTACAGCGCGGTATTGATATGGAAAGTGCAATAGGACTGATTGTAAACGGTTATGCAAAAGAAGTATTAAATAAATTACCAATGGAATTTGCCGTAGAGGCGCAAAAGCTCTTGGCTATTAGCCTTGAAGGCAGTGTAGGATAAAAATTTAATGATTGAATTAAGAAAAACTACAAACAACTTACAACAAACTATAAACGTTATGTTATCAATAAAAAATCTTAAAGTCTCGGTCAATAATAAAAAGATCATTAACGGTTTTAACCTTGAAGTGAAAGCCGGCGAAGTGCATGCTATCATGGGACCCAACGGAACCGGAAAAAGCACACTAGCAGCAACGATCGCAGGGAAAGAAAATTATATTGTTACCGAAGGTGAAATTATTTTCAAAGGAAAGAATCTCCTGGAAATGGCTCCTGAAGTGCGTTCCAGGGAAGGAATATTTTTAGGATTTCAATATCCTGTTGAAATTCCCGGTGTAAGTCTTACAAATTTTTTAAAAACTGCTGTTAACGAACACCGCAAGTACAAAGGACTTGAGCCATTAACCGGTTCTGCATTTTTGAAATTAATGGACGAAAAGAAAAAGGTTGTCGAGTTGCAAACTAAACTTACAAATCGCTCGGTAAATGAAGGTTTCAGTGGAGGCGAAAAAAAGAAGAATGAAATATTCCAGATGGCAATGCTCGAACCCGAACTTTCAATACTTGATGAAACCGACTCCGGGCTTGACATTGACGCTCTTCGCATTGTCGCAAATGGAGTAAATAATATGAGGACAAAAAATAATGCATTTATTGTAATTACGCATTATCAAAGGCTTCTCGATTACATTGTCCCCGATTTTGTTCATGTAATGTACGAAGGACGAATAGTAAAAACTGGCGGAAAAGAACTTGCACTGGAGCTTGAAGAGAAAGGCTACGACTGGATAAAAAAGGAACTTGAAGAAAAAATATAAAAAATTAATATGCCGCAAAGACTCGAAGACACGAAGTTTCACAAAGACTTTTCAGTAATTTCTGAAAAAGAAGAAATACTTGCTAAAAGTATTGTAAATGCTGCGTTTAAAGTTCATTCAGCATTAGGCCCGGGATTACTTGAGAAAGTTTATGAAATATGTTTTAGTTATGAACTTAAAAAAATTGGTATTCCTGTAAAAAGACAAATAGATATTCCTGTTGTTTATGATGGCTTGGTTTTCGAAGAAGGACTAAGGTTAGACGTACTTGTTGACGATCTCGTTATATGTGAAATAAAAGCTGTTGATATTGTTAACCCCGTTTGGGAAGCACAAATATTAAGTCATTTAAAATTAACTGGAAAAAAACTTGGGTTCTTAATAAACTTTAATGTTCCATTAATTAAACAAGGTATAAAAAGATATATAAATAAAACTTAGCGAATCTTAGAGTCTTAGCGACTTAGTGGCAAAAATAAAAATTATGACACCAAACGAATTCAAAGAAAAATTAAAATCACTATACGACGCAAATGTCGCATCGCTTGCGGGAAATGGACTACTTACAACTATTCGTAAAAAAGCTTTTGACGCTTTTTATTCAGCAGGCTTTCCTACCACAAAAGATGAAGAGTGGCGTTTCACTAATCTCGCAAATGTTTTAAATAACGATTACAATTATTCTTTTGAAAACACAGAAGGAAATGTGGATGTGGAAAGTTTTTTCCGTTGCGACATCATGGATCTTGATACTTACACTGCGGTTCTCGTAAATGGATGGTTTGTTTACAAAACTGCTCCTATCACAAAACTTGAGAACGGCGTTATCATCGGCAGTTTACAGAAAGCATTTGAAGAATATCCAGAGTTAATTAAAAAACATTTTGCAAAATATTGCGATATTGAAAAGAATTCTTTTGAAGCGCTGAATACCGCGTTTGCATGCGATGGCGTTTTTATTTATGTCCCCGAAAATGTTACTCCCGACAAACCCATTCAGATCATAAACATCATTAATAAAAAAGAAAATATTTTTATACAACCCCGTAATCTTGTGATAGTGGGAAAGAACAGCCATTTGTCATTAGTGATGTGTGATGATGCTTTATCTCATTTTCCAAGTTTGAACAATTCGGTTACTGAAATTATTGTTGATGAGAACGCATCTGTCGATCATTATAAAATGCAGAATAACGACAATCATTCTGCGATGATAAATAATATTTCCTTCCATCAGCTTGATCACAGTAAGGTTTCAAGCAACATTGTAACTTTGAATGGTGGATTTATCAGGAATAATCTAACTGTCGCTATAAACGGTGAGCATTGCGAAACAAATTTAAATGGGCTCTATCTTGTAGATGGCGAGCAGCTTATAGACAATCATACTTTTATTGATCACATAAAACCTAACAGTACCAGTAGCGAATTGTTTAAAGGTATCATTGATAATCATGGCAAAGCTGTGTTCAACGGAAGTATCATCGTTCGGAAAGATTCGCAGAAAACTACAGCATTCCAAACCAATAGGAATATTCTTTTAACTGATGATGCAACAATTAATACAAAACCCAATTTGCAGATCTTTGCCGATGACGTGAAATGCAGTCATGGTGCTACTGTCGGGCAGCTTGATGCCGAAGCGATGTTTTATATGCGCGCACGCGGTATAAGCGAGGATAGCGCGCGCATGTTGCTGATGAATGCATTTGCAGAAGAAGTCGCTGCGAAGATCACCATTGAGCCTTTGCGTGAACGTGTTTGCCATCTTATTGAAAAACGTCTGAAAGGCGAGCTTTCCATCTGCGACCAGTGTGTGCTACATTGTAAAAAAAACGAGCCTTTAGTGTTTAATATTGATATGGATAAAATAAAATAGTTTGTTGTTCGTAGTTAGTTGTTAAAAAAATTTACATGTTTGATATAAATAAAATCCGTAATGATTTTCCGGCATTGCATCAACTGGTTTATAAAAGACCTCTTGTTTACCTTGATAATGCTGCCACTACACAAAAACCAAATTGTGTTATTGAAACACTAAAAAATTATTACGAAAAACAAAACAGCAATATTCATCGTGGTGTGCATTACCTGAGTCAGCAAGCTACAACAGCTTATGAAGAAGCACGCAAAACAATTCAGCAGTTTATTAATGCAGAAAGATCACACGAAATAATTTTCACTCGAGGAACTACTGAATCCATCAATCTTGTAGCATCATCGTTTGCAAAAAAATTTCTGAAAGCCGGAGACGAAGTATTAATATCAGCAATGGAACATCATTCAAACATAGTTCCCTGGCAGTTTGCCTGCGAAGAAAGAAATGCAAAACTTAAAGTGATTCCTTTTGATAATAATGGCGAATTGATCTTGGAAAATTTAGATTCACTGTTAAGCGAAAGAACAAAAATCGTTGCGATCACACATATCTCAAATGCACTAGGTACAGTAAATCCAATAAAATATATTATTTCTGAAGCACATAAAAAAAACATTCCTGTCCTCGTAGATGGTGCGCAATCCGTGCCACACATGAAAGTGGATGTGCAAGAGTTGGATTGTGATTTTTATTGTTTCTCGGGACATAAGGTCTATGCGCCAATGGGAGTGGGTATTTTGTACGGTAAAGAAAAATGGCTTGACGAATTGCCTCCTTATCAGGGTGGTGGCGAAATGATAAAAAATGTTACGTTTGAAAAAACCACTTATAACGAATTGCCATATAAATTTGAAGCAGGTACGCCAAATGTAGGTGATGGTCTTGGTTTGGCGACAGCTATAAAATATTTAACAGCTCTGGGGTTTGAAAATATCTTTAATTACGAAGATGAACTTCTTGCTTATGCAAATAAAAAACTTTCTGAAATTGAAGGCTTGCGTTTTATCGGGAATGCCAAAGAAAAAAAAGGAGTTGCTTCGTTTCTTGTCGGAAAGATTCATCCTTATGATATGGGAACAATCCTCGACAAGCTTGGTATTGCTGTAAGAACAGGACATCATTGTGCCCAACCTGTTATGGATTTTTTCGGAATACCTGGAACAGTGAGGGCTTCATTTGCATTGTACAACACAAAAGAAGAAGTAGATATTTTAATTGAGGGAATAAAAAAAGCAAAACAAATGCTGGAATAATATTTACAATTATGAAAATTGAAGAAATAGAAAATGAGATCATCAATGAATTTGAGCAGTTTGATGAATGGCTTGATAAATATAATTTCATCATTGAACTTGGTAAATCACTTCCATTGATTGATGAAAAATTCAAGACAGATCAATATGTAATTACAGGCTGCCAGAGCAAAGTATGGCTGCATGCTTCATTTGATGACGGCAAAGTATTTTTTGAAGCCGATAGCGACGCCATTATTACCAAAGGAATTGTCGGGCTTTTGATTCGTGTTTTATCAGGACAAACTCCCGTTGATATTTTAAATTCTAAACTTGAATTTATTGACAAGATAGGGCTTCACGAGCATTTATCACCGACCCGATCAAATGGGCTGACTTCAATGATCAAACAAATGAAATTATACGCACTAGCTTTCAGAACAAAATTTTCAGAAAAATAAATAATAATAAATTTCACGCGAAGACGCAAAGTCGCAAAGAAAATAAATTATAAAATTATGGCAGAAGAAAATAATTTCCTCGAATTGGAAAGTAAGATTGTTGATGCTTTAAAGAATGTATTCGACCCTGAAATACCCGTAAGCATTTATGATATGGGAATGATATATGCAATTCGTATTGATGAAAATAAGATCGCTCATATTTTAATGACGGTTACCGCCCCAAACTGCCCGGTGGCAGACACTTTGCCAATTGAAGTCCACAATAAGGTAAAAGAAATTGAAGGTATTTCTGATGTTGTTGTTAATCTAACTTTTGAACCTCCCTGGGACGAAGATATGATGAGCGATGCAGCAAAACTGGAGTTAGGATTACTTTAGTAGTAATCTTTTTAGGGTAAATACCTATTAATGCAATTTATCTTAAGTTAAATAAACTTTTCCTTACAATTAATTATTTTACGTATCAATAATATTATATATTTGCTGCTAAATAATAAAGCAAATAAATAATAAACCTGAAGCAGGCTGGCAAACCTGGATCCAGTTTTACGAGAAATAACACATTTAGCGATAAAACCAAATGCTCTGCTAACTTAATAAAATGAAATCCTGAAATAAAATTTGCAGCAAGTTTTATTTGGGCGCATGGTAGCTGCTATAAGCCGCTTGTACTGCGAAAGTGGGAATTTTTTAAATTAACTAAAACAACAGAAAATTATGAGAACAATAAAAAAAATCACATTAAAATTATTACTGCTATTTTCATTTTGTATTATATATTCAAATGCAAAATGTGTTACGATTACTTTTGCTAATAACCCACAATATGTTTGTACAGATGCATCTTCATTTACGGCATCGGGGGGTAATACATCGGTTATGCAAGGTAATGTAGGTTATTTATTATCTTTTAGCTATTCAACTACTTCTGCAACTGGAGTTACTACTTCGGGAGGAAATTATTATACGAATGTATGTTTATATGTAGATGGTGTACCATGGTCACCCACGCAAGGGCGGATATTTAATACTACTACTACTCACTCTATCGCTATTTGGGGAGCTATCAATTTAAATCAAGGTTATCCTTCTGTTGGAAGTTCTGAAAATATTACTTTTAATATAACAAATACAATCGGTCAATTAATTGCAACATACACGATGAAATTAATTTGCGTAGCACAGGCAATTCAGGGACCAACATCTCTTTGTATAAATGGTTCCGGAACATACTCCGTATCACATTTAATATCAACAGATGCTATTACATGGAAATCATCTAATTCTTTATGGCATTTTCAAAATGGAAGTTCTACATATACAGGTACTTTAGCAAGTGTAACTTTAACAGCTCCCTCAACTGCAGTTTCCACAACGATAACCGCAACTGGCTTGGGTATCTGTGATTCACAGGCCATGACTATTACAATGTCTTCAACAATTCCTGCTAACCCTGGCGTAATTGTATGGAAAAATGACGGCAGTGACTGTGAGTATGAAGTTTATGTTCCTGCAGTTACAGGCGCAACAAGCTATGTGTGGACAGGAACAGTTAATGGGAGGAATTACTCAGTCGAAACTCAAGATCCAATATTTGGTTATTGGAATCCACTTTCAAAAATTGTACTTTCCGTAAAAGCAAAGAACGCCTGTGGACAATCTACAACCGCTAGTTCAAGAACATTTACATTACCTGCGGCTCCATCAGGTTGCACTGCTGCACCACATCCGAACAATAGGCTATCTGATGATGCAAATGCAAACAATATAGCCATAAGCAATACAACAGAAATTTATCCTAATCCTGCATCGCAATCAGTTAATGTTAAGTTTGAAGCGAGCAAAGATGATAACTATAATATTAACATATTTGATATGATGGGCAGACGAGTTTACGCAAGCAATAATTACTTCGCTGAAGGAAGCCATGAAGTTAATATTGATTTAAAGGATTTATCGAACGGTATTTATTATGTAGTTGCCGGTAGTAGCGATAACCGAACAAGTAATAAACTTATAATAGCACATTAACATTTTGTTCTTCTAATGTTTGAGTTTGCATATTTCGATCATGCTTAATATTAAAACAACAAATTCAAACATTAAGTAAACCTAAAATAAAAGCCGTCCTAAAACAACAGGGCGGCTTTTTTATGAAAACAGCAAACTTTTTCCAAACATCTCAAAATATAAAGCTTTTAAACAGAATAGACATCTTCGGAAAATGCTATATCGATGATATCTTTTTATTTTCAGCAATTTTTTGCCCCTACCCGCCAGTTGGCGGATGAAATTGCGGAAAATCAGTCTTCCCTTTAGGGTCAGGGCAAGGACTGATTTTCATTTAACTTACTTTTGAAACAGCCTTATTTTTTTTCCGAAGAAGTCTAATAAAAAGCAAAGGCAGGAAAATTTTCCTGCCTTTGAAGTGATCAGCATTAGCCGCTGCAAGGCTTGCTATAAACTATAGCGGTATTACTGCAACGAACATAGCTGTAAAA
>Ga0224523_1000832_pt1 | contig 14359 bp, 5 predicted proteins | sample CFST50metaG_FD_182732 | JGI IMG/M metagenome (GOLD analysis project Ga0224523, IMG submission 182732) | Peat soil microbial communities from Stordalen Mire, Sweden - C.F.S.T50 | ecosystem: Environmental > Terrestrial > Soil > Wetlands > Peat | place: Sweden: Norrbotten County, Stordalen Mire...
AAAAGTTATGCGTATGGTACTGATAAAATAACATTTGAGTTTATTTTATTAGTTAACATAAATAATTTATTAAAAAAGGAAGTCCTTAAGGACTTCCTTTTTTTTATTTTATAGCGAGCTCTTGTAGCCGCAGACTTTAGGCTGCGATGCTCTTGTAACAGGCTCTTGTAGCCGCAGACTTTAGGCTGCGATGCTCTTGTAACAGGCTCTTGTAGCCGCAGACTTTAGACTGCGATGCTCTTGTAACAGGCTCTTGTAGCCGCAGACTTTAGGCTGCGATGCTCTTGTAACAGGCTCTTGTAGCCGCAGATCGAAGATTCCGGTCTATCGGAACTTTAAACTGCATTAATAGCAATAAATTTACTCCAACTCCGGAGGAGTTGCATATTTATAGGAAATATAAAATAACATCTCCCAACTCCGGAGGAGCTGTACCTTAAATCGCTTTATTCAAATAAATGATTATATTTTTATTTTGAATTTTTAATAATAATTACACATTAATTATTCTTAATATATCCCTTGACAAATGCGGCAATATACCTTATATTTGAATGGCTATATATATTATGGCTTTGTGTTCTTTGACATAGGTAGTTAGATGTGGAAAAAGCGAAATTCGTTTTTTTTTATCCCGATTTATCGGGATGGCAAAATAATTAATATTTCGTTGATGGTATATCTATATAATTTTTAATCTTCAATCTTCAAATCTTATGAATCCTCAATCAATCCCGATGGTGCAATTTCCCGAAAATCAAAAATTATCAATTTTATCTAAATATTTATTAAAAAAATTATCTTTTTACTGTTTTGCTTTTATTATTGTACGTTGTACATTGAAAAATTGGCAAATTGAATATTGCACTTTCTTTGCACCGCCGTTGCACCATGTTTTTCCTTCCATCTGTTTATTTTCAAAACACTTAACATTATTGATTGCACTTTGCACCGGTGTTTTTCGAAACTATGCATTTGGACGCATTTGAACCGGAGGGAAAGAACACGGAAAACCCCTGAAGGTATTATCAGATACCGGGCGATATTATTTTCTATAAACGTAAAACACTTAACGTAGTTTAAAATAAATCGGTATATTTCCGGACATTTCCGAACAAAACGGGTATGAAATCGGTACTAAAAAAATATTTTTTTTGTAACAGAAAATAAATTGAAATATTTATTTTACAATCGTCTCGGAAACTCGTATTACGCCTGCATTCCCGCTTTCGCAGGAATGACAATGGAGTGGTTTTACGAATTTATTTTCTCAAATTTTGTATCAGGAATTTATTGATCTTGTTATAAATGTCCTCTCCCGTCTGTCCGCCTGAAATAATTTTTTTAACCATATTCATATATAAAAAAAATTAATAAAAAAATACACAATTATTATTAATCATTATTAACTTTTTTTATTAAGTTTGTTTAATAGATTTTTGGGGTTTTGATTGCATATAGTTAATTATAATTAATGTCTGTAAATCTTTGAAAAATCGGAAATAAAAAATAATATTTATGAAAACTGAAATAAAAAATAATATTTATTTAGATGAAGAAATTAAAATTAAATCCGACTTTATTTAGGTTTATTAAAAGATGACTTGATAATTAATTTAATTATTTTTAATTAGTATAAATTGAGTTCCAATAGGGGGAATGAAATCTTCCAAAAAAACGGATAATGATACTTAAAAAATTGCCCGTCATTTGATTCCGGTTCCCTTATAGTTTTTTGTTACGATAATTAAATTTTTACATATAATTCGGTGGGGAATATATGTTTTAAAATTGTAAGCTATAAACAAATTTTCTCTTTTCCGGTTATTTTTAAATCACATATAATCTAAATTAACATTTATTAACCTAATTAAAATCATTATGTCAAAGATTTACTACATCTTAATTGCAGTAGGAATTTTATTCTATACTGCCGTAACGGGTTTTGCTCCATATAATGAGGGTTCGAATTATTCTAACCCGATTTTTTTGAGCCAACATAGCCCAACGTCATCTTATGGGAATTTATCCCCGCAGGTTAATTCACCTCAAAGTCCGAACGTTGTGAGTACCTACACTTTTTCACAATCAACCGGAACATATAATCCGGCTTATGGTGGAACAGTTTTATGTACTTCTGCTTGTGACGACGGATACTTTTCCGGTATAGCATTGCCATTCACTTTTACTTTCAGTGGTGCTGCTTATACAACAGTATCGATACAAGATAACGGATGGTTACAGATGGGTACAACGACCCCATCCGGCTATACTCCAATTTGTTCGGGTGGTTACCCGAATATTATTGTTCCTTTTGCCCGGGACCTGGACGGTAACAGCCTGGTAGATACCCTTAGATACTTAACGACAGGTACTTCTCCAAATAGAGTATTTATCGTTGAATGGTGGCATTGGGGTTTTTATTCCGGTCAAACCAACCAGATAGATTTTCAGGTACAACTTTACGAAACATCCAATTTAGTTAAATTTGTATATAAACCTGAAACTCCGGCTACTACTGACGCCCAAATTGGTTGTGGATTAGAGGGAGCTACAACTGCAGATTTTATTAGTAGAACATCAACTACAAGCTGGACAGCTACGACAGCCGGTTTGACTAGTTGTGATTATATGACATTTAGCTCGACAATTTATCCGACATCCGGATTGACATTCACCTGGACTCCAGCCGTTGTTACAGGACCTCCAACTGTGACCACTACCACACCTGTCGCTACAGGAATTACTACAGCTACAAGCGGTGGTAATGTTACAGACCAGGGTGGAAGTTCAGTTACCGCAAGAGGTGTATGCTGGAGTACATCCGCAAATCCATCAATTACAGATTCTCATACTTCAGACGGAACAGGAACCGGTGTTTTTACAAGTTCCATTACCGGACTAACAGGCGGAACATTATATCATGTTCGTGCTTATGCAACTAACACCTCAGGAACAGCATACGGAACCGATTTGACGTTTACAACTTGCACAGCTACTTCTATTCCATATAGTGAAGGTTTTGAAAGTGCAGTTTTACCATCCTTCCCTTGTGCTTGGACAATTCCAACTTCCGGAAATCCGGCAACTTATACGGGTTCTCAAACTTATAACAGGGCACCGCACACCGGACTCAATTATGCTTCATTTTACTATAACAGCACTCAAAAATGGGCTATTTCTCCGGGTATTCCATTGATTTCAGGTACCACTTATTTATTCAGTATGTGGTATATAACAGATGGTATCGGTGGATGGACAAATTTATCAGCTTACTATAATACAACAGCATCATCAACCGGAATGACTGCCATTACCGGCGCTACAGTTAGTGGTCCGACAAACACAACTTATACTCAGATGACAGGAAGTATAACTCCTTCTACTACAGGGACATATTATATCGGTGTAAGCTGTACTGATAATGGCGCTCCGTGGTATCTTACTTTCGATGATATAAGTTTAACAGTAGCTCCACCTATGGGGTATGTTTCAAGCACTACCGCACAGGTTACCCCAGGTGTACCCGTAGCATCCGGAACTCTTAACAACCCGATAATACAAGTTCAGGTTGTCGATACAGGTTTTACAAGCGCGATATCTATATCAAAATTTAGATTCGAAACGACTGGTTCAAACAATCCAACTGCAGATATTTCCAATGCAAAAGTTTATTTTACAGGAAACTCATCTACTTTTAGTACAGCAACCCTGTTCGGCTCACAAGCAAATCCAAACGGAGTTTTCAATATCTCGGGTTCTGCTTCATTAGTAGGCAATACCACTAACTATTTCTGGCTTACGTACGATACAAAGCCGGGAGCAGTTGGAGGAGATAGTTTAGATGCACAATGTGATTCTATTATAGGTACAAGCCCGATGAACGGCAGAGTTCCTACTATTATTGCTCCTTTGGGTTCCCGACCGATTACCGCGCCGTTATGCGGAACTTATACAATTCCGGGAAGTTATCCGACAATAGCTGCTGCTATTTCAGCGGTAAACACCATACCAAGTACATGTCCGGTTACTTTTAATGTTGCAGCAAACTACGTTGAAACCGGCATTAACCTTGTCTTTAATGCTGGTGGTACTGCTTCAGCTCCGATAACATTCCAGAAATCAGGAACCGGCGCTAATCCAAGAATCAGAGCAGGTTCGGGTGTTGGCAGTTATGATGGGATAATTATTTTTAACGGTGTGAATTACATAACTTTTGACGGAATTGATGTGGTAGATACAGCTACAAATTTGACAACTACGACTCAGCCTGAATTCGGTTATGCACTTTTAAGACCCGATGGTACTCACGGATGTCAGCATATTACTATCAAAAACTGTAATATAATATTAAATAAAACTAATACTTTGACATACGGAATTTATTCGAGTTATCAGAATTTAGCCGGAACATATCTAACTATTACAGCCGCATCAGGCACTAATTCTTTTAATAGTTTCTTAAGTGATAATATATCAAATTGTTACAGTGGTATATATTTATACAGTTTTTCTGATGGAGTAATACCTTACGCTAAAGAAGACCAGAATAATGTTGTGAGCACTATCGGAACAGGACGAAGCAGTATTACGAATTTTGGATATTCCACAGGAACTTCTTATGGAATATATGCCTATTATCAGAGAAATCCTCAATTTTCAAATACATTAATAAACAGTAATGGTGGAACCGTAACAAGCGGCTCCTTATATGGTATTTACGATTTTGATTACTATAATAACGCAAATGAAGTTATCACAGGTGATACTCTTACATTAGTTACTACGGGAACAACAGCCTATCTTTACGGTATTTATTGTTATTCATACTATGGTGTTGACCATATTATAAGCAATAATGTTTTGACTGGTTTTGTAAACCCGACTACCAGTTCTTATTATTCATATTATATTTATACTTCTAATGCATCCGGTTCTAATACATATCAAAACAGTTATACAATCACTGGAAATAAAATAATCGGAAATATTTATGGTACTGCCGGATTGGCAACAGGTGGAACTTATAATATTTATAGTTATGATTACTGCACTGCATATAAAAATATTTCTAACAATCTCGATTCCGGGAATACAATTCGCGGGACTTCAGCTTATGTGCAATATGGAATATATTCTCCCAGTGCACCTTTTGCCGGAAGAATATCTAATAACAGAATTGTAAATGATACATTATGCGGAACAACTTTTGCCTCAACAACTTATGGAATATATAATTCAGGTGGATCGCTATCGTGTATTATGGATAGCAATGTTGTTTCAAATAATTATCTTCCCTCTACAAGCACAGCTTCAATTTATTTTTTGTATAATACTGCTGCTGCAGGGATTCAGGATTTCAGCTACAATAATGTTTCCAATAATACAAGTCCCGGCTCAGGTACTTTTTATAGCATGTATTATGCTGCAGCTCCGGGAATCGGCTCGACTGTTAATATTTCGAATAATACTATTTCGAACCAAAATAAAACAACTGCTACAGGAACAGGTTCTATTTTCGGAATTTATCAGGGTTCCACTCCTGCAGGCACAATAAATATTAACAACAATGTAGTAACAGGATTTGCAAGTGCTGCCGCAACAACTTTATATGGTATTTATCAGGCTAGCTCTCCTCCTAATTTCTTAAACATAATTAATAATAAAGTTGGTAATTATAATACCCAGGGAGCGGGTTCTATTTATGGTATATATACCGGTGGTACAACAACGACAATAGAAAATATATCACAGGATTCTGTATATAATCTTACAAGTCTCGGTGGTACAATTTATGGTATGTATTGCGTAAGCGGAAATCCTGCTAATATTTTCAGGAACACGATAAATGGAATTTACTCGACTACGAGTACGTCAGCTTCAGTTTACGGGATGTATGTCAGCGGCGGTGTTATTAATAATATATACAATAACTTTGTTTATGATATTAATGCACCTGCAAGCACAATTAATCCTGCCGTCTCAGGTATTTACCTGTCAGGCGGTACTTTTGATAACCTTTATTATAATACAGTACTGCTAAAAGCAGTTAGCACTTCAGCTACTACGTTCAGCACTAATGCGCTTTATGCTTCTACAACTCCGAATGTTGATATGAGAAATAATATTCTTGTTGATAGCTCAACACCTGGACCAACTACCAGCTTCGCAGTTGCTTACAGAAGGTCAGCAAATTCATTAACTACATATTTAAATACATCGAATAATAACTGTTTCTATGCGGGTACTCCTTCGGCGTCACACTTAATATTTTATGATGGTACTAATTCAATGCAAACATTAGCGGCATATAAAACATTTATAGTGCCTCGCGATATTAATGCTTGCACGGAAATGCCTCCGTTTATAAGTTCTGTTGCACCATTTGATTTAAGAATAAAAACAAATGTTGCTACCCAGCTTGAAAGCGGTGGACAAACAATTTCCACACCTCTTAATAATATTACTACTGATGCATTTAATACTCCAAGATTCCCGAATACCGGTTACCCGGTTGGAACATTTACACCTAAAGCTCCGGATATTGGAGCTACCGAATTCGGTGGTGTGAATGGAGATCAGGTTCCTCCAAGTATTAGTTATACACCACTCGGTATAGGCGGAACTTCTAACAGAGTATTCCCTAACGTTATTATAACAGACAACTCTGGTGTTAATGTTACCACAGGTACAAAGCCAAGATGCTATTACAAGAGGTCGACTGATGGAAACGTAATTAATGATAATACAAGTGGAACAGATGGATGGAAATATGTTGAATCAAACGGAACGACTTCTCCGTTCGACTTTACCATAGATTATTCAAAACTTAATGGTGGAACCGGTGTTCTTGCAGGTCAGGTAATTTGGTATTTTATTATTGCACAAGACCTTGCTTCAACACCAAATGTAGGCGCAAACCAGGCAGCATTTACAACAAATCCTTCTACCGTTGCACTTGTTTCTGGTAACGCTCCAATAACAAATACTTTAACTTATTCGATAGGAGTTGGTACATTCTCCGGCTCATATAATGTCGGAACCGGACAGACTTATACATCTCTTACAGGTGCCGCAGGTATTTTTGCTGCAATTAACAACGGCACAGTCGCCGGTGATATTACTATTAATATTACTTCCGATTTATTAGAAGATGGTACAAACCAGCTAAATGCTTTGAATGAAACCGGCTCCGGACGTTATAAAGTTAAAATCGTTCCTGCCGCCGCATCGATGAAAACAATTTCAGGATGGGTTTCTCAGGCAATTATAAGATTAAATGGAGTTCGACGAGTTACAATTGATGGTAATAATGGATTGGGTAGCGGAAAATACCTTACATTCAGAAATATGACGACATCTTATCCGACTATTCAGTTCCAGAATGAAACGGGAGTAGATACTTTAAAGAATTGTTACGTTGAAAGCAATAACATAAATACTGCAAGCGGTACAATATATTTCGGTCAAACTACATTAGCTACCGGATTCGGTAACGATAGTATTTGTGTTAATAGTTGTGATATTCGTAACAGAACCGATACTGCTGTTACAGGTGTTGGTCCTGCTAATGGTATTTATTCTCTTGGTACTTCAAATACGTTACAAACATATAACAATTACAATTCTGTAATTAATTGTAATATATACGACAATTTCTATGATGCCGGAACAACAATAGCCGGTATTTATTTAACAAGTTATAATTCAGACTGGGTGATAAGCGGAAATAGCTTTTACCAGACTGTACCAAGGACTGTCTCATCTTCTTCAACTTTTACCGGCATATATTGCGCCAGTACGTTGAATAATGACCTAATAATAACGAATAACTATTTCGGAGGCAATGCTCCGTCATGCGGTGGAACTGCAATGACTTATTCAGGTGCAGGATTGTATAACTATTATGGAATGTACCTCAACCCCGGAAGTGTTGTACCAACAAGCATTCAGGGTAACGTTATTCAAAACATTAGTCTGACAACTAGTCCTGCTTCAGGTTCCTCGACTTTCTTTATGGGTATTTTTATAGCTTCAGCATGTTACTGTAATATTGGAAATATTGCAGGCAATACAATTGGTTCAGGAACAGGAACCGGTTCAATTACTCTGACTGTAAACACTACAACAACAGGTTATACCGTCAGAGGTATATATCATGTTGGAATTGGAAATATCAGCAATAACACGATTGGAAGTATTACACTTGGCGGAAATGCAGTTATAACAGCTACGCCATTTGCAATTTATGGCATTCAGTGGAGCAGTACCGTTTCGGGATGGACATATACTTGCAATAATAATCTTGTTGGGAGTATCTCGACTCCAAACAGCATTCAAGTAAAAGATTCCTTATCGTGGGGACAGTTCAGGGGAATAGTAAATGGTAACGGAGCCGGTACAATAAACAATATCACGAACAATATTGTAGCTAACGCGACCGTTAACGCACAGGCTGCTACGATTACTACATCTTATATTTCAATTATATACGGATTTTCATTAAGTAATTTAGGAAATGATAATATTTTAAATAATAGTATTTACAATCTTACCTTAAATACTAACCAGACATACGGTGCAGCAACATTTACTTTGTTAGGTATAGCACACGCAAGTACGGGAGTCCATAATATTTCACAAAATAATATTTACTCTTTGTATGAAAATCATTCCGGTGCAGGGTACGGATTTACTGCGGGAATGTATGTAGGTGGCGCAGGTGGTACAACCATTTCAAGAAATAAAATCTATGATATGGGGTACTCCGGTACCGCGGTCTCTACTTTATCGGTTGAACAAACCGGTATATTTATTTCAGCATCGATAATCGGACCAAATTCTATATTTAATAATATGGTCAGTCTGACAAACGGTGACGCATCGTATAAACCCGAAAATGTAAAAATTCTGAAGCATGAAGATATACCTATGATTGAAAAGCAAAAGGCTCCGGATTCATACATCGCTCAGAATAGTAAAGAAAAAATAGGATTAGATGCAGTTGTTAAAATACCTCCTCCGGGAGTTGAAACTGCATTGACTGCTCCTAAATCAAAAAATTCCAGGGACGAAGTTAATTCAGCTAATAGTGTGTCAATTGCCGGTATAATAACTCAAACCGGTGCAACTTATAAAGCTAATTGTAATTATTTTTATAATTCCGTTTATGTCGGCGGCTCACAGCCCTCCGGAGCTACTTATAATTCATGGGCATTCCTGAAACAGTTCCCTGGCGAGCTTGTATTGAGAAACAACATTTTTTTTAATGCAAGAACCGGTGGTACAGGATTCCATTACGCAATAGGTAATGAAGCTTCTCCGGCTGGAGATAGTTGGTCCTCAACTTCATCCGACTACGACTTGCTTATTGGTGCAAATGCAACACTCGGTGAATGGGGAACAGGAGTTCCTCAGACCTTTGCACAATGGCAAGGTTCTTCTTTCGGAGATGTAAACAGCATCTCTGATATTCCTGCAAATATCCCGGGAACGATTTTATTCAGAAGTATTCCTACAGCTAATCTGAATATAGATACGACTCAATTTGGTGCTTCGTATGTGTATCAAAGAGGAATCGGAATTACAGGCATATCAAATGACTTTAATGGATATCCAAGAAATCAATCCGGACCGGTTTGTATCGGTGCACACGAATTTGCTTTGAATAAACCGCTTGTATCAACACTTCTGCTTCCTGCAAACGGTAGTACAGGCGTTCAAACACCTGTAACTTTAGTATGGAGGAAAGCTCTGTTTGCTGCTACCTACAGAGTGCAGATTGCTACGGATTCATTGTTTAGCAATATCGTAACTACCGGAACTCCATCTGATTCAACTTATATATTCAACGGTGCATCCGCTCTTACTTATTATTACTGGAGAGTAAATTCAGTTTATTCAACAGGTGGAAACGGTCCATTCTCTACATTCTTTAAATTTAAAGTTATCGGTGCTCCGAATACTGTTGTTTTGAATTCACCTCCGAATGGTGCCACAGGTCAAGCTACTTCTGTTATATTCAAGTGGTTAAGACCGTCAGAACAAACTTTATTAAACAGAGCTATTAATACTAAAACTAAATCTGAAGCAACGTTAGATAATAATTTAAAGAACAATAAAACTAACGAAACACCAAATGCAAATGGAAAAACGCTGAGTAATTTCTGGTTTGAATTAAGCGCCGATTCCAATTTTGTTAATAACGTTACAAGAGATTCAACGTTAACAGATACTACTAAATCTGTTACCGGTCTCTTAAATGGTACAACATATTATTGGAGAGTTAAAGCTAAGAACCAGTTAGCCTGGGGTTCTTTCAGCAGCAGATGGAGCTTCTCTACTGTTGCAGCAGGCTTACCGCTTAACCTTAAAGTTTACCTCGAAGGATTCTGGGGCGGCACTACACAAATTACTGATACAGTGAGAATATATCTTGCAAACAGTACTTCACCTTATGCATATGTAGATACAGCAAAATTGGTTCTTTCATCTACAGGTACGGCAACGCCGACATTTATGAGAGCGTCAGCCGGAAGTTACTATATAGTAGTTATTCATAGAAACCATCTCGAAACCTGGAGTGCCTTGCCGCAAACATTCAACCCGGGTGTTCCCGTAAATTATGACTTTACGACTGCAGCAACTCAGGCATTCGGAAGTAATATGAAACAGGTTGGTAGTGTCTGGGTGTTAATCGTTGGTGATGAAAATCAGGACGGTTCAATCGATGCCGGCGACGCAGCTGATTTTATCAATCAATATGGTAATATCGGATACTTAACCTGCGACTTCAATGGTGATTTGTCGGTTGATGCAGCAGACGTTCCATTCCTGATTGCAAACTACGGATTAACTAAAGTTGTACCAACGTTAATAGAAATTCCGCCTGAAATTAGAAATCAGAAGACAATAATCAAGAAAAACGAATTGAATGAAATGTTTAAACAACAAAAGAATAAAAATACAAATAAAAATAATTAAATGAACATTTCTCCATCCCGGTCAGTGACCGGGATGGAGTAGTTTCTCTCTCCCAATCCCTGATTGGGAAAGAAATTTTAAAATTTTCATTAACTTTATTAATAAACAAATTAAATTATAATCATGAAAAAAATATTAACGTTACTCTTTTTACTGGTATTCCTGGTTAATTTCGCACCTGCTCAACAAAAGGTATCTTTTACTATTGCTCCTTATAGAACATTATCATCCGGTATTGTATCCTATATGGTTACAGCAACTGTTCCCGCAGGACAGGTCTGGAAAGTCGGTAATTTCAATTTAAGAATAACTTATGGTCCTAACCCTGCAGGCTGCCTGACTGTTCACGCAGATAACCCTGTCGATAGTGCTTTAACGGGTTTAACGGGAGGTATATATACATCCTATACAACAACAGCATTCGCATCTCCTCCGGGAATCAGCCTGAATCTGCTTACGCTTCAAACACAGGGATTTCTTAATTTACCGGCAGGAACATATAAGCTCGGTCACTTAAGATTTAATGTAACAGGTTCATTTTTAGCAGATACATTAAGCTTCAGAACTCCGCCAATGTCACCAACATCTGTAGTCTATGATTCTACAAAGAAATGTGCATACGGCGGTTCCACATCCGATTCATCCAGATTTACAATAATAAGTCCGGTTATTACAGAAATAGAAGGAAATATTTCTACAATTCCGGCAGAATATCAGCTATTCCAAAACTATCCGAATCCATTCAACCCGACAACAACTATTAAATATGATGTTCCGAAAACATCGCTCGTAAAAATTAGAGTATATGATGTTACCGGAAAAATGGTATCAGAACTTGTTAACCAACAGATGGAAGCGGGAAGTTATGAAATAAACTGGAACGGAAGTGAATATGCAAGCGGAGTTTATTTCTACAAGATTGAAACAAAAGATTTCACAAAAGTTATGCGTATGGTACTGATAAAATAACATTTGAGTTTATTTTATTAGTTAACATAAATAATTTATTAAAAAAGGAAGTCCTTAAGGACTTCCTTTTTTTTATTTTATAGCGAGCTCTTGTAACGAGCTCCTGTAACAAGCTCTTGTAACGGGCTCTTGTAGCCGCAGGTCGAAGTTTCCGATCTATCGGAACTTTAGCCTGCACAAATTAAATGGAACTATTATAAGGAACTTTCCGTATTTTTATATAGAAACACTTAATTATTAATAAGTATTCTTTAGCTTTATAGTTTCAAGTATTATTTTTAAAAATAATACTTGAATGATGTGATTATTAATGCTAAATTTATATTAATAAAAATCATTATGGGCTTACAACTGAATTCTATTGGTAATGACTTAATAAAAAAAAGCTATATTAAATATCTTATAGATACTTACAACGAATTAATATCTTCTGACGATTCCATAAAAGGTTTTCACAAACGTTCTTTAATCTGGAAAATTTTAAAACAGAAATTTAAAAACCACCCCTACCTGTTGCCGGTAAAAGAATTTAATAACATCGTGAGTTACATTCATAAGGAAATAGATTTGACAAAAGAAGGTAAAATGAAGAAAGAAACCGGTGAAGTAAATTATAAGACTTTTAAAGAATATCTTGATAATATTTAGATTCTCTGCGAAAGATCTTTGCTCATACCTTATAAATTTTACGAACTTTATAAACTGATTATCCGAATAGCGGTTGTATCAACCGGTTTTCAGTTCCGCAATATGAACAATTAATAGGCTTTGAAGGATTATTGGGCACATCATTTTCCGCTCCGCAGGACATACATATAAATTTTTTATTAATTGTATTAATCTTTCTGCACTTTTCACAATATACTTTATAAGAGCCCGCCGGAACAAAAAGTTCTTCATTACAATTACTGCATTCCTGAATTCTTCCTTCAGGTTTTTTTATTTCGACATATTCAAGGCTTAAGCCTGACATCTTTAAAAATTTATTAGCATCAGTCTCATTTAAATAAGGAAGCCATATCTGAACAAACATGGATAATTTCATTTTTACGTGAACAGTAGGAGGTAATAATTCATTCATAATTTCATATTCCGGATTCGAATAATAATCTCTGAGGGAATCTTTAACATATTGAATATAAAATTCAGCCATCGGAAAAAAAGTTTCGGGCTTAACCTTGGCTCCTGTCTGCGGATAATCGTATTTAATCGCAGACTGCAATACTGATAATTGCACAGCCTTATTTTTCCAGAATTCATCAAAGGCATAGTTTGTCATCGCTATACCCGCAATATCAATGTACATTTTGTATTCCTCGGGTTTATCAATCGTCGGCGGGAGATATTCGGGATATGTTGTATAATAAAAATCCCAGTATTCTCTTTGTAGACGGGCATATTCATAACGGTTGCCCTTCGAAAGCATTAACTGTAAATTGTTCGTAATTTGAACTTTTTTTGCCATGTACATCATTGTTTTTTCCGGAGAGGCTTTCCAGAAATCAAGTCCGAGTGTATAATCTACATCAGTAAATGAACCGCAGTAATCACAAATTATGTATGGTGACTTATAATCATTTATTTTTGGTGCCCCGCAGTTTATACAAATAAATTTTTTAACCTTCATATTATTCTGTTTGTGATTAAATAATAAAAAAATTCTGTTTTATAAGAAATGTACTTTCAAGAGTTTATTTCATTTATATTTTTTGTGTCCTTGAAAAGGGAAATAAAAAATCATAATTTAATAAAACATTAATATATTTATTAAATGAAAATTTTCCTTTTTATATTTAGCTTTTCGGTATTATTATTGTCCTGTGGAAATCCGTATGTTGAAATTAATCCTGCTTCTAATCCGGATAGTATTAAAGTGAAATTAGAGGTAATCAAAGAAAAATCTTCCGGAGGTCATAAAGGAGAATTTACACTTAAATTTATTAATACTGGAAAAAAAGATATCGCAAGATGTTCTATAAAAATTGATGATAAATATGAACACATATTACAAGGATTAATTGATAAATCGGACGATTATATTGGAAAACTGCAAACTTCTTTACTTGAAGAAGATAAATCTGTTACTATAATATTTGATAAAGAGATTGATAATTATTCAATCTTCGGAATTACTGATGAAAATTTATCTTTCCCTCATTCAATAGAATTATCCTGCCTCGACGGAAAAATAATCTGGAAATTTTAAATAATATTTCATTACCGCTCTGTAACACAACATTCATGTTGTGCCATTAATCTATGAATATATTTAAATCATACAAAATCTCGAAGGGATGACATTATTGTAGAAATTTGAAATTATAAAAATTCAATCCCGAAGGGATGACATTATTGTAGAAATTTGAAATTATAAAAATTCAATCCCGAAGGGATGACATTATTGTAG
>Ga0224523_1000833_pt1 | contig 14355 bp, 15 predicted proteins | sample CFST50metaG_FD_182732 | JGI IMG/M metagenome (GOLD analysis project Ga0224523, IMG submission 182732) | Peat soil microbial communities from Stordalen Mire, Sweden - C.F.S.T50 | ecosystem: Environmental > Terrestrial > Soil > Wetlands > Peat | place: Sweden: Norrbotten County, Stordalen Mire...
AGTAATTATCAGGTTTGATGTTAATTCAGAAGGGAAAGCGGAGGAAGCGACCGTTCTCAGGGGAGTTGATCCATCGCTTGATGAGGAAGCGATAAGAGTGGTAAATTCGTTACCTGTTTTTTCGCCAGGGAAACAGGGTGGCAAGCCGGTTCCGGTTTATTATATGGTGCCTGTTACATTTTCATTGACTAAACCCGATTCAGTAAAAACAAATCCGTGATCTTCATACGATAAAGTTCAATGTAATTAAGGTGCGGATCGATGGTCTGCACCTTTTTTAAATAAGATTTTACCACAAAGGAACTCAAAGGGCTTCACCAAGGCGCTCAAAGGGGTAATCTGTTAAGAAATTAACCTTTGTGTCCCTTTGTGTTATCCTTCGTGTCCTTTGTGGTTAAATCTTTTTAATTATCATCAACTTCACTACCTGTTTTCAGGAATGCTGCCCTTACCGACGGCGGACAAGGAGAATCGATACCCTTTACGGCTTTCCAGATCACTTCGTTGAACTGAGCGTCATTAACCTTATCCTCGGCTGTAAAATCAAACTTCTCGCTCATCTCCTGCCATCTGTTTTCGGCCGTATTCTTTTCATTAAGATCCATAATATTCGGCCTTACGTTGAATACCGGATGATCAGGGACATTATTAAGACTTCTCCAGAGAGGTATAGATGCTGCATCATATTGCGTCATAGGCGGAAGCCCAAGGATAAGCTCCATGGTTCGCAAAAGCCCGGTAGTAGTATAAGCAGTATGATCGACAAATCCCTTTTTAACATAACCCCCGGCAAGATATGCCGTGCTGCGATGGGCATCCACATGATCCGGACCGTTCTGTGCATCGTCTTCAACAATGACGATAAGACTTTTGTCCCAGATTGAGCTATGGCTGAGGTAATCGACAAACATTCCCACTGCAAGATCATTGTCGGCAACCTGGGCTAATGGAGAGAGCCTTCCCCTGCTTAACCCCATGGTATGATCGTTTATAAACCTGATGGTATTCATTTGCGGAACAGCATTTATTGCCATGAGCGAATCAAAATCGCGCTTCCACTCGCCGAACCTTATTGTATCTTTTATCGACTGATTCCATGTTGCGAAGTATGGACAATAGTGATTTTTTAAAACAGGTAAATTGGGTTTGCCGTTATCAGCCATAAACTCTCCGTAAGTACGGTAGCTGACACCATTTCTCTGGCACATATCCCAGAGGAACCCGTTTTTATTGTTTGCGATCTCCCTGTTTCCTTCAGCGGAGTATGATCCGCCACGTCCTCCATAGTTTGTTGGCCAGGTCTTCTCAAGATAGTCAGTTGCATAGCCACCCATAGACCAGTTGTGACCGTCGGCGCTTACTTCGCCATTTACATAAAAATTATCAAGCAGGACAAATTCCCTGGCAAGAGCATGCTCATTCGGAGTTACATTTTCACCAAACAAACAAAGATTTGCATCGCCGTTACCCTCCTTCATGTCGCCAAGAACCTGGTCGTAAGTCCTGTTCTCCTTGATTATATAAAAGACATGTTTGATGGGAGAGGGATCACCAACTTTCTGAGGAACGGGATTGCCTGCAATGCCGTCAGAAAGCAGCTCTTTATCCTTTATGTAGGGCGTGTTTTTATATACTGCCTGCGAATAAACACCAAGCTGTTTGTCGTCAGGAGTTTTTATTATGCCAAGCGCACCTGTGAAAAGTCCTCCTATATACTGTTCTTTTATCTTAACAGCCCTTCCTCCCTGCTCGTAGATAACCTCCGAACCTTTTCTCATAGGGTTTGGTCCGTACGGATTTGCCATGGAAGAGAGTCCTTTCCCATTGCTGACAAGAATATTATCCTTTGCAATTCTGACACAAGTCGGGTACCAGCCTGCAGGGATGAATCCCTTGCCTTTGCTTGAACCGGGTACAGAAACATCAAAAACGGCAAGGCAGTTATTATCGGCATTGGCAACGTAAAGAGTCTTTTCATCGGTGCTCAACGCAACGCCGTTTGTTGTCGATCCGCTGGGAGAATCAGGATAGAGAGCCGAATTAAGAGTTTCAACAACCTTCATCTGTCTCGTGTCGATCACTGAGACGCTGTTATCGTTTGCATTTGCAACAAACAGGAACTGGCCGTTTTTGGTCATGCACATGTCATTCGGGTTATCGCCGACGGCAATTTTCCTGGTCATCATCTGTGAATCGGTGTTGAATACAACAACCTTATCGCAGCCCCAGCAGGTTATATAAAGAGTTTTACGATCGGGTGAAAGGATACAGGTGTAGCCTTCTCCTCCAAGCGGAGTTGACGATATGACTTTCTTTGATTCGGTATCAATAATATAAAGAGCATTGTTCTCTGTGGTAACGGCATAAAGCCTTTTCTTTACCCCGTCGACTGCGATACCTGCAACCGAAATCTTTGTCGGCCATGGCTTTCCAAGTTTAAAAGTATCCACCGGAGAAAGATGATTCTTGTTCACGGCATACCTGATTATCATGTTATCATTTCCCCCTGAGGCGTACAGATATTTCCCGTCATCGGAAAAGACCAGGCCAACCCAGGATTTCCTTATCGGAACGGAATCTGTAACGACCCCACGTTTAATATCTATAAGCTCTAAAGACTGATCACTCTCCCCGTTGTTTGTAACAGCTGCCAGCTTATTATCGGGCGAGACTGCAATATTCAGGGGAAGATCACCCACTGGCACCATTTTACCTACAGGTGTCAGCGACCAGCCGTTTGGCAGGGTAACGCGTCTGGCTTCAATTTCGGAAAGAGCCTGGGACTTAAGAGGCAATGATTGTGAAGCGATCAGGAGAATACTTAATGTTGCTGCCTTTTTTGTGAAGTTGATGAAGTTCATATATTAACTAGTTATGAATAAAATCAAATCAAGTTCAAACCCCCAACCCGACCTTCCCCCACGGGGGAAGGAGTTTCAGGGAAAGCTTTTCCCCCCTGGGGGAAACAGGAAAGGGGGTTATCTGACAGGAACGACAATCTTTTTAAGAGTAAAGTAAAAATATCATTTTTCAGTTATTATCTTTTTTTTAAATCATCGGGACTAATTGTGATAAGATGGCCGGCAGGTTTGCCGTCCCTGTATGCAATGACCCGCAGCGTTACCGGTCCCCCGGCGGGAATTTCAAATGGTTTTATGTATTCGGGTGAATGATCATCCGGCATCTGGTCGTCGATGGTATAATAGATTTTGAGCCTTGGCGCTTCGGCGCTCATCTCCACCATTGTTTTGCCATCGGTTTTACCGGCAGAAATTACCGGGTCAAATATAGCTCTTGAATAGTTGATCCCCGAATAATCATTCCTTAAAAATTGCCGTTCCACTCTTATAATAAAATCATCCCAGTTCTTTTTTTCAACCGGAGTCCAGAAATCTTCAGCCAGGGCCCATCCCCTGGGCCAGGTCATGTATTCGGCATGGCGGAACTCCGGTATCTGTTCTGTCCACAGGTTACCCTGCCCGCCGAGAATATATTTTGAATCTATACCTTCAGGAACCGGATCGAAGCTATAGCATTTCATGAGACGCAGGTCTGAATAAAGAGGAGGTTCAATTGTCTTTTCACCCTGCTGGTAGTCGAGGTACGTAAAGGATGTTGGAGTCATAACGACATAATGACCTAGCTTTGCAGCCTCAATGCCACCCTTAATGCCTCTCCAGCTCATGACTGTTGCATCTGGAGAGATGCCTGCTTCGAGGATCTCATCCCAGCCTATAAGCTTTTTTCCTTTCGACTGAAGTATTTTTTCAACACGATTCACAAAATAACCCTGAAGCTGCTCCACCTTTGTCATGCCAAGCTTTTTCATCAATGCCTGGCATCCGGGATCAGCTTCCCAGTATCCCTTGTAGCACTCATCACCGCCGGCATGAATATACTGACCGGGGAAAAGCTGAGCCAGCTCAGTGAATACCTTATCGAGGAATTCATATACTTTCTCATCCGACGGATTCAGAGTGTTATCAACGAGCATTTTGAACGTACCATCGCCATACCATTCGGAGAAAGCAGTACCGGGGTTTACCTTTATATCAGGATTTTTAGTGCAGCAGAGTTCAGGGTATGAAGCTATGGCAGCCATGCTATGGCCAGGAACATCGACCTCGGGAACAATTGTTATAAACCTGTCCTGTGCATATTTAACTATCTCCCTGATATCTTCCCGGGTATAGAATCCACCGACTGTAGCAGGTTCACCGGGCATGGGATTGTCGCGATCGCCGAAATGTCCGGAACGGGCTACGCGCCAGGCTCCGATCTCTGTAAGCTTCGGCAGTGATTTTATTTCAATTCTCCATCCGTTATCGTCGGTAAGATGCCAGTGGAAGATATTGAATTTGAATCCGGCGATCTCGTCGATATATTTTTTTACTTCCTCTTTTGTAAAGAAATTGCGGCTCACGTCGAGCATGATGCCGCGCCAGGGGAAGCGAGGGTAATCAGTTATATTTACTGCGGGAGCGCTCTTGCATTCCGGCGGCATAATCTGCAGGAGGCTCTGCATGGCGTAAAAAAGTCCGGCCGGCTGATTGGCAGAGATTACAATATTTTTTGAAGTGACAGAAAGTTTATACCCTTCCGTTCCAAGCCGCGAATCCAGTTCCTTATTTATGTTAAGCTGAATGGAACCCCCGGTTCCCTCTTTCACTTTTATTTTGAATCCGGACGCCAGGTCAAGCTTCAAGGCAAGCATTTCCGCCACCTGTTTCCCTGAAGGGTTATCGTACGAAATTGTGGTCCCTCCCCTAAGCCTGAAAGAACCGGTTCCCGGTTGCATTTCTGCAGGTTGTGGTATAATGCTTATTCCCCCGGCTTGCCCGAAAGCTGAAAGAATGAGAAAAAGGAATGGAATTACGAGAAGCTTTTTCATAGCCTGAAAGATTCGGCTTAAGGTATGAAAAACTATTTTCAGGAAGAAACGGGTACAGGTCGTTTTGAATGTTTTGTCTTTAAGACCTTCAGAACATCCTTTTTAATATTCACCACCACATCGCCTTTAAATTCAATAGCCTCACCGTCGATATGGAAACGTGTCTCATTTGTTTTTATGGTGAAAGGCTTATCGGTTTTGATATACCTGATATATTTTGAGTTTTTCATTGTTCCCCTGAAAAGACGGTACACGAAGAGAGGAGCAATAATTTTCGGGAAAGGCTTTACAAGAACAATGTCGATGATCCCGTCGTTAGGTTTAGCTTCAGGCGCTATAAATGCATTATTGCCAAATTGTCTTGTATTAGCTATCGAAAGAACGAAAAGATCTTCGGTTATCGGTTCCTCTCCTTCTATCTGAAGTGTTATATGGACAGGTTTTAGCAGAAAGAAATTCATGAATGTCTGCCAGATATAAGACCATAAGCCGCGTATCTTAGCTTTGTCAAAGGAGTGGGCGACAAAGCTGTCGAGTCCGACGCCTGCCACGTTGAGGCAGACCTGGTCGTTAAGCTCTATCACGTCAATCTTGACACTTTCGGCTTTTTTAATATCTGAGAGAAGAGAAGATATATTGGTCCTGAATCCAAATTCCTTTGCAAAACCGTTTCCCGACCCCATCGGCAGTACGCCGAATACCTTCTGGCTACCCACAAGCTCTGCGGCCACTGTCCTGACTGTTCCGTCACCGCCGGCAGCAATAAATACGTCGAACTTATCGAATGATTGCTTAATATGCGTACCCGATTCATCGATGCTTAATGACTTGAAGCATGACAATTCGTTTTTCCGGATCTCAAGCAATTTTGGAATAATAAGCTTGGCAGGGATAACCCCTGCATTCGGATTTAAAATAAAAAGAGATCTGTTTAGCTCCTCACAACCCATAACCGTTTACCTCACTCTTTTTTAAAGAGACCACGAAGGTCAATATTTTCTATGACGAAATCAAATATATGACGGACTATCCGACAGGGAAAGACACTTTTTTCTCATTTATCCATAAAGGGATACCTGAAATCCGTTGGGGGAATGAGGGTTTCCTTAATTGTTCTGGGGCTAACCCAGCGTGTGAGGTTGAGGTAGCTGCCGGCCTTGTCGTTTGTGCCGGAAGCTCTTGCCCCGCCGAAAGGCTGCTGACCCACCATGGCTCCTGTCGGCTTGTCGTTGATATAAAAATTGCCAGCAGAGTAACGGAGGATCCTGCATGCATGTATCATTGCATATTTGTCGTTGCTGAAGATAGATCCGGTAAGAGCAAATTGTGAAGTTTCGTCACAGATTTGAAGAGTCTCGGTATATTTTTCATCGTCATAAACAAAAATCGTCATAACGGGACCGAATATCTCTTCTTCCATAGTGATAAAATGCGGGTTTGAGACAACTATGACTGTGGGCTCAATGAAGTATCCCACTGATTTATCACCCTTGCCGCCGGCTATGATCTCAGCTTCCGGAGATTGCCGCGCCATGTCAATATATGCCATAATGCGGTCGAATGAAGGCTCGTCAATTACTGAGTTAATTACGTTGCTGAAGTCCATTTCGCCTCCGATCCTTGTTTCTGAAAGCAATGTCATAAGGTGATTTTTTGCGGGTTTCCACAATGAGCGGGGTATGTAAGCTCGTGACGCAGCCGAACACTTTTGTCCCTGGTACTCAAAAGCGCCACGGGCGATCGCTGCAGCCAGTGCAAGCGGGTCTGCGGATTTGTGAGCGAAGATGAAATCCTTTCCGCCGGTTTCGCCCACAATTTTAGGATAGGACCTGTAAACCGAAAGATTTTCAGAAATCTGTTTCCAGATTGTATTGAAAGTCGGATTTGAACCTGTGAAATGTATTCCGGCAAGTTCCTTATGCTTCAGAACGACATTGCTGATAAGCGATCCGGAGCCCGGAACAAAGTTGATGACCCCATCGGGCATCCCGGCTTCCTTCATGATCATCATGAAATAATAGTTTGAGAGAAGGGATGTTGTAGCCGGCTTCCAGACAGTTGTGTTTCCCATAAGGGCAACGCTGGTATTCAGGTTAGAAGCTATCGCGGTGAAATTAAAGGGAGTTATTGTATAAATGAATCCCTCGAGGGGCCGGTACTCGAGCCTGTTGATGGTCTGATTGTCGGAAAGTGGTTGTTCCTCATAGATCCGTGAGGCAAAATATGAGTTAAACCTCAGGTAATCTATTATCTCGCATGCCGAGTCTATCTCAGCCTGGTAAACATTCTTACCCTGACCGAGCATTGTGGCGGCATTCAGGAGGAATCTGTATTTTTTTGAAATAAGCTCAGCCGCCTTAATCATTATCGCAGCTCTCTCCATCCATGCAAGCGTCATCCATTCGCATTTGGCATCAAGGGCGGCATTGATTGCCAACTCAACCTCTTTTTCGCCGGCCATATGATAGGTGGCAAGAACATGGCTATGTTCAGAGGGCATTACAACTTTCCCGGTTTTTCCTGTCCTGATCTCCTTTCCGCCAATGATAAGCGGAATATCAATCACATTGCCGTACTGCCTCTTCAATTCTATTGAGAGCAGCTCACGCTCGCTGCTGCCAGGTCCGTAAGTCAGAACCGGCTCATTCTTTGGCTCCCTGAAATTGTAAATGGCATTGTTCATAATAAGCTGGTATTTGATAATGTGATATTAAAACAAAGCAGGTAGAATAATGTTGATTTTTATCATAAAGGAGTGCGCTCCAAATTGCAGGCATTGGCGGAATGTCGGAGTGATCGATGATGACTGGGCCGGAGAACCGGAAGATATCCTACACGCTGTTCATTGCTGCGAAGGCAGTGATTGCAGTCGTAAATTATTTTATTATTCTGCTTGTAGAAAAAAGGAATCAGCTGCGGAAAGATCAGTGAACGTTGTTCTTCTTAAATCTTTCGGTAACGGCAGCAGCTTCAACGTCCGTAATTTTTGATGTTTTCTTAAGGATGCCTACAAATGCAGCAACCTCATCATCTGCAGAAGGGCAGCCCATATTCTGGCCCGGCTTATCGAGACCTTCACCTTCTTTCCTGATCTGAGAATCGGCAAGAAGATTACCTTTTTTATCAAAAAGGAGAAAGAAAGGGATGCCGGCATTTTTCCCGGCATATTTTACAAACATCGTATCAGCACCGGGGTTATCGGTTTTCTTAAGATCGCCTCTTTCAAGCACTGTAAGGTGAACGAAGACATAGCTCTTCTGAAAGTATGCGCTGCAGGATGGATCATTAATTGATGCTTCCATCTTTTTGCACCATCCGCACCATGAGGCATGGAAGATGACGAATACATTCTTTTTCTCCTTTGCAGCCTGCTTATAGGCTTTTTCGAGGACTTTCGAAGCAGGTTCAGGGGTTTCCTGAGAGAAGGCTGCTCCGCTCATGAGGATGAAAAATGCGGCAAGGAATATTTTGGTTTTCATTACTGGTCAATTAAATCTGTGTATAAAAAATATCGTTATATAAAGTTACCCCCTTTCCCGTTTCCCCCAAGGGGGGAAAGCTCATTTAGTACTCCTTCCCCCCTAAGGGGAGGATGGGATGGGGGTATTAATTATCAATAATTTCTTTCTCCGCTGAAGGCACTTTCACCTTACTGCTATTTCCAAGATTGAACATTGAAAAGTGCCTGTTGCCAAATGCCCTGATTGCGTATGCGAAGAAGATACCGGAAAGAATATCAATGCTGTAATGGCCATGAGCAAGGAACAATGAAGTTATTATTACTGCAAGCCATATCCACATGATCTTTCTGTACTTGCTGTCGTTTACCAGTAATAAAAGCAGGAATGAATTCCCGACATGCCCCGACGGGTAAACGCCCAGCTCATATTTTGAAAAGCCGTTGAATAAGGCATCCGAACCATTGAATTCGGGAGGATTGCCGAAAGGAGTGAGGACCATGAATATTCCCCTTACTATAAAAAATATTCCGCAGAGCAACAGGATAAAAGGGATCCTGTTATAATCTTTCCTGTGAACTATATAGATGGCGACAGTGGCAAAAACCACAATGCAGAAGAGATCATAAATAAGGGAAACATTGAGGACAGGGAGATTGTCAAGAATAAGGTCCGACAGCATTGGCAGCATCTTTCCCTCGTTGATATAATTGTGAAGATATGTCTGAGATGCAAAATTGAGCGCACCACCCGCTCCAAGGGTCAGAAGCCCGATATAGAAGTATTTCGATTTAAGCACTTCAAGCAGCGACCTGAAGATGTCAGTGATATATTCCAGTGGTTTTTTCTTTTCGGACTGAGCCTGATTCATATTGCCTTTCCTTTGGTTTTATCTTCAAAGACGCACTGAAGATGGGTATTGCTGCAATAACCGGTCAAATATAGGTTATTTTGCTTAAAGCGGATCAATTATGTTCTCGGGCCGCGACATTTCATCATATATCTTAAGGATCTCTTCCTTGTTTTCCTCATCGGCATCGAGGAAACCCCAGCAAGACTCTGACTGCCACATGCCATCATAGGCCGAATCATGCAATGAACGGAGAATATGGGGAATACCTCTTTCATTCAGGATCTCATCAAGGAGGGATGCCTCGATCTCATTCTTAAGAACGAGTATCCGGACGGTAGTCTTCATATATAGAAATATAATAAATCAAAACATTTAAACCCACCTCTTCCCCTCCCCGGAGGGGAGCTTTTACAAATAGCAGTTCCAGATTGTCCCTGAATACTATTTTACCAGTACACAATTATTCATGAGCACATCCATCAGAAACCCTGAACACTCGCCCCTGACCGTCACCCTGCTTCCGGAAGTGAATTTTGCCGGGTCAGTTGCCGGCACGAAGGTACAGATCACCGACGACAGATCGCTGCCGCTTTTAATACTAACATTAAGCACATTGGCTTCTCCTGTTTTCACCGATTCCACTTCACCTTCAATCTCGAGAATTTTCTTTACATATTTAGCAGTTGCCGCATTCTCGTTATCCTCAAATGCCTTTTGCAGGTCAACAGCAGTAATGATAAAATCGGGCTTAGCCTTGCCAAGGTCTTTATGGGGCATCCTGAAGAAATGAATGCCTACCACTATACCTGCCAGTGCAATGAAGAGGACAACTCCGAGAAGTATCTTAATGTATGTTTTCATAGCTGTTGTTATTTTGATTCTACCGGAGCACACTTTATAGTAACTGTAACCTCAAGGTTCTTAGCTATATTGTCTCTTACGACACCCGGGATGGCTATCTTATAATCTTCCGGCACAATGTTGAATTTTGAGGATGCATTCAGTCCTCCCTGCACCACTTCGATTGTTCCTTTAACTGATATTTTATTTGTTACATCATGCATGTTAAGGTCTCCTTCAACAGTGACATCATATTTCCCGGGCTTGCTGAAATCGACCGATGAGAGATTGGTGATCTTGCCGCGGAATGTAGATTTAGGAAATTTATCAGACTCCATGTAATTCTCATTAAAGTGCTCTTCCATGAGCGCCTTTTCGAAGTGGAACGATTTGATAAGAACCTGGAATACCATTTCGCCTGTCGGGATATCCAGCACAGCTGCCACCTGGTTGTTATCACCTTTGATATCCTCCATGGGAGTATGGGAGAAGAATCCGATGTAACCGTTTTTTGTCATAAATTTCTGGCCGTTTGCTGCAAGAAACAGAAACGAGGTTGCGAATAGAATAACGATGCGTTTCATAATTATCTTTTTATTTCTTTAACGTAAAAACCCTCGAAATGTTGAAACCGAAATGAATATCACCCTTGAGCCAGTTCCCTGTTGTCTCTCCCACAAATCCCTTTTCGATCATCTGCAGCGAGTTTGTGAAGAGAAGAGTAAAGACGTGTCCGCCGGTTTCGATATCGAATCCCACCGAGAATGGATCATATATCGTTTCGCTCATATATTTCTTTGAATTGATCATATAAAAATATTCGGCATTCAGGCTTATCCTTCTCGTGAGCTTCATTCTTCCGCCTGCCCCGACAGCGTAGATATCGTTCGGGTCGAGCTCAGTTGGAACGAGATTACGGTGCACCATGGTGGGTGTGAGCTGCAACGAAAATGACGGGCTGAACTTGCGTGCGATCATCACCTGGCCTACATATGAAAGACGTGATGAGAAATAGTTTGTTCTTGTGGGATCGGTCCATTTAAGCGATGTGGCGGCAATGGATGAAAGTGCCGAAACGGATACAGGCATGTTACGGGCTCCCGTCGACTGCCTGAGTATTGAATATTTTGCAAAGCCGTCAAAGGTCTTTTCGTAGGAACCGCGGCCAATTCCCACCATAAGCCATTTCGTTATCCCGTATTCGAGGCTGAAATGCATATTTGACTGGTCGAGACCGAAAAACTCATAGGCCCCTGAGTTGACCAATCCGAAGCGGTGGGAAATCCTCACATCAAGCTGTCCCGGAGCCATCATTTGTACCGAATGACCGTTGATCACCCTTGTTGATTTGAATGTTGCCGTTGCATAGTTAATTTCCTTTGCGGTGCTGTCTTTGAGCATGTTCATCAGGTCGTCCTGCGCAGACAAGGAAGCTGCAAGCACCAGGAAAAGTAAAAATATGGAGAGTCGTTTCATAATCTTTCCGGTTTAATCAGTTATTAGGCTTGCCGTTCCTGACCCATATATCGAATGTGGTGATGAGGCATGCTTTCAGCTTGCTTCCGTTCTTCGGCATCGGGGAGAGAGGGCCGGTCTGATTTATTGCTGCTGAAATTGAAGCAGCCTGTGCGCTGACATCAGCAAAGTTTTCGAGTGCGACACTGCCCCCCGACGAAGCAGCCCTTGCATTAGAATGGCAAGAGAGGCAGTTGTTTGCAAAGATGGGAACAACCTTTCCGCTGTAAGTTACATTGGTAGTATCGCAGGTTGAGCTGATTGAAGGATAAAGGCCCTCCTCGCTATCGTAATAGCACGAACAAACTCCGGCAGCAATTATAGCTGCAAACAAAATGTATTTTAATAATCGTTTCATAATGTTCCGGTGCTAATTGTTTAGATGGCCGTTAGTAACCCATATCTGAAACTGCCTTATCTGGCATGTTGTAAATGGTCCTCCCGGAGGCATTCTTGACACGCCATTTCCGGTAATGGCATTCATCAGAGTTCCGCTGGCGGCCAGTGCTGAAACATCTGTGTAACCTGTAAATGTAATACCTCCTGCGCCACCGTGGCATCCCGTGCAGCTGGATTGCATAATTGGCCATATTGTACCAGAAAAAGTCACAGGGTTTATAGTATCGCAGGAAATTGCACATGTCTGGTCGAGAGCCCCGTAGCTTATCCAATTCCGTATTGAGTCGATCTGGGCAGTGGTTAGCTGCGGCTTTGATAACGGCGGCATTTTGTCTTCGCCAGAGGCTAATAACGCCTGGTACAGCTTGCTGCCGGAAGGATTTCCCGGGCTCACTGCTCCCATTGTTGAAGAATAGGAATAAAACACATAGTCTGAATGAGTTGAAATATCGTGGCAGCCTGTCATGGCGCAATGCGAAGAAAGAACCGGCTGAATGTCCCGTGTATAACAGGCCCTGAGTGTTCCGACCGTACCTCCACCTCCACCTGTCGTTGTAGTGTCATTGCAGGTAGTAAGGTTGGCCCCCTGCCCGATCCAGACACTGATTATAGTCCTGTTCTCAATCGAAAGAGGAGCGGAAGGAGGCATTCTGTTTCCACCGCTGCCAATAATAGCCTGATATAACTGGCTTGAGTAAGGTTTTCCGGGGGTCACTTCGCGGCGGATACTTGTGTAAGTATTGAAAGCCCTGCCCGAACGGGTTCCGTCATGACATCCGGGAATAGCGCAGTTGTTCTGAAAGACAGGGAGCACATCTTTTTCGAAGCACACCACCGGGATATTGTCAATATTGGCCGTATGTGTGCATGATATTATCCAGGCTGTTAAAAGGGCAAAAACGATCAGCCATGGAGGGAAATGTAACTTGCCAGATTTCATAATATTCAGTTTTACACTCTCACTATAATGTAAAGATACGTCAAACCTTTTCTTTATTATATGTCAGAATGAGTGATATATAACATATTGAACTCAAATTCAAAGTTAGGAGTAAAAATGTTTTTTCCAAGGCTCTCTTTTATTTCCTCCATCTCCCAGAATCTTCCCTCATCGATCTCATCAGGGTTTGTGACCGGAATATCGTTGCAGCTACCGGTGAACGAATAGACCAGCTCTCTCTCCCTGGGCGACTGCCATTTATATTTTTTATTAAGATGAAATGTTAAATCCTTCAGCCCGAGCTCCTCTTCTGCCTCCCTTCTCAGAGCTTCCTCGGCGGTTTCACTGGAGCTCATATGCCCTCCGACCGAAGTATCCCACATGCCGGGGAGGAGGTCTTTTGTCATTGCCCTCTTCTGAAGGAAAAGATCGCCGTTTGGGTTCAGAAGATGAAGGTGAACGACAGGATGGAGCAGCATGCTCTTTCCGTCGTGGCAGACGCTGCGGGGAGCAAGGGATATTTCATTTCCATCGTCATCGACTACGGGGAAGAGCTCCTCGGGGAGGGACATAGGTTAGTGAATTTGTAATCAGACAAAGATAAAAAGGTTATATGGTCGTGCAATAGAGAAGGAGTCGTATATCCGGAAAACACTAACCCCGGGCTTCAGCCCGGGGTTAGTTTCAGCCACGAATGTGGCGGTACATGAATAACCCCCGGCGAAACCGGGGGTAGATTGCTAACTAATGATGTCAAGCCCTGAAAGGGCTTAATATTGTTGGGTATAAGTTGAAGTATTTGTAACTTAGATTTTTCTCGCTATAGTGCTAACTAAATAAATAAAATCATGTCAAGTTATCGTCAACTTCTGTTTCACCTTGTTTTCAGAACAAAGGATAGTATACCAACTATAAAGCAGGATCATACCGACCAGCTATATGCCTACATTACAGGTATAATTAAGAATAAAAACAGTTACGTATACCGTATTAATGGTATGGAAAATCACCTGCATATACTTACTGATCTGCATCCATCTTTGGCACTTGCTGATTTTGTGAGAGAAATTAAGGTATCATCTTCAGTATGGATGAAAAGGAGTGGCTACTTTCCTATATTTAAAGGCTGGGCTGATGGCTATGGTTCTTTTACTTGCTCTTATATGGATATGGGAAGACTTATCGATTATATAAAGAATCAACAGGAGCATCACAGGAAAAAGACTTTTGAGGAAGAATACAGAAATCTCCTGTTAGAATCAGGAATTAAGATAGATGAGAGGTTCTTCCCATAACTGATATTAAGCTCCTTCAGAGCTTGACCTCTAAGGGTAGTCTCCACCCCCGGTTTCACCGGGGGTTATTTACATAAGGCTCTTTCAGAGCCAGTCCTTTCATGATAGCCATCACCCCCGGTTTCACCGGGGGTTATTTACATAAGGCTCTTTCAGAGCCAGTC
>Ga0224523_1000834_pt1 | contig 14348 bp, 14 predicted proteins | sample CFST50metaG_FD_182732 | JGI IMG/M metagenome (GOLD analysis project Ga0224523, IMG submission 182732) | Peat soil microbial communities from Stordalen Mire, Sweden - C.F.S.T50 | ecosystem: Environmental > Terrestrial > Soil > Wetlands > Peat | place: Sweden: Norrbotten County, Stordalen Mire...
TTCAATCACGGCAATGTTATCGTATTTCTCAGTGCTGTATTTATAAGCCAATCCTTCGTTATATGAATTGTCTTTTAAATTTTCATAAACATAAGTTCTTAAAGTTCCTGAAAAATAGACTGGTCGGTCTTTTACATTTTCAGCAATATATTCTATGATTGCCTGGAGATACTTAGAATAATCATGAAAATCATTTACATTCTTTTTAAAAGGTTCAATTTTCAACTCTTTGAAAATACTTTCTTTATAGCTATCAATATAGAAAAAACAATCTAATACAACTTTCACATCCGTTCTGATTCCTAAAGCACATTGTAACGCTTTTTTCGGATAATACATATTATCACCATCAACAATTATAACTGCATTTTTCTCAAGAGGCGCTAATTCATTATAATTAAGCGCTAATAAACCAGGTGAAAAGTCATTGGTACGATACCATTTATTCATTAAAGTTTTAAGATTAGCAGTATCTCTGGTAGCTTCATAGTATGCAGCAAGGTCAGGGTAAGCATCAATTCTATCAGGATTCATATCATACGCTTTTTTCAAGTAAGGAAATAATTTAATATCTTCTCCACCCTGATAAAATTTCAACAAATTGTATTCATAAGAGTTTGGGACTTTTTTACCCATTTGATTTATAATATCAACTAATTTGGTTTCATTATTACCATTAAAATCACTTGTATCGGCAGTCATCCGGTAATACCTCATTGCTTTATAATAGTTGTACCAGGCATTGGCGTTCTTTGAATTTTTATCAATTTCTTTCTTCCATAATTCCGATTGCTCTTTGTACCATCCAGCAGGTTTCTCAACCTGAACAAATGAATATACTTTTTCCGGTTTTGCATTTTGGGCATTGCTTTTCACAGCCATTAACAAGCCAATTGCAAAAATTACGATACTTAAACATATTTTTTTCATTTCTATTATTTTTTAATTTATAAATAATGTTAACAATGCATTGTAATAATAATACAATTTACTTTTAACTTGGTTCAATAAATATAAAAATATTTGCAGAAAGGATGGTATCCTGATGATGTGGATGTATTGATTCCGTTGGTTAGCTTGCAACGAATGACACTAAAGATATTTTTATTCTTCCAGGTCAGAAGAATATTTTATCTTATTGAATTTTTCATATTCAACAAGATGGTATTCGGTCAAGCCGTCAATAGGCGATTGTATGATCTTTTGAATTATAATTCCTTTTTCTTTGCCTACTTCTTTAAGGATATCTTCAAAATAAAATGCCACTGAACCGGTAAAGCAAACGGGGATCTCATTGTACCTGGCGTATTTTAAAATTTGCGTATCAAAAAAATCATTGAATGATTTTTTCACCAGGTCATTCATAAAAGGATGAGAAATATTTTCGTGAATAAATTTCACAAAACCGGCAAGGAACTTGCTTGGCTGCTCTTGCCTGTATATATGCGAAAGTATATCTACCCTGCTGTAGTTATATTTATCCGTGAACATTTCCCTTATTTCAGCCGGAGCTGATAAAGTTAAAATTTCTTTCAGCAATTTTTTTCCGATATACGCTCCGCTTCCTTCATCTCCGAGCAAATATCCCAATGACGGAATATTCTCAATGATTTTATTTCCGTCGAATAAGCAGGAATTAGAGCCTGTTCCAAGTATGCATGCAATTCCTTCGTGATGTCCGCACAATGCTTTTGCTGCACCAAGCAGGTCGCTTTCAATATTTATTCTTGCATCCGGAAATAATGGTTTGATACCGTCTTCAACGATAATGCATTGTTCAACAGCTGTACATCCGGCCCCATAAAAGAAAACTTCTTTAACATGCTCACTGTCCACAAAAGGCACAAGTTCACTATCAACTTCTTTTCTTATGTGCAACGAATCAATAAAAAAAGGATTTATTCCATCTGTCTGGAATGAGCGAATATCCTGCCTGCTGTATATTACCCGCCAGTCAGTTTTTGTTGCACCACTATCTGCAATAAGTATCATCTCTCTTTTGTTATTTCAAATTTCCTCTTTTAATGTCAGTTCGAGTAGTCCGCACTTCAGGACGTATCGAGAACTCCTATTTACTATTTTACTCTTTACTCCAAACTCCCAACTAAACTTCATACACCATTCCTTCTTCTGCAAGAATAGTATTTTCAAATATTTGTTTCGCTTCTTCTAATAAAGGATTCAGATCATCATACCGTGCCGAGTAATGCCCTATCATTAGCTTTTTCGCCCCCGACTTAACCGCTATTGTTGCCGCATCAACAGAGGTACAATGAAATTTTTCTCTTGCATTCTTCTCCCTGTCTTTCATGAAAGTTGCCTCGTGATAGAGCAGGTCAACATTTTTTATCAATGGCAAATACGATTCGGTATAACCGGTATCCGAGCAATAAGCATATGATACCGGCTTAGCTCCTTCAATTGTCAGTTCTGAATTTATATATATCCTGCCCGATTTTTCATCTTTAAAATCAGCGCCATTCTTAATATGTTCATACTCTTCAACAGGAATATCAAGGTTTGCAATGACTTCTTTTTTTATTTTTCTTCCTTTTTGTTTCTCGCTGAATATAAAACCTGTAGTAGGAATGCGGTGATCCAGCGGAATTGTTTTTACTGTGATCAGCTCATCTTCAAAAATAGTTTGGGATGCAGAACTATCAATTGGATGAAATACCAATGGATACAGCAATGTTGTTTGTGATATTTCCATCTGCATATCAATGATCTCTTTCAGGTCGGGATCGGAATAAAGATGCACTTGATTTGTCCTGCCAAGCAAATGAAATGTAAACAAAAGTCCCATTAACCCTAGGTAATGATCGCCATGAAGATGACTGATAAAAATATGATCAATACGCTGAAATTTTATTTTGAATCTCCGCATTTGTATCTGGGCGCCTTCACCACAATCTATCAAAAACAAGCGCTCATTTACATTAAGTACCTGAGCGCTGGAATGCCTATATAATGTAGGAGTAGCAGAGCTACAACCCAAAACAGTTAATTTAAACGACATTATTTTCCTTCAACTATCATCCTCTTCGTAATGGTTTGATCCTTATTGCTGAGTTTGTACATATAAATTCCCGAAGGCAGGTTTGCTGCTGAAAATTCAATGTTATTTTCACCTGCTGATGCATTGATCATTTTTTCAAAAACTTTTTCACCAATAACATTAATTACTGAAAAACTACATAATTGGCTGTTTGGCGAAGTAAATTTTATCAATGTTGTCTTTGAAAAAGGGTTAGGTGAATTCTGCAAAACATCAAATTTTATCACATTCAAATTTTGAATACCATCATTATTATTTCTAATTTTAAGTGTATCCTTTGTAATAGTGGGTAATGGTGAACTGACCGGAAATCCATTATACTTACCATAACCATACAAATTAATAACAACAGGATAAATCCCATTTTGTGTTACGGCTTCTGCATGAGTAGGTGTTCCTGAAATATAGATACATCCTGAAGTTAAAGCTGCCCAGTGATGTGCACTAGGAGTAGCAGTAAGACTGGAAGGCAAGCCAGTTATTGAAGTAAAAGCGATTGAATCAATAGAAACGGCAGCACCAGAAATTGTTGTATCGGCTGGAACATTGACTGTAAGCGTATCACCATAAAGAATTGTTGCGTCGGCATGTTTGAGAGAATCAGGATGAACACCTGAAGTAGTATAAATAATATTTGTGCATTGTGCATTTAGCAGGATAATTCCTGAAATTATCAACGCTGCGGTTAAGAGTATTTTTTTCATCATATAACAAGTTTTAAAAAGTTGTTAATTTGTTCTGATTATGACAAATGTAGAAAAAAATTCAATATTCTTCTAATTTTAATAAATTTTAACTAAAAAAAATCCCCTCGTTTCCGAAGGGATTCATTATAAAATCATTTAAGATTATTGTTGATCTTACTCGTTTTCTTTACTTTCTTCAGCAGGTGTTTCAGGTTCTTCAATTGCTTCTTCTTTTTTAGAAGCTTTTGGTTTCTTTGAATCTTTTTCCGACTGATCCATATCAGCTTTCAGGTTAGCAAGAACATCAAGGTCGCCGAGAGTGGTCCGTTCAAGATTATCTTTTATTTTCTTAACGGCTTTCTTCGTATTTTTTTCCTTCGATTTTTGTTCTGTTTGTTCTGATGATTTTTCAGCAGATACTAGATCTTGAGCTATTTTGCTGTGAGAAACGATGATCTTTTTGTTCTCTTTCGAAAATTCGATCACTTTAAAATCAAGGGTTTCATCAACTTTTGCATTTGTTCCGTCTTCTTTTACAATATGGCGCAGTGGGGCAAAGCCTTCAACACCATAAGGAAGAGCAACAACAACGCCTTTTTCAGCCATCGTTACGATCGTTCCTTTATGAACTGAATCAATAGTGAATACGGTTTCAAAAACGTCCCATGGATTTTCTTCAAGTTGTTTGTGACCTAAGCTAAGCCTGCGGTTTTCAACATCCACTTCTAAAACAATTACATCGATCTCTTCACCTATCTTTGTGAATTCAGCAGGATGCTTGATCTTCTTCGACCATGACAGATCTGAAATATGGATCAAACCGTCAACGCCTTCTTCTAATTCTACAAAAATACCGAAGTTTGTAAAGTTGCGTACAACTGCTTTATGTTTTGATTGTACAGGATATCTTTCAATAATATTTGTCCATGGATCGGGAATAAGTTGTTTAATGCCAAGCGACATTTTTCTTTCTTCCCTATCGAGTGTAAGTATAACTGCTTCCACTTCATCACCAACTTTTAAGAAATCCTGTGCACTGCGTAAATGCTGCGACCATGACATTTCCGAAACGTGGATCAAACCTTCAACGCCTGGAGCAATTTCAATGAATGCGCCATAATCAGCGATCACAACAACTTTTCCTTTTACCTTATCGCCTATCTTCATGTTTGCATCAAGTGAATCCCAAGGATGAGGAGTAAGCTGTTTCAAGCCAAGAGCGATACGTTTTTTATTATCATCAAAATCGAGGATAACAACATTGATCTTCTCATCAAGTTTAACGATCTCTTCAGGATGATTGATACGTCCCCATGAAAGGTCGGTAATATGAATAAGTCCGTCAACACCGCCGAGGTCAATGAATACACCGTAAGATGTAATATTCTTAACAGTTCCTTCAAGTATCTGTCCTTTTTCAAGTTTGCTGATGATCTCGGTTTTCTGTTGTTCAAGTTCAGCTTCGATAAGCGCTTTGTGCGAAACCACAACGTTTTTATATTCGTGGTTTACTTTCACAACCTTGAATTCCATTGTTTTTCCAACATACACATCGTAATCACGTATCGGTTTTACATCGATCTGTGAACCGGGTAAGAATGCTTCAATTCCAAATACATCAACAATAAGTCCGCCTTTGGTTCTGCATTTCACATAACCCTGGATGATCTCATTATTTTCAAGTGAGCTGTTTACTTTTTCCCATGAACGCAATACTCTTGCTTTTTTATGAGATAAGATAAGCTGTCCGCTGGTGTCTTCCTGACTTTCAACATACACTTCAACTTTATCACCAATTTTCAGGTCGGTATTGTATCTTAATTCGGACAGAGGAATGATACCATCTGATTTGTAACCGATATTAACTACTACTTCCCTGTTGTTCTTTGCAACTACAGTACCATCGATCACTTCGTGCTCAATAACGGAATTTAAGGTATTGTTATAAATTTCCTCAAGCTTTTCTCTTTCGTCTTTGCTGTAATTGTCGTGTTTTTTACCTATGGAATCCCAATCAAAATCTTCGGGAACTTTAGGATTTTCTGATTTGGTTTTTTCTGTTTGCTTAGGTTGTTCTTCAACTACCTGGTTTGTAACTTCAGTTACATTTTCATTTTCAGTCATTCATTTAAATTACTTGTATTCTGCTTGTCAATCCCAATGTTGATTTGCAGAAGAGGTTAATACTCTGTTTATTGATTTGGATGTTTTTGGGGTGCAAAGTTAAGAAATTATTTGAAAATAAAAATATTATGAAGGGAATTTGTTTGTAAAACGTGAAATTCCAAAAACAATAAAAAATGGTTCCTACTAAAATAAAAAAACTCTACCGTTTCCTGTAGAGTTTAATCCAATACCTTTAAATTTAGGATCGATTAATTAGTAGAAATTTCCTGCGATCAGCACGAATAGCTATCGATCAACTTACCTGGTATTTTTTTTATTTTTGTATGACCAATTTAGAATTTACAATAACATTGCCTTTGTCATTTATAATAGTGTATAAATAAACGCCGTTATTAAGAGCGGAAACATCAATTTTATTTTCGGGATTATTAATTTCATATAAGCCCACATTTCGGCCTAATACATCAACTAGTTTCAACTTTGCGTTAACCTGTGCTTTATTATAGACTACTATTTCATTGCTTACAGGGTTCATTAATTTTATTTGAACTTCATTTATTGAATTATTTGAAATACCAGTAGAATTAATGATCAGGTCAAGGTCATCAACCCATATAGTGCTGTTAATTTGCTGCCCTGAAGAGCCTTTACTGGAAGATAATATCCATTGAGAAGTAACAGGAGTATCTGTGTTTCGGTATACTATAGGCTTGCTAAAACGGGTGAAAGCAGTTACAGCAGTTACGGGAACATTAAATCGTCCCACACCTATAGTGTCGGTGCTCGCACTTCCGTATAATATAAATTGAACAAATCCGGTATCACTACTTACAGGAGATGATTTATACCATCCTACAATACTGTCCGGACGCTCAGTATAAGCAATACCTCCGGTAATTTTCTGTGTGGTCGTATTAATTGTACCTGTGGTGGCAACACCTTGCACTGCCTGGGTAAACACAGTGCATGTGATCAATTTAATCGCTGCTAAACCCGAATGATAATCACCGGCAGTTGTTGCCTCCAAACATGTCACAGCACCTAAGCCATATGTCGTTGCATTTAATGTATTCCAGTTGTCCGGAGTACTGTATCCTGTAGCGCTTGTCCAGTTTTCAAAACCGGCATTTGGTGTTGCAGCATTTTGACTAAATACTGCGCCCATGTATAGAGCAAAAACAAAAAAAGTTGTGTAAAGTTTTTTCATGATTTTATTTTTTTAATTATCCTTTATTTTAAACTTAGTTTTACAGAATATGAACCTGAATTCGTAGAATTATAAACCGTTTCATAAATGGATAAAAATAAAGTACCGCTGTCTTTAGCCATCCCGTTGTATTTAGAGCCTGCTTTAATGACCTCGCCGGTATCACCTATTTTATAAACTACATTTCCATACGTAGGATATGTGCTGGAAGTAGTGGTTCCATATTCCGAACTGGAAGAAGAAGTAGCACTACCATCGGGATTATACTTATTACCGGATAAGCTTGCTAAAATAATTTCACCCGAAGCGTTTATATTTATTTTCTGCCCGGTTTTTACTTTTATTCCTGTATTGAGCCAGCCACCGTCAGTATTGCTGCTGATATTTTTTGAAGCCATGAGTTTGAAAGTCTTATCACCGTTCGTCTCGTCGTAACAGGATATTTCAACCTTTTTAATTTTTTCTTTAGGAATACTAAGATCACCATATTCCGTTTTCAGAGAAATTGTTTTTATTGAAAATATCCCGCCAATTGTGTATTCATAATTAATTGAAACAATATCTTTATCAGTGTATGTTTCATCAACGCCGTAAGTATTTTTCATTTCGGATAAAGCTGCTTCAGGAGTATAATCAGTATATTCCGATTGCTGATAAACTTCGCCATAAATGTAATTACTTATAACCGGAATTGTATTGATGCTCATTTTTACAAGTTCATCATATGCTGCCTGCCTTTTTTCAACAGTGGGATCAGCCATTTGTTTGATCAGGTTGATTATTTTTTCTTTGTTGGAATTATCAGGAGTGATACCAAAGTCAAGAGCAGAAACATTTTTAATGGGTATCTCCAGTTTTCCAAAATCAGTGTTTAAAGAAACCGAAGTAATGCTTGACGAAGTTCCTGAGATCACATTTCCATCACGTAACGTTAGTTTCAATTCAATTTTTTCTTTTTGTGCCTGAAGACAGAACCCGACAATGACAAATGCCAAAAGGAGAATTATTTTTTTCATAGGGAGATACGATTAGTTTATGTATTTAATAAGCAAATTTAATTAAATAGTCTATTAGTTATAAGTGTGTTAATATCTATTTAAAAATAATTTCCTCCACTAAATTTTCCCCGGCTATTTTGTTAATAGATTTCAGGAGTTTTGTTTTAGCAAAAAGCAGCTCTTCTCTGATCGCAGCATTATCAAGGGTTACATATAATTTTTTATCTCTGAAATAAAGCCCGGTGGAATGTTTCGCAATCATTGTACCGACAACTTTTGGCCACGATTCAATTAATTTCAATTCTTTAATTTTATCGGAAAGCCGGTATTCTTTCAATAATTCATTGATAAGTTCTTTCAGACTATGGTCGTTGGCTTTGTACATATCTATTCCTGCCTTGATAATATTTCTTCGGCAGCGCCTTTTTTTATTTCAAATATTTTTATCTCGGTTTTGATTTCTTTAAATATCGTTTCAATTCGTTCGGGATGAGCATCGGTAACAAATACCTGCCCAAAACTATTCTTGCTTACAAGCTTCATCAATTGTTCAACACGAGCATTATCCAATTTGTCGAAGATGTCATCAAAAAGTAAGATTGGTTTGTACCCTTTGATATTTTTTGTGTATTCGAACTGTGCCAGCTTTAGAGAAACAATAAAAGATTTTTGTTGACCCTGTGAACCAAATTTTTTAAGAGGAAATGATTCTATTACAAAACTCAGGTCATCCTTATGCGTCCCAGCAGTAGTGTATTGCAGTATCCTGTCCTTCTCAATTGAATCGTTAAGAATATCTGCAAAATTTGCATTCTTCAATTGCGACTGATATTCTATATCTACGATTTCTTTACCACCTGTAATAAATTCAAAATAGTCCTTGAATATCGGAAGAAATTTTTCTAAGAATTCGAGCCGTTTCTCAAATATTTTCTGGCCAAGGGTTATTAACTGTTGACTCCAAATATCCAGCAATGCTTTTTCAAACTTTCGCCGTTCGGCAAAATGTTTCAGCAAGGTGTTCCGCTGGAGTAATGCTTTATTATAATTAATAAGGTTATCGAGATAAACCTTATCGAACTGCGAAATAACACTGTCAATATATTTTCTTCGCTCCTCGCTCCCGCCATTGATCAATGTGCCGTCGGCAGGCGAGATCATAACAAGCGGATACAAACCGATATGATCGGAAAACCGACTGTATTCTTTTTTGTTCAGTTTAAACTGTTTTCGTTCATTCCGTTTCTGAGCACAAAAAATAGTATCAACGCTTTCCCCTTTTTGAATAGATCCCTGGATTGTAAAAAAATCCATTCCATGAAGAATATTTTGAGTATCAATCGGGTTAAAATAACTTTTGCAAAACGACAAATAATGAATTGCATCCAGCAGGTTGGTTTTCCCTTCACCATTATTGCCAATGAAACAATTGATCTTTTCGCAGAAATTCAATTCCTGGTCAGAATAATTCTTAAAATTAATAAGGGAAAGTTTTTGCAGATACATAGTTGTAAATAATAGCAAAAATAATTAATTATCTAACTCGGCAGGTAAAATAAATAAAGCTAAATATTTTTTTAGTACATATTTTTATTGTCAGATTTAAAAAAAAAATTAATTTCGCAGTTCAATAATTTTAATATATGTCAAAAGATAACGAAGTTAAAGGGGATAAAAATATTGGTGCTGTTGAAGAAGCTCTCAGCAAAACCGAACATTTTATTGAAAAGAACCAGAAGATCATAATGTATGTTGTAGGCGCTATAGTTATTATCGTTGGCGGATACATGGCATTTAACAAGTTCTATCTGGGACCAAAAGAAAAAGATGCTCAATCGCAAATGTTCTGGGCAGAGCGATATTTTGAAAAAGATTCATTAAAACTTGCCCTGAACGGTGACGGAACATATCTTGGTTTCATTGATATCATTGATGAATTCGGCATGACCAAATCAGCAAAGCTTGCACATTATTATGCAGGTATGTGCTATTTGAAAATGGGGCAATATGAGGAAGCTATTGAAAACCTGAAAAAATTCAATTCAGGCGACCAGATCATTAGTGCAATGGCGATAGGCGCAATGGGCGATGCATATATGGAATTGAACGATAATGATAACGCCTTGAAATATTACCTTAAAGCTGCCGATAAAAACAGCAACTTATTTTCAACTCCATTGTTTTTAATGAAAGCCGGCTGGACATATGAACTAATGGGAAAATATAACGAAGCATTGAAGTTGTATGAACGCATCCAGAAAGATTATTATAAAAGCTACGAATCACACGAAATCGAAAAATATATTGCACGTGCTAAAAGCATGATAACCCCGAAATAACAAAGAAAAAAATAGTTAAGAATAGCAGGAATAAAATATTTCTGCTATTTTTGTTTTATAACAAAAAATTTATGGCAACTCGTCTGAAAAATCTTTCCAAATACAAAACACAGGATATTCCTTCTGCTGCTAAAATGAACTTTGGCATTGTTGTTTCCGAATGGAACAATGAAGTTACTGATCCATTATTAAAAGGAGTAATTGATACATTTAAAGCGCATGGTGCGACAGAAAAGAATATTTCCATCAAATATGTTCCCGGCAGTTTTGAACTTCCATTAGGAGCTCAATTCATCCTTAAATCAAAAGATATTGATGCGGTGATATGTCTTGGTTGTGTGATACAGGGAGAAACCCGGCATTTTGATTTTATCTGCGATGCCGTTTCCAACGGAATTATGACAACAGGATTAAACTTCAACAAACCTGTGATCTTTGGTTTGCTTACGACAAATACCTTGCAGCAGGCAAAAGACCGCTCTGGGGGAAAATACGGAAACAAAGGAATCGAGGCGGCAGTAACTGCAATTAAAATGGTTGCTTTAAAAAACGAATGTCTCAAAAAGCACTAATTTCGGGCAATACTTTATAATATATTCCACAAATGAAAAGTGATCTGAACATTATTTATATGGGGACGCCCGAATTTGCGGTAGCTCCACTGGATTGCTTGGTGAAAAACAATTATCATATCAGCGCTATTGTAACTTCACCGGATAAGCCTTCTGGCAGAGGGTTAAAGCCTAATGAATCGGCTGTGAAAAAATATGCATTAGAACAAAACATCCCAATACTTCAACCGGTAAATCTTAAAAGTCCTGATTTTATTGACCAATTAAAAAGTTTGAATCCTGACCTTTTTATCGTTGTTGCATTCCGAATGCTGCCTGAAATGATATGGAAAATTCCGCCTTCAGGCACGATCAACCTGCATGCATCCCTTCTGCCCCAATACAGGGGCGCTGCGCCCATCAACTGGGCTATTATAAACGGTGAAACAAAAACAGGTGTTACTACTTTTTTCATCAACGAAGATATTGATACCGGAAAAATTATTTTATCTGAAGAAGTAAATATTCTTCCTGATGAAACAGCAGGAGAACTTCATGACAAGCTTATGACTGTTGGTTCAGAGCTTGTATTAAAAACAGTAAAAGCAATTGATGCTAAAAATTTTCAATTGACACCACAGGATAAAATTGATATTTTTGATTTCAAAAAAGCACCAAAAATATTTAAAGAGACCTGCCGCATCAACTGGAACAACAAGGCAAACAAAATTTACGATCATATTCGTGGTTTAAGTCCTTATCCTGCAGCATTCACGGAACTGCTCTCACCTCAAGGGACTTTGCATTATATAAAAATATTTCAGTGCAAAAAAGAATTTGCCACGCATGAATTAAAACCGGGAAATATAGCTACCGATGGTAAGACCTTTGTAAGCATTGCCGTTACTGATGGTTTCATTCATTTGCAGGAAGTACAGTTATCGTCAAAGAAAAAAATGCCTATTAACGAGTTTTTACGGGGCTTCCCAATGGATAGTAATTGGAAGGCAAACATTGCTTAACAGTTAAATGTCTATTTTACTACGTGATTACCCTTATTTTGTCGAGAATTATTAACAAAACAGCCGATTTATTAACAAAATAGCACATTCCAGAAGAAAATACTTGCAAAGTCCTAGATAATTCATATATTTGCATCATTAAACAATTTAGTTATTAATTAACTTAAACAAAAAACAATGAACAAAGCACAATTAGTTGAAGCAATGGCTTCAGAAGCAAAAATTACCAAAGCTGCTGCAAAATCAGCATTAGACGCATTCGTATCATCTACTACAAAAGCTCTGAAAAAAGGTGAAAGAGTAGCATTAGTAGGTTTCGGTTCTTTCGCAATTGCAAAAAGAGCTGCAAGAAAAGGTCGTAACCCACAGACTGGCAAGGAAATTAAAATCGCTGCTAAAAAAGTGGTAAAATTCAAAGCTGGTGCAGAATTAGCAACTAAAGTAAAATAATTTTTGCTTTAATCTATCTTAAAAAGTCTCCCGCCCGGGAGACTTTTTTGTTTTTGTTCTATTCTATTATTATTTTTGCATCACTTGATAATTCTAATTAATAACTTATGGCAGACTTTAATCCAAACGACATCGGCAACATTAATAACAATATTTTCGGGCTTCCTACAACTGAAGTTGATGCTCAGTTTATTTTCATACCAGTCCCTTGGGATGTTACTGTTTCATACTCTTCAGGTACTTCAAAAGCACCGGATGCAATTTTTGACGCTTCTTTTCAAGTTGATCTGTTTGACCCATTTAAAGAAAACGCATGGGAAACTGCTTATGCAATGTGCCCGGTATCAAAGGAGATCAAAGAAAAAAATGACAGTCTTAAATTCCATTCGCACAATGTAATTTCTCATCTTGCAAAAGGAGATGACCCTGAAGAAATACACAATACCATTTCAATCGTAAATTCAGGATGTTCGGAACTCAATTTATGGATCAAAGACAAATCAAGAGAATATATCGACAAAAATAAATTTGTTGCCATAATCGGAGGCGATCATAGCGTTCCCCTTGGATTCATGCAGACTCTGGCTGATAAATTCAGTAATTTCGGGATATTGCAAATCGACGCACATGCCGACCTCAGGAATGCTTATGAGGGTTTTGAATATTCTCACGCCTCGATCATGTTCAATGCTTTAAAGATACCACAGCTTAAAAAGCTTGTACAGATTGGTATTCGTGATTATTGTCAGGAAGAATATGATCTGATCTTAAATTCTAACAATCGAATAAAAACTTTTTTCGACAGGGATATCAAAAAAGAAATGTTTGAAGGAAGTTCATGGAAAGCTATATGTGACAAGATAATTAAAGAATTGCCTGAAAATATTTACATCAGTTTTGACATTGACGGACTTGACCCAAAACTTTGTCCGCATACAGGAACGCCCGTGCCAGGTGGATTTGAGACAGAACAAGTATTTTATCTTTTTGAACAAATTGTTCGATCAGGGAAAAAGATCATTGGGTTTGATCTAAGTGAAGTCGCTCCGGGCGATGACGAATGGGATGCAAATGTTGGTGCAAGAATACTCTATCGTTTGGCAAACATCATGGCAAAATCAAATGGCATTTGATGACGCGCAAGCTTACATATAAGCAGAAATGCGATTTCTATAATTATTTGTGCAGCTTTGTAACCGATGAACGAAAGCTAAGGTTCGAAGAAGTTGCAGGTAAAAGAACACGTTTTATTACAGTTGTCCTCGAAGATATCTTTCAACCGCACAATGCAAGCGCAGTTCTTAGAACATGTGATTGCTTTGGAGTTCAGGATGTACACATCATTGAAAACAAAAATGAATACCATATTAACCCTGATGTAGCCTTAGGTTCATCAAACTGGCTGACCCTTCATAATTATAATGATAACGCTCACAATACTCTTGATTGCATTAAAAGCCTGAAAAAACAAGGATATTCGATTGCGGCAACAACTCTTCATGAGAAAAGTATTCCGCTGGAAGAAATTGATATGAATAAGAAAACAGCTTTTTTGTTTGGGACAGAAAAAAACGGATTATCCGCAATTGCCCTTGAACAGGCTGATTGCCGCATAAAAATTCCGATGAAAGGATTTACCGAAAGTTTTAATATTTCTGTTTCTGCAGCTATCATTTTATATTCGGTCACCGAAAAGCTAAGAAAATCAGGTATTCCCTGGCAATTAAATGATGAGGAATTAATTGACATAAAGATCGATTGGGTCAGAAATTCAGTTAGAGAGTCCGAATTACTAGAGAAGCAGTACTTCCAGAAAATCAGTTAAACAAATAAAAACAAATTTAGCAAGCAATTTTTTATATATCCATTTTTGTAATATCTTTGTCGTTTCTAATAAAAACTAAATTAAT